>Ga0114976_10000301_pt1 | contig 30378 bp, 22 predicted proteins | sample S_130805_EF_Meta_FD_87319 | JGI IMG/M metagenome (GOLD analysis project Ga0114976, IMG submission 87319) | Freshwater microbial communities from Lake Simoncouche, Canada to study carbon cycling - S_130805_EF_MetaG | ecosystem: Environmental > Aquatic > Freshwater > Lake | place: Lake... | reverse complement strand
TGTGTTTCGATTCATCTTCGCCAATGGAAGATCCTGAGTAGATCGCCAAGATGCCAATCCCAACAACCACCCCATCAAGGTCAGCGATGCACCCAATAACACATGCGCGGTTGCCATCTCAGGCAGACGACCCGTCCAAAGAATCGAAATGCCTAGCACAACTTGTGAAACAGCCAGAAAAACCCAACCCACCATTCCGCGAGTCCACCAAGATGGTGTCATTGCCGATCGAACACTCCAGATGGCACCCCCCAGAATTCCAACCGCTGCCAAAATTCCCAATGTGCGATGCAGAATCTGCCATAGGATCAGGACTCGAGTCGTTTCGGGCCACTGCAGTTGACTGGCTCGATAATGGTTGATCTTGCTGAGGACGGTTGAATCCCAAAAAGCCGGCATCCACTGCCCGTAAATCTTAGGAAAATCTGGGACCGACAAGAAACCTGGCCCCTCATGCCTCATCAGTGCGCCGAGAATCGTTTGAGTAAAAACGAGGACTGTCATGAACCAAACCATCTTGGCACGGCTTCGAGCAAGATCATCTCCATGTCCTGGATTCTCCCAGAACCGAGAGAGGACCAGAGCCAAACTTCCCGCCACCAGCAAATATCCCTGCGCTAGACAACCATGAAGCAACCCCAGAACCCAGGAGGCCTGAATCACTCTCTGGCCACCTAAAATCCCCTGCAACACCACCAAAAAAGAGGCAGCCAGTGCCAAGCGGCGTGCCCATCCCTTGGATTGAGTTAGAAACACCCAAGTCGAAACGAGGAGAGTGATGAATCCAACTCCTGAGGCCACCAAACGGTGTGAGTGTTCCAAAAAAATAAACATGGAGGAGGTCATACTCGACCAAGGATAGGCAAACATGTTGTGACCGAAGGTCCCTGGCCAATCAGGAACTGCCATACCCGCAACGCGGGTGGTCACTTGCCCGCCAAGGGTGATCAAAAAGAGGATCGATCCGACCAGAAAACAGGCCGCGCGATAGAGACCTCGGGAGGGGGAGGCCGCCACCATTATCCCGCCGAGACAGTGTGTTTAGGCCTGCCTGTAGAGGATTCCGCCGCTGGCGGTTCTTGCTGCATAATGTAGTCCCGCGCATGTCCGGGAACACTGTAGTCATACGGTCCGCGATAAACTGTGGGAGTCGTTACGAAATTCCCGTGTCCGGGGGGAGATGCCACCATCCACTCCAATGTTGTCGCTTCCCAAGGGTTGTTTCCAGCAGGGGCACCATGCCTCAAGCTGCGAAAGAAATTCCAAAGAAAGATGAACTGGGAAAAGCCCAGGCCAATCGCCGCCAAGGTGATGAATTGATTGATCGGTTGAAGCGCCCGTAGATGTTCGTACGCAGTGGGGTCGGCAATCCGTCGCATCATTCCCCCCAAGCCCACGTTGTGCATAGGAAAGAAACAGAGGTTAAAAAAGACGAAGGTGAATGCGAAGTGAATTTTCCCCAAGGTCTCATCCAACATGCGTCCAAACATCTTGGGATACCAAGTGTAGATAGCCGCAAAGATGCCGAAAATGCTTCCTCCAAATAGGACGTAGTGGATGTGGGCGACGATAAAATAGGTGTGATGCACAAAGATGTCGACTGGGGTAGATGCCATGAAAATTCCAGAAAGACCCCCAATAACAAACATCAGTACGAACGCCAGAGCATTGAGCATGGCGGTGGTAAAACGGATCGACCCCCCCCATAACGTGCCGAGCCAGTTGAACGTTTTGATGGCAGAAGGAACAGCAATGACCATGGTCGACACTCCGAAGGCCGCTGAAAGAACCAGATTCATCCCGGAGACAAACATGTGGTGGCCCCACACAATAAACCCAAGAAAGCCGATCGCCACCATCGCATAGACCATCGCGCGATAGCCGAAAATGGGTTTTCTGGCGAAAATTGCCAGCACATCACTCACCAAACCCATGGCGGGAAGAATCATGATATAAACCTCGGGGTGACCAAAAAACCAGAAGAGATGCTGCCAAAGAAGGGGTTGCCCTCCGTGTGCAGGATTAAAGAAATTCGTTCCAGAATTTAGGTCGAGAAACAGCATCGCCGCAGCCGCCGAGAGAACAGGCACAGCCAACAAAAGCAAAAACGCTGTAATGAAAAGCGCCCAAACGGCAAGCGGCATCCGGAAAAAACCCATTCCAGGAGCTCTCATGTTGACGATCGTGGTGATGTAATTGAAGGCTCCCATGATGGAAGCCAGTCCGTTAATAAAAATGCCCACGCACCAAAGACTCTGCCCCATCTGAGTGTTATTATAGGCAACAACAGAGCTCAGCGGCGCATACGAGGTCCAGCCCCCCGCAGGAGCACCCCCCGCAACTAAAAAACTAGCCATCAGGATGACTCCAGAAAATGCGTAAGCCCAGTAGGACAACTCATTGATTAACGGAAAAGCCATGTCCCCTGCTCCAATTTTTAGCGGAATCAGGTAGTTTCCAAACGCACCAATCAACAGTGGCATGACCACGAGAAACACCATCACCGTGGCATGCATGGTAAAGAGAGAATTGTAAAACTGCGGGTTAATGAACGCGAGCGAGATGGGATTTCCAACATCGCCATTCGGCATCACCTGAGTCGAAGGATAAGCCAGCTGCCAACGAAGAAGAAGAGCCAGGCCTCCCCCCACGAAGAGAAATAGAAGCGAGGTAAAGAGATACTGAAGTCCAATGACCTTGTGATCCATCGACCACAAGTATTTCTTCCAACCTGTGGGTTCAGTGTGTTCGTGGGAGTTGTGCGAAACGGTATGGCTCAAGGTTGCGGTGCTCATGATTGTATCTCCTTATCTTTGATTCAAAACAACTGGGGTCGCGGAACTTGTTCCAGTGACGGCGGGCACAGGAGCTTTCCCCTTCGCCCATGATTCGTACTCCGCGACAGGCACAACAGAAAGTTTGCCGAACATTTTGTAGTGGCCCTGACCGCACAGTTGATTGCATGCCAATTGAAACTTCCCCGTCTCCTCCGCCTTGAGCCAAACAAAGTCGTACACCCGGCCGGGAACCATGTCTTGATAAAGCCGAAACTCAGGAACGTAAAAAGCATGAATCACGTCCTTGGATCCGAGGTAAAGACGGATCGGTCGATTCACCGGAAAAACGAGATCATTGTAGGTGGTGAAATCGTCCAACCCTGCCGGATCCGCAGAATCCACACCAAATGGATTTTCTTTACCAACCTTCTTGGCGTCCATTTTCGCCAGTTTTCCATCTGCGCCGGGATAACGCACATTCCAACCAAACTGTTCTCCCACCACCGCCACGGGCAACGCATCTGCCGGAGGAGTCTGACGCCTCATCCGGCTCCACTCCTCGTTTCCATAAATGGCCAGACCGAGAAAAATAAACACGGGAATCGTAGTCCAAACCACTTCCAAGGTGTTGTTTCCATGACTGTGGATGGCAGGAACACCCGGCCGGGCGCGGTATTTAACCAGAAAATATGCCAAAACCGAAAAGACGCCGATAAAGGTGACTCCGGTTAAAACGAGGATCACATAGAAAATGAAATCGATCGCATGTCCGAACATGTTCACATTCCGGGGCAACCACCAAACACTCGTCTCACGAATTTCCGCGTGGGCCGTAGAAAAGCCGCCAAGGACCAGAATGAAAAAAAGAGATACAGAGTGCGCGAAAAGCTTGTGCATGGAGTCGAGTCTCCAATGAATTTTCCAGATTTCAACCCCTTCCCCAGCATTTTCCATTGGTATTCTAGTTGCCCTCGATTCCATTTAGAAAGTCAGAGGGAAAAAGCCCGTAAACAAAACTAATAGGCACTGGCTTTAGGTTAATACTTCTAATGCTTCCTTGATGAACTGCCAAAGAATCTCCATTTTCACATATCGACCAAGATCGACAAACATCTTTGAAAAATTCCTATTGATCCCTCATGGCCAACATATTCCCTCGCTTTAGCAACTGGTTGCCGATCAAAATATTGGTCTGCATCACAGTCATTGTGGCCAGTGTTGTCTCGGGAATGTCTTACTATTTCACTCCAAAATACACTCGGGTCGGTTATCAACCTACCCAACCTGTGGCGTTTGATCACTCACTCCATGTGAATCAACTTGGAATGGACTGTCGCTACTGCCATACGGGAGTGGAAAAATCCTCCCATTCCAATGTCCCTCCCACTCAGACCTGCATGAACTGCCACACGCAAATTAAATCCCAAAGCCCCAAGCTTGCTGCTGTTCGCGAATCCTGGAAGTCCGGCAATCCGGTTCCTTGGGTCCGAATTCATAAAGCTCCCGACTACGTCTATTTTAATCACGCTGTCCACGTGAATCGCGGAGTCAGTTGCGTCGCATGCCATGGCAACGTCAACCACATGGAAGTAGTCTACCACGCAAAACCCCACAGCATGGGCTGGTGCCTAGAGTGCCACCGGGCACCGGAAAACCATCTCCGTCCGCTTGACCAGATTACAAATTTGGATTGGGAACCACCCATGGGAACAAGTCAACGCGAACTTGGCGAAAAATTTGTCAAAGAGTGGAATGTGAAACCACCCGTGAGTTGCAGCGGGTGCCATCGCTAACTATGAAACGCACTCTCCATCATCCCTCCTCTTCACAAGGACGTACCTATTGGCGGAGTCTTGGCGAATACGCCCAGACCCCTGATTTCGAAGAGTGGTTGCACCGTGAGTTTCCTGCAGGAGCTGCTGAATGGGAAAATGATCCTCTTTCGAGAAGGAATTTCATCCGACTTATGGGAGCATCGATTGCTCTTGCGGGGCTCAGCCTTTCCGGTTGTCGCCGACCCGAGGCCCACCTCGTTCCCTTCACTCAATCCCCAGAGTGGGTGGTGCCTGGCAAAAAAATGTCCTTTGCCACAGCACAGCCTCGCCGCCGCTCCGCCGTGCCCCTGCTCGCGACAACCTTTGACGGACGCCCGATCAAGATGGAAGGAAATCCGCTCCATCCCCTCAGCCAAGGGGCGAGCGATAATCTTGCGCAAGCCTCGATCCTCGACCTGTATGACCCTGCCCGTCGCCAGCATCTTACTAGGGGAGGAAAGAAGGCTTCCGCCGCCGACTGGGATGCAGAGATCAATCGTATTCGCGCCGAGTCGAATTCTGCCTCTGGCTCCTCTCTCGCAATTCTTGCTGACGAACAGCTTTCCCCCACCCGTGACAGACTTCGCGCGGAACTCCAGCGCCAGTTTCCACAATCCACTTGGGCCACGTACGAACCACTGGCTCCTGGACGCGATCTCGAGGCATCTGCTCTTGTGTTTGGAGACAATACCGAATTTCGTCCCAATCTTTCGGCTGCCACGACAATTCTTGCCGTCGACTGCGATTTCCTAGGATCGGACGAAGGAGATCTTTCCGACACTCGGGGGTTCTCATCCGGCCGTCGCACTCGCCAACCCTCCGATTCAACGAATCGTCTCTATGTCGTCGAACCCCGGTTCTCACTCACCGGCACGATGGCCGATCACCGTCTCCGTCTCCGTCCGAGTGCCATAGGGGCTTTCCTTCTTGAACTTGCCCGTCAAATCCGTGCCGCGAAACCAAGCGCTGAGCTAAACACCCTTCTCAGCCAAGCTCCCGACCTCGCTCTACCGGAAGGCGTTGATCCAGCCTGGATTCGCGAGTGTGCCGCCGATCTCGTCTCTCACGGCAACCGCTCCCTTCTCCTTGTCGGTCGACGTCTTCCTACCTCACTCCAAGCACTCGCCCTCGCTCTGAATTCCGCCCTCGGCTCCGTAGGGACAACTCTGCTTGTCCAACCCCGCCGTACGCCGACATCCGCCACACTGGCGCAGCTCGCTGAGAAAATTCGAAGCGGGAGCATCCAGACGTTGATCATTCTTGGCGGAGATCCCGTCTATAACGCACCCGCAGACATGAATTGGGCGGCCCTTCAATCCTCCGTTCCAAATACCCTGCACCTTTCCTCTCTTCCAAATGCGACCTCCAAACAGTCGACTTGGTCGATTCCCGGGACCCACTACCTCGAATCGTGGGGTGACGCTCTGGCCATCGACGGCTCATACCTTTCGATCCAGCCCATGATCCAACCCCTCTGGGCTGGGCTTAGTCAGTTGGAAGTCTTATCCCGAATTCTAGGACAACCGAACCCAATCGGCCCCTCCCTCATCCGTGAAACATTCGCCCAACGCACAGGCCTAGCCGGTGAGAAACTTGAACAAAGCTGGAACGATTTTGTCCGCGAAGGTTTTCTTGCGAGCCCGACCGCTACACCCACATCCCGTGCTGCGAACTTAAATACTGTCGCGGGACTCCTTTCTCGAGTCGAAACCTCGCCAGCAGAAGATCCCGCGTCACTCGAAGCTATCTTTAGCCACTCCGCCGCAGTGGATGACGGTCGGTATGCCAATAATGGCTGGATGCAGGAGTGGCCGGATCCCATGACCAAGCTCACTTGGGACAATGCGATTCTCCTTTCGCAAGAGACCGCTCGCTCCCTCGGCTTGAAAAACGATATCATCAAAGGAATTCTCGTCGCCGATGTGGTGCAAGCCACCCTTGCCGGCCGCACGATCGAAGCTCCTGTCGTGATTGCTCCCGGGCACGCCAATTTCAGTGCCACTCTTCCCGTAGGTTACGGCCAAGAGTTGAGTGGACCTGTGGCGAAAGGTGCTGGATTTGATGCCTATCGGCTCCGGACATCGACCTCGGACTACCACACTCTCGGACTTCAACTCAAACGCACAGGGCGCACTCAGGAGCTCGCCGTCACGCAGGAACACCAAGTGATGGAAGGACGTGACCTTGTCCGAGAAGCATCCGTCAGCGAATTCAAAGAAAATCCTGCTTGGGTGAAAACGGTTGGAATGGATGCTCACATCCCGCCGAATCAAACGTTTTATCCGAATCCTAAATTAGACGGCCAGCACCAATGGGCCATGGTGGTAGATCTCTCAACTTGCACCGGCTGCAATGCGTGTGTCACAGCCTGTACAGCAGAAAACAATATTCCGATCGTTGGAAAAGATCAGGTCATGAAAGGCCGGGAAATGCACTGGATCCGTGTGGATCGATATTATACCGGCGAGCCCGACGCACCGGAGTCGGTTTCCCAACCGATCGCCTGTATGCAGTGCGAAAACGCCCCTTGCGAAACGGTATGCCCGGTCAATGCTACCGTTCACAATGAAGAAGGTCTAAATGTGATGGCTTACAATCGTTGTATCGGTACACGGTACTGCGCAAATAATTGCCCCTACAAAGTCCGGCGATTCAACTTCTTCGATTACAACCAACGCGCCTTGGACAAGCTCTACTGGGGACCTCTGGCCCCCAAAGGAACCGAGGAGACGATTAAGCTTCAGAAGAATCCGAATGTCACCGTCCGGATGCGCGGAGTCATGGAAAAATGCACTTTCTGCGTTCAACGCATCGAGGACGCAAAGATCTCCGCTCGGGTTCGTGCTCGCGACTCGGCCGATCTAAAAATCCCAACCGGAACGCTAAAAACCGCCTGTCAGCAAGCCTGCCCCGCGGAAGCGATCGTCTTTGGTGATCTTCTCGACGAATCCTCGGAAGTAAAAAAGTTGCGCGATCTACCCCAGAACTACTCTCTTCTTGAATACCTGAACGTTCGTCCCCGGTTGACATATTTGGGCAGAATTCGGAATCCGAACCCAGCTATGCCCGGTGCCCGAACCCACTACGCTCCTTCCCACGGTCATACTGAAAACCACTCTGCAGACAAGAGCACTGCCACTTCCCATGCAACTCCGACTCAGACGAAACAAGGTAGTCACGAATGAGAGCGGACAACCCATCCTCCCAAGCTGCTTTTGCAGAAGCTGCGGCTTATTTGGAGCGTCAACCTCTTGTCTCCAACCATCGCCCCCTTTCTTGGATCACCCAACACGTTTGCCAAATCGTTGAGGAGCGCGCTCCAAAGTGGTGGTGGATTCTTACTATTGTTTTCGGGGGGACGGCCACATTGGTGCCAGCGATGCTGACCTATCTTGTTTCTACTGGAGTTGGCGTATGGGGCCTGAACGTGCCCGTATGCTGGGCTTGGGACATCACAAACTTCGTTTTTTGGATCGGGATTGGTCACGCAGGAACCCTCATTTCCGCCATTCTTTTTCTCACTCGCCAAAAGTGGCGCACCTCGATCAATCGTTCCGCAGAAGCGATGACCATTTTCGCCGTTATTTGTGCAGGTATTTTCCCGGCCTTTCACGTCGGCCGTGTATGGATGGCTTGGTTTCTTGCCCCCATCCCCAATGCAAATGCCATCTGGCAAAACTTCCGCAGCCCACTCCTTTGGGACGTCTTTGCCGTATCCACCTACTTCACCGTTTCCCTGATTTTCTGGTACTTGGGCCTAATTCCCGATCTTGCCTCTCTCCGAGATCGTGCCACCACCCGACTCCGTCAGATGGTGTACGGTCTTCTTGCTCTGGGTTGGCGCGGTTCGAACCGTCACTGGACACACTATGAAAAAACGTATCTGATTCTGGCCGGAATTTCGACTCCGCTCGTTTTATCTGTGCACAGCGTCGTTTCCTTCGATTTCGCGACCTCCATCGTTCCGGGTTGGCACACCACCATCTTCCCTCCTTACTTCGTTGCCGGCGCCATCTTTGGTGGTTTCGCCATGGTTCTCACCCTTCTCATCCCGTTCCGCGAGATTTACAACCTTCACGACCTCGTCACCGACAAGCATATCGACAACATGTGCAAGATCATCCTGCTTACCGGATCCCTTGTCGGTTACGCATACTCGATGGAGTTCTTTATCGCTTGGTACAGTGGCAACCCTTTCGAGATCTACGCCTTTACCAATCGCGCTTTTGGCCCTTACTGGTGGGCGTACTGGGCGATGATCACCTGCAACGTCGCCGCTCCTCAACTTTTCTGGTTCAAGTACTGCCGTCAAAACCCTTGGGTCGTCCTAGCCATCGTGATGTTCCCCAATACGGGGATGTGGTTCGAACGATTCGTGATTATCGTCACCTCCATCCATCGCGACTTTCTACCTTCTTCCTGGGGTTACTTCTCCCCGACCTGGGTCGATATCACTCTCTTTATCGGGACAATAGGTCTCTTCGTTTTCCTTTTTCTGCTCTTTGTCCGCTTCCTCCCGATCATCAACATGTTTGAAGTTAAGGGCATCACTCCTCAGGCCGATCCCCACGCCGACGAATCGAAGGGCGCGCATGACCGCTCCCATAACACGCATTCGCTTAGGACTTCCCAGGCACACGCATGAGCCAACCGACCTCATCTCTTTTTGGCTTGGGAGCAGAATTCCCATCTGCCGGTGCACTTTTGGAAGCGGCAAAGAAGATCCATTCTTTTGGCTTTCGCAAATGGGACGTTTACTCCCCATTCCCTATTCACGGAATGGATCACGCCATGGGGTTTCACCGCTCTCGCGTATCCCTCTTTTCCCTTATCGGCGGATGCACGGGACTAACCGTGGCTTTCATCCTGATTTACTACACTTCAGCCATCAATTACCCCTTGATCGTCCAAGGAAAACCTTATTTTGCACTCGAACCTTCTCTCCCGATCTTCTTTGAATTGACCATTCTCTTAACCGCCTTTGGCACGGTTCTCGGGCTACTCCTTCTAACTCTCCTTCCGCGCCTTCATCATCCCGTCTTCAACTGGGATCGTTTTCAACGTGCCACCGATGACGGCTTCTTTCTTGTTCTGGAATCAACAGATCCACGCTTCGAATCCGCATCATCCAGAAAACTTCTCCAAGAGATCGGAGGTCTCCACATTACAGAAATATTCCAGGATCCAGAAGAAACCCCGCACCCAGTTCGTCCGGAGACAGCCTCATGAAGGGCTTCATCCGCATTTTCCTCGCCGTTTTTGGGGCCTTGATTGTCGCGATTGTTGCAATCGCTGGTTTCCGAGGAGACTTCACCAAGCGCACCCCTATCGAAATCTTTCCCGATATGGATCGGCAACCCAAATACAAGTCACAAACCCCGTCCCCTATTTTTACCGAAGGGAGAGTTGATCGTGTGCCTCCGTACGGAACGATTCCATTCCAACTCAATACCGATCAGCCTTACCGACTGACCGGGAAGATCGGGAGTATGTGGGGAACTGGAATCCCGGTAACTGTGGATGAAAAATTGCTCGCACGCGGACAGGAGCGTTATCAAATTAACTGCCAAGTTTGCCACGGTGCCACGGGCGCAGGAAACGGCATCACCTCGCAATACGGGTTAGTCGGCGCAGCCAGCTATCACCTCGACAAGTACCGGGAAATGGCGGACGGGGAAATTTTTAATACAATCACTCATGGAAAGGGACAGATGGGCCCTTATCATCATATCGAGGTCAATGATCGCTGGGCGATCATTGCATATATCCGAGCCCTTCAATTGGCCCAAAATGCCCCTGCAAAACTTCTCCCGCCAGAGGCAGCAAACGCACCTAAGAAACCATGAGTCATAGCCCCACCCCTCTTCCTTCAGCAGAAAAGCTTAGACTTGAAAGTCTTGGTATCCTCCCCGTCCTTTTCCCGACAGTTGGCGTGATCGGCCTTATCTCCGCTTTCGTATGGGGACTGCTTACAAATCCGATGCAGTTGGCCTTCTCCTATCTCTTTGCTTTCACTGTTGGGTTCACCATTTGTGCTGGCGCACTCTTTTGGACTCTTCTTCACCATGCGCTGGATGCCGACTGGTCTGTCTTGATGCGCCGGATTCTTGAGTCTATCGCATCGTGCTTCCCAGTTCTCCTTCTTCTCTTTCTCCCGATCATCTTCCTTTTTTCAAAAGACCTTTGGCACTGGATGACAACCGATTTATCTGAAGATCCACTCCTTGCATGGAAAAGACCCTTTTTGAATGAGCCATTCTTCTATATCCGTTGCGGATTTTACCTTCTTTTCTTTTCTCTGGCAGGACTGCTCTATCGGAATCTTTCCATGAGACAAGACTCGGACGGAGACCCCCGAATCACCCTTCGACTACGTCATACCGCATATGGTTTTATCCCTCTCTTTGTACTCTGCCTGACCTTTGCTGGTTTTGATTGGCTGATGTCGCTGGATCACCACTGGTACTCGACCATGTGGGGCGTCTATCTATTTGCCGGTTGCGCCCAGTCCTCAATGGCGATTCTAATCCTGATCACAAATGGGCTTGTCCGCACGGGGCACCTGAAAGGTCTCTTTACGGTCGAACATAACCACATCATGGGAATGCTCCTTTTTGCATTCACCACATTCTGGGGTTACATCTCGTTCAGCCAATATTTCCTACAGTGGTATGCGAACATCCCAGAAGAGACGTGGTTCTTTGTTTATCGCAATACTGGGAGTTGGTACTGGTACTCCATCTTTCTCGTTGTGGGGCACTTCTTCATTCCCTTCATCCTTCTTCTGACTCAGCCGGCTAAAAGAACTCCATGGCGCATCTGCAGCACGGCCGTTTGGGTTGTGGGCATGCACTGTGTGGACATCTACTGGATCATCATGCCAAACCTTCAACTCCAACAGTCACGACACGCCGGGCATGTGGCTGCAACAACCGGATTTCACCCACATCTCCTCGATCTTCTTGCCCTTGTCGGAGTCTTGGGAATCCTCGGCCACACAGTTCTCTGGCTCCTTTCCCGCGGCTCCATTTTTCCCGCCCGCGACCCGCGCCTACGGGATAGCTTGGCGGTGACAAACTGGTTATGAGCGAATCCTCACACTCCATTCATCAGAGGCGCCATCCCTATCTACCAGGATTCTGGCTCGCAGCCGGCTTCCTTGGTCTCGCCAGCCTTGCCTTCTTGCTTCGTCCACTTGGAGTAACCCCATCGACAATCACCCAATCAGCCGCGAAAGTTCGACTGGAAAAATTATCAAAACTACGGACCGAACAAGATGCGGCAGCTACAACATACGGTTGGGTTGATAAGTCGAAAGGTATCGCCCACATTCCCATCACTCAAGCCATGGAGTTAATCGTTCCCCAACTCCGTTCAAATCCACCCCACCCCGCATACCCCATCACCACCATCCAACCGTCCGCCATTTCCGCTGCGGGTGCACCTCTTTACCCTGAAGTACCTCCTGTAGACACGACCCCTGTTCCAGTTGCCGTGAAGGCTGACAGAGGCCCCACTCCTACCACTTCCCCCTCCGCACCGAAAAAATAATGATGAACTCTCTAACTCCATCAGCCTGCAAAGCCAACTCCTCCGCAGGAATCCTACTGATCGGTTCGGTCAGTTGGGCATTGCTTGGAGCAGGCCTCCAAGTTCTCGGAACCTTACAATTGCTCGTCCCTTCTCTCGCATACCTCCTGCCCATTCCTTGGATCGGATATGGCCATATAGCCCCCCTTGTTTCTTTTCTTTTCACCTACGGATGGATCTCCTCGGGATTCCTCGGTGTTTTGCTGATTTTGATCCCGAGAATTTCAGGAATCCCCTTCCGATACGGACGCCTTCTCAGCAGTGCGGCAATCCTATGGCAATTTGCTGTCCTTGTCGGCATGGCTGAAATTCTTTGGAATGGATCCAATGGACTTCTCTGCCTGCCTTTCTCTAGGTCAGTAACCGCCCTTTTCTTCCTGTCTTTCTTGATTCTTGGAACGGGTCTGACCCGTGGATTAGGCCGATCCTGGAAAAGCGGACCTCTACTTCCTCGCCTCTACTTATTGGGCGCGCTGATCGCTTTCCCTTTGGGATTAGGTACTGCCGAGCTCCTCCTCCGAGGAAGCCTAGCCCCAGGCGCCCTTCAGATCATCATGCAGTTTGTCTGGCACTCCTTCCTACATCATCTTTGGCTGACTCCTTTGGCTCTCGTTTTGCTGTTTCAACTTCTACCCGCTCTCACTGGACGCCCGGCGAGCAGTCTTTCTCTTGGGCTCCTATCCTGGATCGCCACAATCACTTTGAGCGGATGGGTGGGCAACAGTTTGGCAAGTGAAGGCCCTATGCCCTCTTGGCTGCAAAGTGCTGGGGTCATCGCCACCCTCCTTCTTGGAATCGCTGTCCTAGGGAACACTCTTCTCTTGAAACCGCTTCTTGAGGGAAAATGGGAGGAATGTCGGCGCCAGGTATCGCTCCGCTTTTTCGCAGTCGGCTTCTGGTCATACTTCGCCTCTTATGCTTGGCTAGCGTTTCTAGCTTTGCCGGGAGTTCGCCAAACAACAACGTTCACCATGGTTGGACAGGGCACTCAGGCCCTGCTCATTTTCTCCTTTTACGGGAATGTTCTCGCTGGCGCCATCTATGCGCTGCTGCCTGCTTCTCGCACAATTGGCTGGCCTAGTCATCCTGCCCTCATATTCCACTTTTGGTTCACCACTTTGGGAGCTGCTCTTCTAGCCTCCGCATACGCACTTGCGGGCATATTTCAAGGTTTGGCCCTCAATGATCCCGGTGTTCCGATGACCACAATTTCGAGCTACCTCCGACCTTTCCTTGTTGTTGTTTTAGCGGGTCAGCTTTGCTGGTGGGTTGGCCAGCTGGCGTTTTCCTCCATCTTCTTTGCCAGCCTCCTCAAGCTTTTTCCCTCTGTTGCACCTGTTGCCATTTTTCCTGCAAGTCGAGAAGTCCCGAATCATCCCCTCCACCCGCTCCACCATTAAACCAATGAAATCCACCCAAGCTCTCGTTCTCGTCTTTCTTGCCCTTCTTTTTACTTGGGTCGGACAAGTCGCCCTCGGCTTCTTCCAAGTCGGTAAAATGGAACCCATTCTCAACGAAGAAACCAACTATCCGACCCCACCTGTGCCTTCAGGCCTCGCCCAGACAGGAGCACGTGTTTTTGCGAGCGAAGGTTGTCTCGAATGCCATTCCCTTTCTGTCCGAGGACCTTCAGGTTCTGCAGATCTGAATCGGGGTTGGGGTCCAAGACGTAGCGTGCCTCGCGACTATTTGTTCCGAGAACCCGCTCTGATCGGCCAATCCCGAATAGGTTCCGATCTTTCAAATATCGGACTAAGGATGCCCGAGTCGAAGGATTTACTGATGCATCTGTACAACCCGCGCCAGCGAAATCATAACTCAACCTGCCCACCTCACCCTTGGCTGTTCGACTCCCGCGTTGCCGGACCGATCCTTGAAAAAGATGCCCTTTCACTCCCAACTCAGGATTGGAATCAATTATTGCCGAGCTACCAAGCCAAGGCTCTAGTTGCCTATCTACAATCTCTACGCACTGATTATCCGTTGCCGGAGGCACCACTCAAATGAACCCATCAGAACTACCTTCTGTTTCCCAAGCACCAGCCGAACGTCATGCACCCATACCTGGATGGCTTCTAGGTCTTGGTGTAATCCTTTCGTTCTGGGCGGGGGGTTACCTGTTTTTCTATAGCGGCGGTTTTCGCGGGGATGTCTTTGACCCAAGCCAAATTACCTGGGGTCCAGTTAATACGGGACCCGTCGTCCCACCCGACCCTAAAGTGATCGGCAAACGCCTCTTCACCGCAAACTGTGCACAGTGCCACCAAACAAGCGGACTAGGCCAAGCAGGCGTTTACCCTCCTTTGGCGGGATCCGAGTGGGTCACGGGTTCCAAGAACAGGCTCATTTCGATTCTTCATAAAGGCATAGCAGGGCCAATCACTGTGAATGGCAACCTATACAACAACAACATGCCGGCTTGGGGTGATGGGGCGCCCGTTCCACTCAAGGATGAGCAGATCTCAGCAATTCTGACCTATATCCGGAGTGATTGGGGAAATAACGCCAGCCCTATCACCACGGATGAAGTTGCCGCCAAACGCAAAGAACTTGCCGCAATGACCAATCCTTGGAATGAAGCAGGCTTGCTTGCTTTGCCTGTCGATTCTGCCACTCCCCCGCCTGCTCCAGCCAAAAAATAATTTACTGCCCCTATTGCGGTGGTCGCAACGAGGACTGAAACTCAGGTTCGCCTTGAATATTCTGGAACATGCCTTCAGAAGCAATTTTCTCTCTCATCGGCAACCCGCCGAATCGAATAGCGTCTTTTAAGTATCGGTAGAACTCTGATCTATTTCCAATCGCCATATAAAACTTGGCCATCCCCAACTTTAGATCACCATCTTCCGGAGAAAGCTTTTCGAGTCTCTTCCCGTATTCGATTGCCGCAGGCACACGACTCTGTACGGCGTAGTAGTTTACGATGTCCCGTAGGATCTCGGCATTGGTTGAGAAGAGTGAAGCTCCTTGAACTACAAGGGGGTCGGCCTTCACGAGATTCCCATCTTCAGAATATTTTACGAGAAGCTGCTGGAATAGCTTTGGGTCTGTTGGTGATTCCTTCCACTGCCGCTCCAACGCATCGATCTCTTTTCCTAAGCCAATACGCCTCTCACAATTAGACAAGAGCATCGTCAGCAACCCGTTATTAGGGTCTGCCTTCGATGCCCTCTCCAGGATATCCCTCAGCTCAGGAGCCCTTTTCTGCTGCATGAGCAGGTCGGAGAAGTTGTTGAGAGTTTCAGTATTACCAGGCCAAAGCTCCAAGGCTTGGCGATAAGCTTTCTCTGCAGCATCGGGCATTTTTCTCCACTTATAGATGTTGCCTCCTGTATTCCTTAGTTTTGAAAATGACCGTTGTGCATCGATATCGTCCTCAAATCGTGGATCTTTCTTAAGATGATCAATGTATTCTCTCCAATACTTCATGTCCCCCTCCACCTGGTCAGGGGTTAAGATAGGGACTGGGTCCTTTTTAATTTCGTAACACAAACCATGAGGAACTGCATTCGGATAAGACCATTCCATAGGAAAACTCTCTTCGACAAAGAAATGACGTTGGTCTTTATTTCGTTGCCAGATCCACTCCCCCACCATCGAATTCAGAACGGTCGGGTCCGAGTTTGGATCCGGGGCGGATAGATCATGTTGTCGCCTTTCTATTGCGTCCTGATAAATGGCCATAATATCCTCTTGGCGAGGAAGAACGAGAGGCGCTTGCGGAAAATGTTTGTCACGCCCAAGCCACTTATCTACCCAGCCGCGAGGAGAAGGCCTCTCCGTCGAGTAGTGATTTCGGATATACTGATTATAGAAAGCATCTGCCAAAGCATTCTGAGTAATGATGTAGAGATCCCGCCGGTCAAAATTGGGATCTCTCTTATGTTTCTTTGATTCAAAGCTCTCTGATAAGATCATGTAGGTTGGGACAAAGCGCCCCGGATCGGTGCCGCCAAAAACGAAACTGTCTTTAGGCAAGTCTGCCAACATATCTCGCCCATACATCCAGCCGAACCAGTGCTCACGCTGACTGCAAAATGTCAGATTCTGGCGTAAGCTAAATACAGTAATTCCACCCGCCAAAAGAAGTGCAGCTCCATATCCGACTCCCGAATTCTTCGTCCAGCGCTCGAGAGCAAGTCCTGACCCCAGACCAGCAAGTAAAACGAAAAAAGCGTGCGAAAAACCTAAGTAAGGCATGTAAAGCAGCCAGGCAGCCTCATCTGCCCCTGCCTGATCAAACGCAGGTTGGAGAAAACCGGCCAGAATAAAACCTAAGGCAACGACTTGTATCCAAGAGCGAACCGGCGCAGGAAGAGCCCCAAGAAAACCGACTGCTGCGACAAGCGCCAAAATTGCCAAGGGGCTAAAGTTTGCAACGATCTTCCGCCAATAGAGTTGGGAAAATTTTCCCAAAGTTTCACGGAAGGATGGAGGGGGAGGAGTCCCTGGAGGGGGAGCAGGAGGCTGGAGCAATTCAGGTGGAGTTGCCCCCATCACTTTTCCTACTGTCTTTAAGAGTTGATCCGAAAGTTTTCCTGAATACTGACTTCGATTCACCGAATAAAAGAAACCCTCTTTCGTGCTCGTGAAACCCCAATTCATCGGTGGATTAGTTTCGGAAGCAAGTGGCATATATGAATAGGGAGAAAGTCCCGCCGCAACACCAAGCAGAACAAGAGCCCCTGTCCTCCAATGAGTCAGCTTTCTCTTCACAATCAGCCAAATTATCAATCCGGCACCGACGCAGTAGAGGAAGCGAATAGAGGAATGCCAGGTTGATTGTTCGCCGGAAATGCTTCCAAAACCCCAATAAACCATTGCAGCTGCAAGACTTAAGTAGAGCAACCCTTCCGCCAATAGCCCCCTTCGTCTCAGTAACATCACCAGTAAAGGGAGAGGTGCCAATGCAATCATTAGATGGTGATTACTCATCCCCAACGCAAAGAAAAAAGCAGACCATGCGAGACCATTCGTCCAAGCCGGTTCCCGAACCCAACGGTAAAGAACCCACAAATAAAGAGTGACGACTAGAACGTGGAGTCCATAAACCTCCGCGATCACCGCCTGCGACCACATCGAAATACTAAAAGCCAAAGCCAAAACCCAACCGGCGGAAAGGATTTGAGCAAGCCGATCTCGAATCCCCGCCCATCTCATCGAATTGCAAAGAATAAGTCCGATGATTCCAACAGAAAGAGCAGTGCAGAATCCGGAAAACAGATTCACCTCCCATGCTCCATTTCCAAATGGGAAAAGCTTGAAAATATGAGCTCCAATCGTCCATAGGGGATAACCCGTTGGGTGAGGCACCCCAACATGAACTGCAGCTGTCAAAAACTCACCCGAATCAAGCAGGCCGACGTTCGGTTGGGTTGTGAGGCAGTAGACAACCTGGGAAACGAACCAAGCCACACCAGCAACTACCCAATCCTTGCGATCAAAGGGCCAAGACCAACCCTGTGCAAGGGGGGTCGATTCGCTCTGCTTCATGGAAAAATCCTCCGAATCGCCAGTTGAAAGACCCTTTTTGCTGCCTCAAGCGCAATCGGAGTCGACATCTTCGAATCCCCATGACGTCGTTCGGTGAAAACGATGGGTACTTCCACAACCTTGAATCCTGCCTGCCATGCAAAGAAGTGAAGTTCGACTTGGAACCCATACCCCTGTGCCGTGAATCTCCCCCAATCCAAATCTTCCAACACACGACGCCGGATCGCTTTAAAGCCACTAGTCGGATCGGTCATAGGCAAACCGGTCAAGCTCCTTGCATACCATCCTCCGAAGGTACTGATCCATAGTCGACTTTGCGGCCAGTTGAGTATGCGTATTCCATTCAAATAACGCGACCCAACTGCCATATCCGCCCCTTCACTTAATGCCGACAAAAGTCGAGGCACATCCGCCGGATCGTGTGACAGGTCGGCATCCATTTCAACGACAGCATCGTACCCCATTTTTAAGGCCCACTGAAAGGCCGCACGATAGGCAGATCCTAAACCGGCTTTTCCTGGACGCTCCAAGATGTGAATTCGCTTCCCGTACATCGAATGGGTTTTTACTTTGCTGGCAGTTCCGTCAGGCGATCCGTCGTCCACCACAAGAACATCTACATTGGAGGCTTTTTCCAAGACTTCGTCGAGAGCAGCCTGAATCATCTCCGACTCATTGTAGGTAGGCAAAATAACCAAAGGTTTCTCAGGCTTTTCATTACGAGCATGCTTTTCTTTCACCACGGAAATAGTTTTTCGGGTGTTCGCTTGAATCGGGCTATCAAATTCCAGATCCTCCCCCTCCCACCACTTTTTCAGATTCGTCGAAGAAGTTGAAAAACGCAGATAAGCAACTCCACCTAAAACACATATCCAGCTTCCCAGTCCAAGTCCCAGCGAAAGAGAAACCCAGAGTGGAGGAGAAAATACAAAACTCACTTCCCGAACCCCCTCCCCGATCCGGATGCCCGTAAAGGCCAAGGCAATTCTTCGCAGATCGCTCTTTACCCCATCCGCAAAAACATGCCAATCGGGATGCCAAGCCTGAGTCAACATGAGCCATCCAGACTGACCTTGAGGTGAAATCTTCCAAATATTAGGCCCTTCATGAAGACAAGTGCTTGAATCCAATAAGCGGAAAGGTTCGCCCTCCTTATCACGGAATCCGGCAGTTAACTCCACTTCCCCATTCTCAGGGTTCATAATTCCAGCCAAGGTCGTATCATTCATTTCGATTCCTGGAACTTCCACGGGCAGGAAGTAAAGGCGAACCAACCCTAGAACGGCTCCGCAATACTCATATCGAGAAGGAGGGATAGATACATAGTTTTTTGCAAAGAAACCTGGGGCCAGTGAGTTGGGGTTTTCAAGAACTGTGAAAAACGGATTTTCAAATACGGTCGGATACTGCTGTTTGAATGCAGCCTGAAGTTGCTCAGGAGTGTCGACATCCATTCGATCCAAAAGAATAAAACGGACGCCCTGTAAACTTAATGAAACTTTCATAAGTTCGGCACTTGCCCCACCCGCATCCTGAATCGCTCGAACCCCTTTGCTCATGAAGTAAGCCTGAAAAGCTTCGGTGGAGATTGGGCGACCCGTTAACTGAGGCAACTGGGTGTAAAAATAACGGCCGGAAAGCGGCAAAATCGATCCAGGTTTTTGCTGACTTTTCAGGAAGGCTGCTGCCTGGAGGAAGCCCTCATAATTACCCACCCTAAGCCCAGGCTTAAAGAATTTGGCGTAGTATGGTGTAAAATCGAGTGCAGCAACAATCATGACCACGGCGGGTAGCCAACTCCTCGTCTTTCCTGGACAAAACCGCGTAACGGCGAGTCCCCCAACCCCTGCAAGACAAAAGGCTCCGCCGACCTGCCAGAACGACCAAGGAGCACGTACGGTTCCTGCCAAAGGAATTAGCTCGAAGAGGCGAAAGCCTGGAAGAAGCATATACGCCAGCAAAACGATCGTGAAGGTAGGCCACTTCCATCGTCCATTGGGCCAGATCAACGCAAGAACAGCAATCGGACCCAAGGCACTGATCCAAAAAATGGGCAGAACCCAGTCCTGAATTCCCTGAGCCGATTTAAGAAACTCCATAATCCCGCCGAATCCACTTCGTGGTCCCAAACTGAACCACTGGACGAGCAGAAAGAGAGCGATGAAGAGCTTGAGAGGGCCATCCAGATTCGATTCCGAACCCCGCCGTCGAACCTCAAGAGCTACAGCTGTGGCAATGACGACAATGATCCCTAGGTAAAAACCACCCTCATCTACTGTAAAATTACTGGGCATGCCCTGCATCAAAAGGCCCCCTCGATCAAACCAGGAGAGCGGAGCTTTGATGGAAAAGCTGGATTGCCAACCAAGTAGCGGGTCAGTCAAAAAAAGAGTCATCCGACTGGCTTCTCGAAGTCCGGGGAGTTGAGGGAAAATGCCAAGAAACAGAAAAATGCCTCCAGCAAGGAGACAACCTCTTATCATAGGCATGGTTTTGTGCGGATATCGGAAGTGAAGCCAAACGGCTAATCCAAAAGCCACCGGAGCGAATACGGCCGTAATTTTATTGAAAGTAAGGCTCATAGCAGCGACCGATAAGGCAAGAACCACGATTCCCCTCCCCGAACTTCGAGTGGCAATTTCTAATAGCCCCCAACCGATCAGAGGCGGGTAAGGCATGGAGAAAATAACGGGCATATGTTCGTTTCCAGCAAGACGGAGGGCCGCCTGTGGCCCAAGTGCGTAAAGGAAGGCAGCAATCCAGCCTGCACGTTCGTCACCAGTAAGCCGTCGGATAAAGGCGGACATCAAAATTCCAGAAACCGCGAGGGCGAGAAACCCAAGCAACTTACAACCCATGATTGGATTGGTGAAGGCTCCCCCAAGAACCATCCAAAACATCGTCAACCCAGTGCCTGCCATGGGAGCCGTGGGGGCTCCCCCAAGATAGTTAGGCGTCCACCAAGCAAAACCTTTGTTCGTCACCATCAAGTCCCAAAGATCCTTTGCCTTGGCATAGTTGGCTAAAAGCTCTTGATTGGAGGGTCCATTTTGACACCAGAAAAATCCAAAAACCGCTAAAAGAACAAAGAAAAAACCTTTTTGCAGCCAAGGCTCTTTAGTACGGGAGCTTTTACTCATCAGCTAATTAGGCTAGGAAAGAGCATGGTCACAAACAAGGCATCTTCCCTTAAGATAAATTCGGTAAAGAGGCCTTCAGGATATTCTGATGAAAAAACCCAAACCTATCTTTGGATATCTGCTTGTCTCCTCGGATTAGCAGTTTTCTTAGGTGACGGCATGGGCTCTCTCCTCTCCAAATTCTTTTTGTTGGCTTCCACCTTCTTTGCCGCAATAGCCCCATGGAAGCTGGACAACAAAATTCCCGAACCTTTTATAAGATTTTTTTTGGTGGCTCTACTGCTTCTAATGTTCGCTCTTCCCGTCACAAGAATTCCAGGATACTACCTTCAAGCGACTTCCCAGCCTGATATCCCTTATTGGCTAGGACTTCGTTCTGTCGCAGCAAGCACAGGAATCTTGTGCTGGTTTCAGTCGGGACGTAGCGCAAAAGCATTATTTTCCGCATGTTGTGGCGTGCTGTTCTTCGCAGGACTTTGGACACTACGTGCGTCCCCACATCCTGCGATTGATGTCTTCAGCTTTTTCGAATCAGCCTCAGCCCACCTCTCCCAAGGGGGTAACCCCTACGGAATCTCGATGCCGAATATCTATGGCGCGAACACCAATCTTTATGCTCCAGATCTTATTCAAGGAGACACCCTCAAGTTTGGGTTCCCATACCCGCTCACCACACTCCTGACTGGGTGCCTGGGTAACTTTGTTTTTCCAGATTATCGTTTTGCTTTCTTCGCTCTTTACGTCCTTAGCGCGTTCTTTCTGGGTCTCCAAGGAGAAGTGGAGAAGAAGATTGCCCTTTTAGCGCTTTTTTTTCCACGTCTTGAGTTTATTTTTGAACAAGGATGGTCTGACGGTCTGAGTGGGGCCCTTCTTTTGGGAGCAGCGACCCTTTCAACACGTATACCTGGAGCTCTCCTTGCCGGACTATGGATCTCCTCCAAGCAGTATCTAATTCCTTTTATCTTTCCCTGGATCATTCTTTTTCGGAACGAAAAGCGGCGTTCGGTTATTTGCATAGCGACAGTAGGCCTTCTGTACCTGTTGCCGCTTTGCAATGCGCCCAAAGACTACTTCTGGTCTACTTTTGGGCTTCAATTCGTTCAACCATTCCGACCTGACAGCTTGAGTTACTTATTCGGCCCAGTTTATTTGTTCATCCCAGCAATTCTTTTATGGCTATTGGGACTCTTCTTTCGAATCAAAATTATCCTCAACGAGCATAAGCTAACCCCAAATGCGGCATTGGAACTCGTATTTTGGCTTCTTTGGGCATTTTTTATCTTCAACAAACAGGCCTTCGCGAATTATTATTTTAGTCTTTATCTATTAACACTATTTACGGCAGGGGCATTTTTAACCCACAAAGAGAAAACATGAAAACGTTGATTCTTATTGTTGCCTATGAAGCGGAAAATCATATCCAGTCAGTCCTTGCCCGCATTCCGTGGTCCCAGTTGAAAGGGCATGGACAAGTACTCGTTCTGGATGACGCCTCTACCGACCACACCTCCGATTTAGCATCCTCTTGGATACCCCCAAATAACGCCTGGCCGATCCAAGTCCTCAAGAATCCGGTCAATCTTGGGTACGGGGGGAACCAGAAAGTTGGATATCGTTACGCAATCCAAAACAACTTCGATCAGGTCGTACTTCTTCATGGAGATGGCCAATATGCGCCCGAACTTCTCCCAGAAATGATTCAGCCACTCATATCAAAACAGGGGGATGCAGTTTTCGGATCCAGAATGCTGAATCGTCGTTCTGCACTCAGTGGCGGGATGCCATTCTACAAATGGGTCGCCAACCAAATTGTAACAACCCTTGAAAATCGCATACTGGGGACTTCCCTTAGCGAGTTCCATACAGGATACCGGGCATACGATTGCCATCTTCTGAACAGAATTTCTTTCGAACTGAACACCAATAACTTTCATTTTGATACTGAAATCATCATTCAGATCATCAAAGCGGGTGGATCCATTCGTGAGATCGGGATACCGACTTATTATGGTTCGGAGATTTGCCGAGTGAACGGATGGAAATACTGCTGGGGATGCCTGAGGAGCTGCCTTGAGTCATGGTGCACGGATGCTGGAATCTTCTACGCGAGAAGATTCGATGTGCTTAACAAAGATGATGACAGATACGTCTCCAAGATTCACTTGCATGGGTCTTCTCATGCCGAAGCAATCAAACACATAAAATCAGGCTCAAGAGTGATCGATCTTGGAGGCGGAAATGGCTGGATTGGTAAATATCTTGTTTCAGAGAAAAATTGCCAAGTAACAATTTTAGACGAATTGATTCACACGAATCAAATCCCAAGACTTACTCTGCATACACATGACCTAAACAGACCACTACCCCCATTAGGCCCCACAGAGGCCATTCTGCTTTTGGATGTATTAGAGCACCTTGACCGAAGACGCCAAAGAGAACTTCTGGGAGAGGTCCGAACTGCGTTTCCCCAACTTCCCATGCTCCTGATCACGGTTCCTAACACATCTTTCCTCCCGCTACGTCTAGTCTTTCTTTTTACGGGAAGGCTTAATTATGGGCGTCGTGGTATTCTTGATGAAACACATCGATTCCTATTCTCCCGCCACTCCCTCAAGGAACTATTGAATGACAGCATGTTTTCTATCACTTCTCTTAAGGGGTTGCCCCCACCGCTTGGACTTCTACCTCTCCCGAAATGGATAACTTCGATCTTAGAACCGATAGCCAACAGTTTAGTATATTTCTTACCCGGTCTTTTTGCCTACCAATGGCTTTGCGTCGCAACACCACTGCCAACTGCCGATTCACTTCTCTCCAAAACGAAAAGCTTTCGTTAATCTTTATCCAATCATTTTTTTCACACAAAGAAGCAGGGACTCGTGTGCATCAGAAAGAGGAAAGCCGAGGGCAGCTATTTTAGTTGAATCTAAGATGCATGAAGAGCGCGGTGTACGCATAACACTGTGAGCCTCAGAAGTTGATGAAAAAAAGGCCATTTGAGAAGATCGAATTCCTTTATCTATTAAAAGTTGAACAATCTGAGAGTTCTTTACCACACCTGGGTTAGTGAAATTGTAGACGCCAGAAGGAACTTGTGCGGCCACCATTTCCAAGCTCTTGCTAATGAATTCATCCAGAAAGGTTAAGCTATTACTAGCTTCGATAAGCTTGGGGTATCTTGATAGCTTACAAAGCAGGTTCCGATCGTCCTTAGTTGAAGAAAATGGCATTCTAAGCCTGAAAATTGAAACTCCTGGGGTATCTTTGATTCTTTTCTCCATTTCAGCTTTGGTTCCGCTGTAAAAACTGCATGGCGGATGCTCAAACGAGAAGTTAGGCTCATCCTCCTCCCTGAATCCTTTGTCCGGATTTCCCGCATCAGGAGTTCCTTGGTAAATACATCCTGATCCGATCTGAAAAAGTGTCCTGTTTTCATCAAAGCACACTTTTGCAATTGTTTCTGGTAGTTCTACGTTCATTTTAAAACAAAGCTCCTTAGAGTCCTCGCACGCATCAACGTTGGGTTTTCCAGTGAATCCAGCGCAGTTAATAACACCCTTAATATGCTCGCCCCGAAAAAACTCCCTCAAAATGAAGGGGTCATGATAATTAACTAAACTTCGGGATGCAGGAACTAATCGAATTCCTTTGGGGGGTTTAACTCGTAAATAAGCTGATCCTAAATATCCGGAAGAACCGAGAATCGCGATCTTCATTAAGGATCCAAATACTGAATTTCAGACAGAGGGAGCGCTAGGGTCTCCTGCGAAAGAAGAGTCGCCACGGGAAACTTCTTTTCTTGGGCCAAAAAACACTCCTGCTCATGCATAGCTCGAGGATAGTATACTTCAGTTTGGATCCCTTCAGTAGCCAGTTTTTCTCGAAGGGAATCTCTTTTACCTTTTCCAGTTACCCGAATCACAAATTGGTTCCAAGTCTGTCCCCCCTCACCTGACTGACAGGAAAAGGGCAGAAGAACAGTTCCTGGTTTAAAATCCCTGACCTGCCCCTGCCCTTGGCAGACGCAGGACTCAAGAGGCATGATTGCACCCCACTTCTCCTGCAGAGCCGTAAGGAGCTTCGCTGAATTTTGCCGTCTTCTTGCTAAGGCTGAGTCCAAGTGCCTCAACTTGACTCGCAAAAAAGCAGCCTGAAGCTCGTGAAGGCGGAAATTCCCGCCGATCATTTCATGGAAGTATTTCTGTTTCGCTCCATGGACACGCAGTTTTCGTATCTTTTCGGCCAGTGAGGCATCCTTCGTCGTGATCAGCCCTCCCTCCCCAAGCGCCCCGAGGTTCTTGGTCGGAAAAAAAGAGAACGTTCCCAATGTTCCCATAGTTCCAGCCTGGCGCCCTTTATCTTTCGCCCCTAAAGCCTGCGCTGCATCCTCAATCACTGGAATACCATGTTTCTGAGCAGCACCCAAAATCGGATCCATGTCAGCACATTGACCAAAAAGATGCACAGCAATGATCGCTTTCGTTTTAGGACCAATCTTGGCAACCACCTGATCCGCACGAAGGTTGTAGCAACACTCAGCACTATCTACAAAAATCGGTTTACCCCCCAATCGAGCGACTGCGCCTGCAGTAGCGAAAAAAGTGTAAGTCGGACAAATTACCTCATCGCCAGATCCGACGCCCACCGCTTGAAGTGCCAAGAGAAGTGCATCCGATCCATTCGAAACGCCTATCGCGTGAGGTACCCCAATCCATTTGGCAATCTCACGCTCAAAAGCCTCCACCTCTGGACCCAAAACAAAACGTCCGCTATTCAAAACACGTTGAAAAGCAGCCTCCAACTCCGTCTGGTACGGAGCATGCTCTGCGACCAAATCGAGCATAGGAACCCTCATAAGTCTCTTAATATAGGGAAGAAGCCCCAAGACTAAACCCCAAAAGATCAATTCCAGAGGATTGCCCTTACCCGATGATCTGGGCAGTTTGTGGGTATGGGCTCTTCCAATGGATCCAAGTTTCTTGTCCACGGAGGAAAACCGATCCAAGGCGATATCGAGCCTCAAGGAAATAAGAACGAAGCCATGCCCCTTATGGCCGCCGCCTGTTTAACAGATCAATCCATCACACTGCAAAACATACCCCAGATCGATGACGTTCGTCTGATGGAGGAGATTCTTGTTGAACTAGGACTCTCCTCTAATGAATCAGACTCTACTCAGGTTCGCCGTACTTTAACCCTTCAAGCCAAACAAAATCCAAAATCCACTATCCACCCGGAACTAGGTTCTCGCCTGCGAGGTTCTGTCACTTTAGCTGGTCCCCTTCTCGCACGCACAGGTGAAGTCACTCTCCCCCGGCCGGGCGGAGACCGGATTGGTCGTCGGCGTCTAGATACCCATCTCCAGATCTTCTCCGCCTTGGGTGCACAGGTCACCAACACTCGCGACGGCATTCAGATCAAAGGAAAAAAACTCAAGGGGGCTGATATCCTGCTGGACGAAGCCTCAGTCACTGCAACCGAAAACGGTCTCTGCGCAGCTGCTTTGGCAGACGGAGTCACTGTTCTCCATAACGCTGCGAGTGAGCCCCATGTTCAGGCTCTGGGCCACCTTCTTAATGCGATGGGCGCAAAGATCTCAGGTATTGGAACAAACACCCTTTCGATTGAAGGGGTTAAGTCCCTCAAAAGCGCTACGCATCGAATCAGTGCCGACTACCTAGAAGCAGGATCTTTCCTTGCCCTAGCCGCTGTCACCGGGGGCGAGCTAAGGATCAAAAACACTGCTCCTCAAAATATGCGGATGATTCTCCAAACCTTTGGACGACTCGGGATCCGCACGGAAGTTCACGGGCAGGACATTCTTGTCCCCAAAAAACAGTCTCTTGAAGTGGAAAAAGAGTTTGGAGGAGCGGTTCCTCACATTGCCGACGCACCCTGGCCAGGCTTCCCAGCAGACATGACCTCGGTAGCCCTTGTCACAGCTACCCAGTGCAAGGGAACGGTCCTGATTCACGAAAAACTTTTTGAATCTCGCCTTTTCTTTGTCGATGGTCTTCTCGAAATGGGAGCCCGCATAATCCTCTGTGATCCTCATCGGGCCGTCATTCTTGGCTCTGACAAGCTTCGAGGAGCAAAACTCGCCAGCCCTGACATTCGGGCGGGTATGGCTCTCCTCATTGCGGCCCTATGTGCCGACGGTGAATCAGAGATTCGAAACATTACTCAGATCGACCGTGGTTTCAGCCGAATTGAAGAACGCCTCAAGTCGCTTGGCGCTCAAATTGAGCGCAGGTAAGAGGCCTCACGCTAGGGGGATTCGAACTCTCTCTTTTTTCCGAAAACAGCTCACTTCGCGATACCCTACTTCTTTTACCAAGGTTTTCGCCCGAGAAAATTCATACCCTACCTCCTGAGGGGCATGCGCATCGGAAGAAATGAGAATTGGAATATTTCTTCTGAATGCCTCTTCCAAAAAGACTTTCGACGGATAGATCTCCATCACCTCTTTTCGAAGACCTGCCGTGCTCACTTCCATCGCGATCCCCGCAGCTTCGACCGCATCCAGCGTCTCCTGATAATAAGGTCGCAAATCCCCTTTGGGCCGATGCCCAAACTTTTTTACCAAGTCAGGATGAGCCAGAAAATCGAAAAGCCCACTTTGTGCCGCTTGGGTCAGGGCTTGAAAGTACTTCTTCCACACCTCTTCCACCGGCTGATCCTTCCATCGGGCTAACTTAAGCGGATTGTCCACATCCCAATCGGGCGTGATGTAGTGAACAGCCCCGATGAAATAATCGAAATCTGCTTTTTTAGCCAATTCCCGAATCCAACCCTCCTTGCCAGGGATAAAATCACATTCCAACCCCAAACGAATCGGGAGTTCTGGAAACTCACTTCTTGCCTCCTCCACGAGACGCAAATACTCGGGAAAATCCGCCAAATCCATCCTCCAATCATCAAATTTGGCTGGCATGGGGTTGTGCTCTGAAAAACCAATTTCTTTCAGCCCTTTTCGGACTGCCTCTGCCGCATATTCCCTCGGATGCCCAACGGCATGTCCACACAAAGGGGTATGCATGTGGTAGTCAAAAAGCATGTCTATTTCTAACTCCTACCCACACTTACCCAAAGCATCATTTTGCATCAGCCTATTTGAACCTCCCCGAAATCGATCATATAAATTACTGTCTATCAATATTTTACATCGGAGCTAATGCATTGCATATTACTGATTATCAATAACTTGAATCACATATTATCGGTCACGCGGTCAGATATCAAAATACTCAGGGGAGCGTTGCTCAAAAGACGATGTTTCGGCATCATCTCGACATGGCTTCTTCCGCCAGAACACATCTTCCACTAGGACGCCTAAAATCAACCCTAGCTAGCTTTCACAAACTGCGAGTTCTTGTCGTCGGGGACTTGATGCTGGACGAGTTTATCTATGGTCGCGTTTCCCGCATATCACCGGAAGCTCCCGTTCCTGTTGTTCACGTCGAAAAAGAACAAGCCTATCCCGGCGGCGCCGCAAACGTCGGCCGGAATCTTGCCGCACTTGGAATCCATGCCGAATTAAGCGGAGGAATCGGACAAGACCCTGCCGGACAAAGACTCCTTGCCCTGCTTCGACATGGGAAAATCGGAATTTCCGGAATCTGCCGATCCAACAAATTTCCCACAATTTTAAAAACTCGCATTCTGGCAAGGCAACAGCAATTGGTGCGAGTTGATCGAGAAGAACCAGCTCACCTAACTCCCAAGGAACGGGAGGCCGTCCTTAAGAAAGCCCTTCATGTTCTCCCTCGGTGCGACGCCGTGATCCTTGAGGACTATGGGAAAGGGTTGTTCGACCAAGCTTTTGTCGACGCTCTTCTCGCTGCCGCCCAGAAAAAAGGGATTCCGACAGCGGTCGACCCCAATATCCATAATCCTCTCGATTGGCATGGCGCCACCTTGGTCAAACCAAACCGATTGGAAGCATTTGGCGCCATCGGCCAACCCGATTCATCGCGTCCCGAAGATTGGCTTGCAGCTGGCGAAGAACTTCTCCTTCGCTGGTCATGCCGGTACCTGCTTCTTACTTTGGGCGAACACGGAATGATCCTTTTTCAGCCTCATACCCGGCCTTATGCAATCCCAAGCCGAGCCCAAGAGGTCTATGATGTATCGGGCGCTGGGGATACCGTAATATCCCTGCTAGCTGCAGGTCTCGCCGCAGGCCTAAGCGGCCCAGCTGCAGCAGAAATAGCTAACTTAGCCGCAGGAATCGTTGTTGGAAAACTCGGCACAGCAACGGTAACCAGTGCGGAACTTATCAATGCCGCCCGACATCATGGGTAAAAGTGCCGTCTTCCTCGACCGCGACGACACGTTAATCGAAAACGTCCCCTACTTGGGTGACCCTAATAAGGTAAAACTCATTCCCGGCGCCTCCTCCGCCATTGCAGAGCTTCGTCGCTCGAAACTTCCTCTGATCATAATCTCCAACCAGTCCGGAGTAGGCCGCGGGCTCATCACAAAAGAGCAGGTTCACTCCGTCGATGCCCGAATGGAAGAGCTACTTGGCGGAGGCAAGGTTTTCACCCATTACGGGCACTGCTACGCAGCTCCGGGAGATCCGTATGACGATCGGCGCAAACCTTCCCCAAAAATGCTTCAGGAATCTGCTGCCGCTTTCGGCCTTGATCTAAAAAAGTCTTTCATGGTCGGAAATCGGTTAAGCGATGTACAAGCAGGCCAAGCTGCAGGATGCCAAACGATTTTATTAAATCTTCGGGTTCCCCCCGAAGAGCTAGACGCCTCCGTTCAAATAGCCTCCTTTACCGCCAACGATTGGCCTTCCGCAAAAGATTGGATTCTTGAGCAAATCAAGAAATCGATATGAAATCTCCTTGCGTCATTGCTATCATACCCGCTCGACATGCCTCCACCCGCTTTCCCGGCAAACCACTCACCCCAATCCTAGGAAAACCTCTCCTTCAATGGGTCTGGGAGGGAGCCAAGGAAGCCACTCTTTTACAAAAAGTAGTGATCGCTACGGATAACGAACAGATCGCACAAACGGCCCGAGCTTTTGGTGCAGAGGTGGCTATGACTCGTGCCGACCACCCCTCGGGAACCGATCGTGTTGCGGAAGCTTGCGCCAAGGAATCAGCCGATTGGATTCTCAATCTTCAGGGGGACGAACCACTGATCCGCGGAATCATTCTCGACGAAATCATTCGTAAACTTCACCCGAAATTCGGTATGGCCACCGTAGCCACTCCCCTCCTCAACCCTGAGGAAGTGAACCATCCAGATATTGTTAAAGTTTCCTTCACCCCAGATGGCAAAGCCCTTGGCTTTTCTCGCCTAGTTCCCCCGACTGATCAGCCCCATTGGACCCATCAACATGTCGGTCTCTATGCCTACCGACCGGAAACCCTAAGGAAAATTGTCCAACTCCCTCCCAGTGAAGGAGAGAAACGCGAACGATTGGAACAGTTGCGAGCCTTGGAGAACGGGATTGCGATTCAAGTCCTGAGGCTTAGCTTCAAATCCGTTGGTGTGGACACGCCGGGGGACGTGACACGCGCAGAACGAGCCCTGGCAGACCTCGCC
>Ga0114976_10000300_pt1 | contig 30406 bp, 34 predicted proteins | sample S_130805_EF_Meta_FD_87319 | JGI IMG/M metagenome (GOLD analysis project Ga0114976, IMG submission 87319) | Freshwater microbial communities from Lake Simoncouche, Canada to study carbon cycling - S_130805_EF_MetaG | ecosystem: Environmental > Aquatic > Freshwater > Lake | place: Lake... | reverse complement strand
TGACTACATTTCCTGATGCACCTGCTAAAAAGAAGGCATTCAAATGTTATACTATTGATCCTAAAAAGGATGTAGTAGATGACCAGATTTTGATTGATCCGACAACAGGTCGGTCTCTGCAAGATACGATGAATCAACAGGCTCTAGATGCATCTGGTGGTGACCCTGCATTAGCTGCAGCACTAGCTGGGCAGGCAGCACAAGAAACAGGAATTTTGCCTGGCGATATTGAACAGATAGTTTTAATTATATTTTCAACTGTTGGAGGTATTGCTCTGTTAGCGCAGCTGTTTTATGTGTTACGATTATTCATGGCTAATAATTCTCATGATGGTCTATATCATTTAATATATTTCGTAATTGCCTTTATTCTTATTTTTGTAATAAGTTTTCTTCTTTCGGAGGGGGCACGAAATAAAAGTGCTCCTATGGCAATTCCACTTCCCAAAAAGTAAGTACCGTGGACTACTTAGAGCTAGAGAATCCCGGCGAAAATCTATGTCACAGCTAAGATAGATGGGTAGCCCCGCACCCTTTTTGATATGGCTATTATGTATTGGTATAACTGCAATTATGATTGGGTACTTTATACGAGATATGGAGAAAGAGGGATTTGCTGACACCCCTAGTGATCCTATGTCCCTTAAAAGACAGTCCCCTATAATTATAACAACCTGCCCTAAAGGATCAGTATCCTATATTACCGCCACAGGTAATACAAATTGCTGCGAGGGCGATTTAGTAAATAATGAGTGTAATGGAAATGATATCTGTAGTTTGTCACCTTCTATCCCTGGTGGTCTACAGAGCTGCGCAGATTGGGTAACAAAGGAATGGACAAATCGCAGCGTAAAATTATGTTCACGAAGCCTACCCTACTATTTTGGCACCCTGAATAGAGTTCCTGGGACAGAAGGCTGTTCTGCTTCTTTGTGCAGCTCTGATGGCTCTGTACCTGAAAATGCAAATGAACCGAGATGCAAGATTTACGGAAATATGACAGATGAATTAGCAATGGTAGATAGTTGTTTTAATTCAGTGGCCAAAGATGCAATAAAGTGTCCACAAGATAATGCTAAAAAGGCACTGATCAGTTATGGTAAATCTACACCAGCTATATTAACATGTAATTATATTCCTAAGGATGATTCAACTAATGGAATGCCTACTACTTGTATGGATGCTGAAAGAGCGATAAAATATATTGAAAGCTTAGCATCAATGAATGCTGAGCAAAAGGGGTCTATTATTAACAGCATAAATTCTAAGAAAGATCCGAGATTTTGTAATTATGCAGCTTCAGTCGTTTCTAGTGGATCATGGACAATTTCTGGAGATTCAGTGAAACCTGTACGATCTACAACAATCATATCTCCTATCCCATATGGTGCATATGCGACTCAAACGCTAGTTCTGGCTCAATCTGGTGATAATATTATATCAGCATATATTGATAAGAATGGTAACGTGTTGAATGATAGAACTGGTATGAGTATAGCTGGTAAATTGTCTAATTTCAATGTAGTTACATTTGATGATTATTTAAAAATGATGAGCGCTTTGAATAAGAGTTCACGAGAAAAGGATGTAAATAAAATGAGCGCCACTAAAGTATAATTGATTTTCTATTTCTTAATATATTATCCGTAATCTCAAGCATTAGAATGACTGAGATTTCTGATCATTAATTATTTGCCTAATCAGAGGCACCATTTCTATTACCCATGGCTAAAGCCTCTGCGTGCTTCATGTCATCATTAAAGATAGACTGTGCTCTGCTTCCCAGAGTCTCACTGACTAAGACCTGCTTATTATCAATGGACTCACCTACCTTTGTAAATTCATCATCCTGATCTTCCTTCTGAGGAGTGAAATCGGCTGTCTCATAGGATTCATCAGCATATCCTCCATCATTAACGTTAACCTTCTTTATAGGGATTTCATAGGGATTTACACTAGCACCAGGCTCGATATTATCCGGTGACGATAGACCCATCAGATCATAATGGTGGTGCTTGATATACGTTGCAGTTATCACCAAGAATAGACCAAGTGACACATATTTATCGTAGGCAACTGACGCTAATATAATAATAAAAGCAGCTAGGCGCATAGGAAGAGAATCTAGCGAGTGTCCTAGAGCAGTTGAAAGACGGGGAACAAAGAGAAAGGCCACAAAAAGTAAGCCTAGTACACCTATTTTAACGGGATCAGCCACCATTCTATCTTGATTATTCTTAAAAAATTGACTCTTGCTCCTCTTACTCATCTTTACAATAGAATGACAAGTGTACTAACAACCCACGGATATGCAGTTCTGAAGTCTGACTTGGCCAAGGATCTGGAACAAAAGATTAGGAAGGAGTTGACTGTGAAACCTGTAAGCCAGAGCCGCTATGATGGTATGGCTGATACTGAATTTCCAGTGTACTTAGAATCTGCAACGAGACTTTACTTACCCCGGGTCTGGGCAAAGGATACCTTGGGGCCAGCGGCTTCGTCGGTGATGAGTGATGGTAATCCTCTTCCAGCTACTTTGAACTTCATTGGAAAACCATATGAATATCAGGAAAACATTATTAAAAAGTTCATGGATGCCGATGCGAATGGTCTGATCTGCGTACCCTGTGGAAAAGGTAAGACCTTCATGGCCGTTGCCATCGCCTTTCGTTTAGGGAAACGTTTCATGGTTGTTGTTGATAAGGAGTTTCTCCTAGACCAATGGGCCGGAGAGATGCGGTCACTAATCCCAGGAATCAGGATTGGTCGTTTCCAGGCAACAAAGGCTGAAGTGGACCCTGCCGAGTATGACTGTACTATCTGTATGATCCAGACCATTGTACAGCGACAGATTCCTGAGTCTACCCTGCGTTCCTATGCCTTCACTATCTTTGACGAGTGTCATCATCTGGGTGCCAAACACTTTAGCAAGGTTTTGAGCAAGCTACAGACCAAGCACATGCTGGGCCTCAGTGCAACTCCTACACGTGATGATGGACTGACAAAGGTGTTTGAGTGGCATCTGGGGAAGCCGGTCTACTGGGAGAAGAAGCGGGAGGCGGATGAGACGGTGAGTGTGGAGCTCATGCGCTTCGTATCGGAAGATATTGAGTATGCTGAGGTACCGACTAACTACAGAGGTGAGACCATCATGGCGAAACTCTTGACCCAGATTGTCTCATGTCATAAACGCAACGTGGTTATCGCGGACAGACTGAAAGATCTAATCAAGGAGCCTGGGCGGCGTATCTTGGTGCTTTCTGAGCGCATTGGCCATCTGGAAGCGCTGGAGGCGCTAGTGAAAAAAGATGTCCCAATGTGTGTAACAGGCTACTATATTGGTGGCATGAAGACCGCAACGCGTGATCTGGCTGCAGAGGAGGCTCAGATCTTGTGGGCGACGTATGCAATGGCTAGCGAGGCCATGAATATCAAGACACTCAATACAGTCTTGATGGCCAGCCCACGCAAAAAGATTGAGCAGAGTACTGGGCGTATCTTGAGGCAGAGGCCAGAGGAGAGAAAGGTTACTCCTTTAATTCTAGACGTTATAGATGTTCACAGGTCAATGCAGTCCCAATCCAAGCTCCGTATTGCTTATTATAAGAAATGCGGATACAAGATTCTGGATGGTGACAAAGAGGTCTCAGAAGTGAAGGAGAAAGAGAAGGAGTCTAGGGAGTATGGATTTGTAGATGATTAATTATTGGCTGCAAACACCTGAATAAAAAATTTCAACATATTTAGAATCATTCTCACTCTTTCTCTTTACTCGTAAAGTGCCATTGTAAAATCCTCCGTTATGTTTAAATTTATAGTCACCAATTTCTTTCTCACCTTCGCAACCTAATTCTCTAGAAATCTTATTAAGAACATAATCATTTATTGGTAATGCGGTAGCATTATCACCTGCTGTATATCCGTTATCCTTTAAAACTTGAATTGCATCCTCTTTCAAATCACCACCGTACTGTTTTTTTATGTAGATCATAATCTTTTTTTTTTATCCTTTTTTGTCTTATTCTTGTTTTTCTTATTCTTATTCTTATTCTTGTTCTTACGCCTGCCACCCGTCTGCGTGCACGCCTTGCTCCAGGCGACACCATCCAGAGGCTGGTTCAGAAGGATAGGCGCACCAGTTGATCCAGTCCACTGGCTAGGTGCCGTAGTATAACGTGCAGTGTGCTCCTCTAGGATGGGGCTTGCAGATGCAGCCACACTGATACTCGTGCCACCACCACTCTGCTTGATCATTCCGTTATTCATGGGATTCGTGTGATTAGGATTACAGTGGGTAGGATCACGATCAATCTGAGCAAACCCTGCAATATTGCTACTCAGATTATTGGTATATGCGCCACCCCTTTGGCCGGACATGCCTGGCAAGCCTCCTCCCTGTGAAAAAGCGATTTGGCCGGGTCTAGACGCACCAAGACAGGCGTCATAGGTTTGGCGGACCGTGGCATCAGATGCCAGTCCAGGTACGAGGGGTCCGCCCATGGTCCAGCCTGAACCCTGACCCCCGCCATACATGATTCTGTTGCGCTGAGTACGCTTATTACGCTTATTACTCTTATTCTTACGATTCTTGTTAGCCATCGCTTCTAATTACGGTAAAGCTTTTTTCTGTTAGACCTTGGTTAAAACAGGACCAAATACCTTCTTATCTGCCTGGCGTACATCATCATAGAACCGAATCGTCGGACTCAGACCATCTACCGCGCGGCATGCAGTGGAGTGACTATTTGCCGCGATAGCCTTATGAAGCCCTACCAGCTGATCATCGGGCAGCTTTGATAAGCTAGAGTAATACTGGTTGAAGTCCTCCTTCTCAGCATCAGTCATGCTCCTCTTGACTCTGCCCTCAAGATACGGAATAAGACGCAGCTTGAACGGCACCATCCACTCATCATCTATGCTCTCCCAAGCAAGACCGCGGTGAGGGTTCACCAGGAAGATATAGTCGGGAAGCGTATCCCAGTACTCCTCAATCGTATCAGCAGTATAGGGCAGATTGTAGAGGATCTGCCGAGGATATCGCCTTGCCTGGCTCTCATCAAACATATTCTGCTCCTTGCGAAGCTCTGCATAATACGGAATATGTAGATCAGGAGAAGTCCAGGTAGCCCCTACACACAGACCATTGTCTTTTGCCAGCTCAATAACTGCCTTAGTCCACTTACGCCGCAGCTTCAGATCCTCGGGTAGTACAGGTGCAAAGAGCTCCAGAGTATCTCTGAAGGCGACCGTTGGAAAGAATACCGCGTTGATACCCTGGGTATTATATGCAGACCCACCTGGCTTCAGAAGGTTGTGATATGCCTCCATTGGCAGCCTGGGAGTATTACCGTGGTAGTCAGAGTTGATTGTCTTAAACTTGCTCTTAAAGAGCTCGGTGAAGTTGTTCAGCTGCTGCTCATCGTGGATGTCTATGATGCAGATACAAATGGGTCTAGCCGTATTTATATTCAGATTTGCTTCCAGTCCGTCAAATCCGTAACAGACATACACGTCGAATCCAGGAAGGCGCTCGATGTCTGGAATGCCGCCATGGACGCAGTCGCCTGCCCAGAGCATGAGGGAAGCATCATCCTTATCCGAGAGCCATTTAGGCATATCACGGATAAGATTGTTCTGCTTGAAATTTAGCATTGTGAGTGTAGTTACTACTTATATAATTGCCCAGTTCAATTTTTACAAGGTTTAGCACTAGATTAGCTTTTTGAACTCCTTCTTTATCAGTGAATTGTAGTCGATTAAGACAACCGGTTTCATATTTGGTGACATTTTCTTACATACAGTATCGGTTGAGTACTTCTTGTATAGTCCTCCTGCAAGAGTATTCGCGACATGAAGCATGGATGCCTTTGTCTTTAAAAATCGGTTATACAAGAAACAGGGATCTTCTATGCCAAATATAGCGTAGAGGCGTGAATAGAAATCGTAGACAATCTTGGTTGATGAGCCTTTTCTAACGGCCTTCATACACAGATTTGCCCATTCTTCGCCCTGTTCATTAGTAGGTTCTGGTACATCTGAATGCAGACTATGCTGGCATGCTAAGATAATCAAGTTCATAATGGGCTCCAGATGCTCTTCAGGAAAATAGTCAAAAATACGCAGCTCAATCCCATGTTTCTTGAACTTGTTATAGTTGAAATCGTAGCCGATCGTAGCAGGTGGAATATAGGGTGTAGTTATAGCCTTATTATAATGCATCTCCGTGTAATAGTTTTTCTTACCAGTGTCGCTGTATGAATAATTATCAAGAAGTTTTCCCTTCTCCATTGTCTTGGTATCGTAGGTCCCCAGGCCAATGTATCGACTGAATGCGAGCCTCTGGGATCCTGCAGCGTAGGATGGATCTAAGAGGCACAAGATATCTGGAGAACCATATAGCCCAACTAAGAGCGGCTCTATCCACTGGATTGCTCTGATGGCATTCGCGTGCTCTAACTTAAATTTCTCAGGATCATCTATTTCACCATCCTTATCTAGCTTAGTAGGTAAAGTCAGATTAATATGATAGGTGCCATTATTACAGATTGCTACATTTTCTGGATTTGACAAGAATTTTGCGAATCCGTAATTGAATTTAGGGAAGACTAGAGGTGTCTTGAAGAGTGTAAATTTAGAAACGAGGCGCTTGTTTATTTCTGCTAGAATGTCTTTCTTTACATCGCAGAGTTCCTTAATGATAGATTTCACATTGGTTTTGTAGAAATTGTAGGTTGTGAATTCAAAGGTGTCGCCGTCGTAGATTAGATTCGTATCAAAGAATCCACTGTAATCAGGGCTCATCCGTCTCAAAAATTCATCTATGCTTTCATCACTGTAGCGTGGATTTGGCTTGGTCTTATAGCCATGTAGCGTCCTGTGTTCTCCGAGAAGATCGGCATTTCTAAACATGTAACTGTTCACATAGGTTGGAATACGCACCTGTGCAGATAACTTAATTAGCGCACAGTTAAGAGTAAGAGGCTTGTAATTTTTCCAGTAATCTACCGAGTATCTCTCGGGTGCGTGTTTTGTCTGTAAAAAGACCCGATCTACTGTATTTAATTCTTCAAACATGAGATAAGATTCATTCTCAATTCCTAGACCCCAGTATTCGGTGTCTTGATTATTAGATCTGGCATAGAATTCAAGATATTTCTGATGTTTATCAAAGGTTTGTTTTTCCATCTATTTATAGCACACTAGAAACAATATAAGATTCAAAATCAGCATTCCACTCAGCTAACACACGTATAGGCTCACCAGTAGCAACCTTATGCTGTAGGGCCTGACTGATGGAGAGAGTCTGAATGGACGCACGCCCCCTAGGCTCTCCTTCCATCGTGTTTAGATCATAGACATCGGGTCTTCCAGTGACGGCCTTGCAGATAAACTCCTGAGGTCCTCCTTTAATGATAACCTTCGGCTCATCAATACGCAGTACAACCTTGAGAAGCCTATACACAGGCAGCTGGGGCATAAGACAGAGGTAGCCGCCGGCTAGCTTCTCCATTGCGACCCTAATAGACTCTAGGGGCTGCATCTCAGCTAGCTGAATCTGCCAGTTAAGCTGAAAGTCCTTGTCTTGATACCAAATATAATCTACGAAACGCTGTAGCATTGCGAACCGGTCTTTGAATGACTTTGTTGATCGGATCTGTTGACCATTGGCAATGATACAATCCTCAAGCTGGATGAGCCCCTCGGCCTCGTAGATACTGATGGAAAATGCCCAGGTGCCCTGCAGACTCTCGCGATCTAGACGCATGGGAAGTACGTTGGGTCGGTCAGGTTGAGTCTCATCAATGATAATGGGTCGCTGCTGTTGTCCAACAATCAGAAGGCCTTGTTTACCCTTATAGGGTCTCGCAAAGGTTACATACTGATTTGCCTTGATACGCGGATCATCTCTTTCAGGCTTGTAGGAAACAGCTGGGGCTCGCAGAATATCAGGGTAAGAATCTGGTATTGTGCGAATCCAAGTTCGTTCGTTGTTTGATGGATTTAGGAGTCTGGGTTCAGTAAAGTTCCGCTTGGATGAGCGCGGATGAGACATACTACTGTATAGTATATAACACGCGTTTAGACCTTGCGCTTTTTCAGAAAAAGCGCGCAAAAATGATCTTTTTAGAAAAAAGATCGCAAAAAGTACTTAAAAAGATGCGAACCCACCATCCTCAGCTGCATCATTAGCAAAGATGCCCTGCATAAACTCCCCACCATTCTGAGCCATCTCAGGAGCGAATGCCTGTAGAGCATTCGCAGCCTGATTGGCTGATTCAGATGCAATACCAGATGCCTCGGCAATATCAGATCCAGTATTCATGGGCGCAGGCTTGAACATTCTCTCAGGGTGTCTCAGGCGCTCAGGGTGTGCCGCACTCTCCTCATTAGGTGCATAGGGGTCCATGGCAGTCTCAGGCGGTGACATACGTACTTCATCTTGAGGGGCTTCCTGGTTAGGGCTAGAAGGGCCGGCAGAGACAATTGTTCTAGCAGGGTAAATACGAGGAGGTCTCTGCAGAACAGGTGCAGCTGCTGACGTGTCTAGATTTGTAAATCCATCACGGGGGAAAAACCAGAGGCTGACTGCTAGAATCACAAGGACGGCAAATAATAGGCCAACACGGAATGACATCTGAGGCTTTAAGAGGAAAAAAATACGGCGATTTATCGTCTTTCTAGCTTTTGAGAATCTTGGTCTCGACCCTCCAGCCAGGAATTTCAAAGCCCCCTCGATCTAAAATACGGACCGGAGACTCTTCTTTCCATGTGAAGTCAGTAGGAGTCAAGTGGGCAGGAAGTTCAAGCAGAGTCTCAGTGAATCCGGAATCTGTTAAAGACCGTTCAATGACCTTCCAGTAGGTTTCTGTGTCTGAACTAAGCTCATAGCCCGTTATACGCTCATAGCGCGTTGATCCTGAATCCCATACTTGCAAGATTGTATTTGTATTATCTTGTAATTTTTTATCTGATCTAGTCCAAATTCGCTGGACCAGCATTACTAATAAAGTTGAGTCACTGGGATTTAAGCGTATACGGTATACTAATATCTAGATGCCAGGCAATTATCCAGTACTTCTTCTGAAGGTGGATGGTAATGTCGAGCTCATGCAAATCAAGCAGGCTGGCACAAAGCCTAGCATGAAGGATCTTCAGACACATCTCAAGAAGAAAGTGTTGCCATCACTAATCACAAGTTATCCCCATGGTCCGAAGCGCGTGACTGTAATCGGCTATACCAAGGGCAAGGAGGATGAGCTCTCACAGCATCAACTTCCTCCACCCTGTGAGGTAAATGAGGTCTATGGGACTATTGTTCTAGTTGTGCATCCTTCAAAGGTCGCATGGGATTCTTCTACGAGTGCAATTGAGGTGTTCACTCCGTCACACTATGAGGAGTTCTATGAGAAGGCGTGCTCAGGCGATTTGATTGAAGAGGATGTCGAGGATGAGGATGCTGAGGTGGAAGCTGATGAGGTAGAAGGCGAAGAGGTTGAGGAGGAAGTTGTAGAGGATGCCGAGGATGAGGAGGGTGAGGGTGAGGATGTTGAGGGTGAAGGCGATGAGGCTGATGCCGATGCAGTAGATGATGAGATCGAGGCACCCAGGCCAGTAGTTCAAAGGAGGAAGATTATCAAGATTGACCCCCAGCAGCTTCAGTTCCAGTTTAAATCAAGTCTGGTTCCTGAGGAGCAGTGCGCCCCTCTAGAGGTGAAGCAGAGACAGCATATTCTTCAGGTACTTACTACACTGCTTTCGGAGCACTGTGATAAGGATGATCTGAATGAGCTTGAGAGGGGCATCTACAATGCTAGTTTGAATGAGGCCAAGACAAGGCAGATTCCCTTGACCTGGGAGCACGAGACATTCAGGTGGATTTATGGGATGGTGGCAAAGAGGGCTGTTGCCAATTTCAACCCTGCCTCATATGTGGGCAACAAATATCTGATTCAGAGATGGAAGGACGGCGAGTTTACCTTGGACCAGATTGGTGGTTGGACGCCGTATGAGCTGAAGCCTACGCATTGGAAGGATCTCAAGGATCAGCAGCTAAGGAGAGAGCAGCGGATCTTGGAGGGTAATCTTGCCATGGCGACGGATAGGTTCAGGTGCTCCCAGTGCCAGAAGAAGATGTGCTCTTACTATGAGTTGCAGACGAGATCTGCAGATGAGCCGATGACAATCTTCGTGAGGTGCTTGAATTGTGGGAAGCAGTGGAAGCAGTGAACTTTTGGAAAAAGTTCGCAAAAGATGTTATTATTTTGGGCACTTTTCTTAAAAGTGCAGAGCAAAAAGATGTTATTATTTTGGGCACTTTTACAGGCGAAGCCATGAAAAGTGCTAATGATACTGCGGCATGCTTAGAAATATTTTAACATACGCAGGTATATATTGTTTTAATATAAACATGAAATGAATTATAAATGGTTCATGTGATGTATTTATATCTTCAATAGCACCCTGTAATATATTACAAGGCAGCCATTTTATATGTTTTTTATATTTTGGCAATATATTTTTTATAAAAGATCCTTGTTCATACGTATCCTTTGACCATTCTCCCGTTGTGTGCCATTTCCCCTGTGAATTTTTCAGCCAATCATCTTTCTTATATAGATTTTCCCAATCGCTCATAAGAGTATTCATCTCAGGTGTATTCTTAATCAGCCATACTCCAGCATTAAAATGGTGCTTTTTAGCTCTCCAATTGTCTCTAGCGACAAACATGGAGTGCCTAGAAGTCACTATAGAATCTAAGGTTTTTGATGGATCAAAAATAACTGCATCTGTGTCAAGCCATAATATGCCTTTATACTTTGGCAATAATTCTTTAACAACTGATACCTTTCTCCAATATGGAGGTATATCCGTATGCCCTGAATCTATAAATTTATAGTTATATCCGTGCCTTTTTGCATATTCTTTGTTCTGTTTTACCATTAACTCACTATTTGTATCAAGTGTTCTATCATCATATTGTACGATAAGCCAGGTATTTCTTATACGCCGGGTTTTCATCTATCTATTAGTCTAAACTTAATACTGCGGCGTTAATTTAAAGAAAATCTCTCATTCACATCGTATAGAATGGATCTAACTCCAGCTAAGAAGTCTGAGCCTGTCTGTGATCTGAAGCCGTTCAACACTAACCCCGGTGCTCACCATGTTCTCAAGGATGTATATTCTTTTTTTGGTAATAATATCACAACATCCGTCGCAGTCTATATCGGAGTCACTGACTGGAAGAAGGATTTAGAGCTCCTAGAATCATACGCAGTACCCACTGTTGTCTGTGACCCCTTTGATACTCAGCCCGAGTGGAGAACTGCAGTCCAGGAGAAGCGGGCTAAGCTCATGGATTGGATGAAGTATCTGAAGGACTCCGACTGTGGAAATCATTTCGTGAATCCCAAGTGGATTGAGCCCGCGGTAGAATATCCTGGTTTTTACGATGGTACTCTCGGAACTGAGCCTAATACAACGAAGCTGAGCTCATGGGAGACTCTATTGAACCGGGCCAAGTCACTCAGGAATAATGCATCCGTTTCTACTACTGAGCCCCACTTTGCAGTCTGCAAGATTGAGGTCTTTGGTGAGGAGATCCCTATCCTATCAAGTCTTCTTGCGTCAAAGTACAGACCGTCGCTTATATATCTGCGCTGGTCAGAATCTCCTGACGTATCACAGTCCCATTGTGAGATGGCAGGACATCTGCAGAGTGTAGGTTACCGTCTGATTAGTATCAATGAGAACGGCTTCTTTCTGTACCAGTACAGTGGTCAGGACATCTATTCCTGCTGCTCATGGATAAATGTGTCTATTGGCCACCCGTTTATAAATTTAATGAAGGACCAGGTTAGAGATAGTCTAAAAACAATTCTAACCAAGAAGCAAGAAGATGCTCCGAATGCTTAAGGGGCTCCCAATAGCAGAATCCGAACTTTATAAGCGTCGTCACACACTTTTAAAGAGCGCCAGGGGTATACGTAGAGCTACTACTCTTTCTAGCTATGTCAGAAAACGAAATATAGAGAGTAATCAGAGTAGTGTAGACTACAATGCCCCGGTATCCACTATCTCACACTGGACGACCAGGAGACGGCTTCTACCACTATATAAATCAGAAATGGCTAAAGAAGACCCAGATACCGAGCTCGCTTAGTGAATTTGGCGCAAGTGAAGAAATAGAGAAACGAAATAAGCTAGAGCTGCATAAATTACTCAAGGATCTAGGTAAGAAAGAGCCTCACGGAATCCCTAAAACCTCACAAGATCATTTGCGGTTTTTTTCGCACGTGTGGTCCAACTCCAACTATAATACTGAAGAAGCATTCATTAAAAGTATAGTGGGTGAAATCTTAGACTGCAGAAATCAACACGATATTGCCAGAATGTTTGGATGGCTCTGTAGTGCAAATATATCAGCGCTCTTAGAAATTAATACAAATGTTGAAAAAAGAGAGCCATTTCATATTAGATTCACTCTCTCCTGTGCATCATTACTCCTGCCATCTAGATACTATCTAAAGCGCTCTATGCATTCAGATCCTATTTGGATTGCCTATAATGAATATATTTATACTTGTGCGACTGAGCTTGGGATGCCCTTTCTATTCAAGGCTATTGAGGCAGAAAGTGATATTGCACATATTTTTACCATGGAGACAAATGAAGATGATAGTGAGTTCACGGGCTCAAGACTAGAGAGACTATGCCCTGATTTTCTTTGGTCTGAATTTATGCATGGTGTGGGCATCACTCACTGGAGACAGGAAAAGTGGATTATAAAAGAGCTTAAAACAATAAAACACATTCTCCGATGGATATCTAGCGGAAATACCGAGAAAGTCGCGGCAATACTCAGCTTTTATCTAATAAATACCTATTCCAAATTCTTCAGACCGTCAATAAAAGAGGCCAGATTCAATCTATTCCAGCGTAAGGTGCGAGCTATAAATCAACCTCCGAGTTCTGAAGATGAGTATTTAGAGACCCTCGGGGCAGTTTTACCTGATGCGCTTTGTCTTGAATATTCCAAGATTAATGAGCCTGCTAAGAAGAGTGATTTGGAAGATCTAGTTTCCAAGATTAAGGCATCTGCTATTGACGTCATGGGCAATAGCCACTCTCTCAGTAAACGCACTACCGCGCTTACTCTTGAAAAAATACGGAGAATGAAAGTCTCAATTGGATCTCCCAAGCAGCCTGACTTACCTAAGGCCGAATACTATTCTGATAGCCTTGTGCACACTATGTTATCTTTACGAAAGGCCCGAGTTGAACAGGAGTTCAAAGGGGTAGGTGAGACACTAGATGATTCTACTATTTTGTATCCCTGTCATATTGTGAATGCATCCTATTTTGAGGATCTCAATCATATTATAATTCCTTGGGGCATCTTGCATGAACCATTTTATTCTATAAAGAGGCCTCTAGGATGGAATTACGGTGGAATAGGTGCGACGATTGCGCATGAAATAACCCACGCCTTCGATTTAGAAGGTAGTCACTATAATCCTCGAGCAAAGTACCGAGAATGGTGGACAAGGAAGGATCGGACTCATTTTAAAGCAAGGACACGGAAGATTGGTAAATTCTTCACTAAATTCCAGCACTATGGAGTGCATCTAGATGGAGATAAGACCTTGAGTGAGAATTGGGCCGACTTTGGTGGTCTCATTATTTCACTTGATGCTCTTAAGAAGGAGGCTGATCGCCTAGGTCTGACGGAGAAAGAGAAGAAGGAGGCAATAAAGACTCTTTTTGTATCATATGCGGTTTCCTGGAGAGATCAGAAAAAAAAGAGGAAGGTCCTGTATAATATTGAACGTAGTGTACATTCTCTGGCGGAAGACCGCGTTGATCGTATCGTGCCGCACTTCCAGGATTGGTATGATATATTTGGCGTAAAAGAACATGATGCACTTTATTTACCCGTGAAAGACCGGTTAAAGTTTTTTTGATCTCTGAACTGTAGAGATGAGTTCACAAGATAACAATGGAAGGCAGACGATGATACGTATGGCTTCAATTGCACTAGATCCAAGAAAGATGGATATGCCCTTTATGTTTATTCATGAACAGTTTGGATATTCGGTAGAGTCGATTTACAGAAGACTGATGACACAGTCTGCAGTAGATCTAGGAACCTTTCCAGATTGCTTCCCTAATACGATTTCTGAGTACTATTGGATTCAAGAGGGACAGCCAAGGGGAAGTCCATGGATTGCCTTGGGTAAATTAAATTCTGGCACATACTTTTATTATGTGGCAAGTTCTGCTGATGAAGAAGGCTATTTCTTTAAAAATAAAAAGAAGTGTGGGATGATGCACTTGTGGATATCACACAGCTATAGTGATCTGATCAATTGGGCAATTGATGCGAATGTTTACAATAAATATCTGAGTGAGACTTCAGCTGTTTAATCACTTCGCTAAAAGGTGTCTGCCATACGGGAACATCTGACGCATGGCAATCTGAGATACTTTATCAAAAGTAGGAAAAATACTTGTCAACCAATCGGCAATATCTACCTTCTTCTTCAGACAGGCATGTAAATACACCTTTTGATAGATGTACTGCCAATTTAGAGTGTAGCCATAATCAATATTTTGAATATCACTATAGTACTGCTGAAGACCTATAAGATCTCCAGCATTAACATAGGACTTACATTCATCTAGGATATTATTATTCATCTAAAACTCTCTAATATTATAGCGTTTTCGATTTAGCCGCCCTAGAGAATAAGCAGATCTGAAAGTCTCCACTTCTCAAAGGTGCCATCGGGCATGGGCCTCTTGATAATAATGGGTAGGCGTCTTGCCTCCAGCTCAAGCCTGGCAATCTCACGGAGATCGCTTACGTGCTTAGGGATTGCAATATATGGGCGTGCGCCGTTACTTAGCTGATTTGTTCTGAATCCGAGAATCTTAGTCTTCTCAAACTGGGTTAGGAAGGGAGCACTGCGGTGCTTGGGATCAGCATGGCCGTCTGCATTAGTGAAACTGGGTGGCACATTGGTGAGAACAGAATCCATGACCACTGTCTCAATTGTGTCAATGCGGGCCTCTGGATGGAATCTGAGAAGCTCATTGCCGAAATCCTTATTTGCAGTATTCTCCAGATCTACTGCGTCCTCTACGACCTCCTCCTCCTCAACGTACTGATCGTCATCATATTGCTCATCGTCTGCCATAGGTATACTATATTCTAGGCTATAAAAACAATTCATTTTTATGGCCTAGGCTACTCAAAAATATCGTAGCCACCGGCCTAGGCTTTGCCTAGGCCTAAAGTTGAATATGCGATATTTATAGTATACGGTATGGCCGAGTCTAGTGTTCAGAGTGGAATCGTGGATAGTTTTGAGGTGGATGATGAGCTCGTGATGTATGATAATTTTGAAGATATGGAACTTCCACCTGACTTGCTTAGAGGTATCTACGCATACGGGTTTACTAAGCCCTCCGAGATTCAGAAGAAGGGTATCAAGATTATCGCAGATGGTAAGGAGCTGATTGCCCAGGCAAATTCGGGCACTGGAAAGACGGGTACATTCACTATTGGAAGTCTAGCCCGTCTGGATGTTTCACTGAAGGCCGTACAGGTACTCTGCCTGGCCCCAACGCGTGAGCTTGCGCAGCAGATTCAGGTGGTTGCAGAGGCACTTTCTGGGCCTATGGGTGTAAATACATATGCAGCACTGGGTAAGACGCCTGTGCGTGAGGATATTCGTGCTCTTGGAAAGGGCGTACAGTTCCTTGTGGGCACCCCTGGTCGTATCTATGATCTGATGAGTCGCAAGGTTCTCACCACCGAGCACATCAAGGTCATCATCGTGGATGAGGCAGATCAGATGCTGGAGGACCGCTTTCGAGAGCAGCTGCAGTGCATCCTGGGCCTCGGATTTCCTGCCATGACAAAGTGCGCCCTCTTCAGCGCGACGATGAATGATGACGTGGTTGAGTTTGCAGGAAAGCTTCTAGGAAACCCCGTGCGCATCCTAGTGCCTCCTGAGAAGGTGAATCTGGATGGCATTCAGCAGTATGTCTTTGATGCAGAGAGGGAGGACTGGAAGTTTGAGGTGCTTCTTGATATCTATAAAAATATGAATATTTCTCAGGCGCTTATCTACTGTAATAAGCGCCAGAAGGCTGAGTGGCTGGCTGAGAATATGACTAAGTCTGGATTCCCTATTACCTGCATCCACGGTGATATGGATGTGAAGGAGCGTATGGATCGCATGCGCTCATTTAGAAAGGGTGAGACTCGTGTTCTGATTAGTACGGATCTACTTGCTCGCGGTATTGATGTACAGCAAGTAAGTTTGGTAATTAATTATGAGCTACCTGTTGAGAAGGAGAACTACATTCACCGTATTGGTCGGTCAGGGCGCTTCGGTCGTAAGGGTACTGCAATTAATCTGCTGTGCAAGGAGGACGTCAGTGCAATGGAGGATATTAAGAGCCTATTCAAGATTGAGATGCTGGGTCTGCCTGAGGATCTGAGCAAGATTCGTCTAGAGTAAGAAGGACATTGATCCAATTAGTTCAGCTGCAATAGCGGCTTCGGTACCATCGATACCATCTAACACAATACTTCTGTTTGATGGAGGAGTCTGTATTACTTGAGCTGCAGCTGGAGCTGCTGTTAGAGGTGTAGCTCTAGCCATACCAGTCAGCACAGGAGTATTTCTAGTAGAGGTTGCCCTAGCAGATTCTCGGATATCATGTCTGCAGGTTGGACAGAGTACCGACGAATTTAGAAGCCAATTATCAATACAGGATCTATGAAACTGATGCGAACATACAGTTATTTTTCGCACTAGTTCACCCTGTCTCATTGTGTCTTGGCAAACTGCACAGATATCCTCGGAATCCTCTTGAAGTGTCTCCTCAGTAGACATTGACTGAATAAGTTCTTGGCTTGCATGAACAATGACAGGGTCACTGAATGCAGTATTCAGAGGTACTCTGACAACACGGGGAACGATAAGGCTTCTGAGTAAGGGTAGGAGAGATGCAGAAACGGCATCTACTGCCGTAGACTGTGCAGAATGAGCTGCAGCTTGTGCGGCTTGAGCATATGTCCTGTGCTGCTGCTGCTGTTGCTGTTGCTGCACAGTAGTAGCGTACTGACGTAAGCCATTATCAAAGAGATTGAATCTCGTTCTCGTTGTCTGTTGCACATAGGATAGCAGATCTGGAACAGTTTGAAACTGCTGGGGATTATACAAAATCCTAGGGAAATAGTTATGCAGATCATCTAGTAAAGTAACCCCATAGACAGTTTGATAGTTATCTGTCATTGCACAAGTACTATATAGAAGTAAAATTGAATGTTCATTTTTTACGGTAGCCTGTATCAGCCCTTCAACACATGGAGTCTAAGAAGGGACAAATAGGCTTGCAAAATCTCGGTAATACATGTTATCTGAATTCTCTTCTACAGTGTCTACGTCATGTGCCGGATCTAACCGTCTTTCTGAATAAGCATTCAGACTCCTGGATTCATGAGACCGAGTCAAAGCAGGTGAATCTATGTAAGGCATACAGGACTCTCATTCAGGATATGTGGGCAGGTAAACCGCCCTCATATCTCCGTCCTGAGGGCTTTCTCTTCCACTTTAGAAAGGCTTTGGAGGGTACAATGTTTGATCACATGATTGAGCCGCGACAGCATGATGCACATGAGGGCCTCATATTCCTCATTGATCAGCTCCACGAGGCCATGGTCCGCCCTTTAAAAATCAATGTGATTGCTTCAGAGTCATCCGCGGTCTATGGTGCCTTGACGGCGTGGAAGGAGCGTGTTGCGCCGAAATACTCGCCGATTGTTGACTACTTCTGGGGTCTCATGCAGGTTTCAGTGACGTGTGAGGGCTGCAAGAATGTGAGTTGTCGCTATGAGGAGTTTGCCGAGTTGCAGGTGGAGTTCCCTGATAAGAAGGCTGCGACCCTTGAAGAGTGCATGGACCATCAGTTCAAGGGTGAGCAGATTGACGAGTACCAGTGCTCAAACTGCTCACCGGATCCTCCGAAGGGCTCTGGTTCACCGAAGCCAAAGAGGCATCCTGCAGTAATTCAGAGGCGCATTTGGAAGCTGCCTCTGAACTTGATCTTGGTTCTGAAACGTTTCAATCCGAATGGGTCCAAGTGCCACGCTGACTTCAAGTCTGATCCGACACAGGTATTCGAGAAATGGTTTGCGGCGGGGAGCCCCGAGGTAAGCAAGAAAGCCGAGTATGCTGTACAGTCTATTGTGAATCACCACGGATCTGCAGGTGGGGGGCACTATAATGCTCAGGTGAAGAGCCCAGAGAGTGGGGCGTGGAATGTGTTTGATGACGAGACAGTTGGACATTTCATGGATGGAAAGAATCCGATCTTTGGGGCCATGAATTACATCTTGTTCTTCAGGAAGGTCTAAGCCAGGGTTAGACCATCTTATACAAATTTTTTTGCACTAGCTCACCTTATATTAGAATGAGCAGATGTGGTGTAAATAGATGGGGGCCTGGTACAACCTGTGAACGCCCAGTTAACACAGAAGCTTCTAAAGAATTCCAGCAGAGACTTGCTGCACTAGAAGCTCAAAGAGCAAAGCAAGATCAAATTTGGACTCAGCCTTCAGCTGTAGAACCTATCATAAAAAATAGTTCATTATCCAATACAACTAAGTCTTCTAAGTATACATCTTCATGAAGCTCGTGTCCTCAGTCTTCCTAGTCTTCAGGAACTTGTCAACATGGTCCTTCTTCAGGATGAAGGGCAGCGAGAAGTCCTTGATGTGGAAGGGAAGATCCGGCGAGTTGAAGAGTCGGAGCATGTTCAGCTTCTGTGCGACCTGCTCCATGCAGCGCTTCAGCTCACGCACACCCTTCTCCTCGCTAGCATAATTCTCCAGGATGTGTGTCACCACCTCCTTGGGAATACCAACACGCTCGCCCAGATTCACCTCCTTCAGTGCACCAGGGAGCAGGAACTTCTCGGCAATCTCCATCTTCTCCTTGGGGCTATATCCCTGGAGCTGGACAACCAGGAAGCGATCCAGCAGAACCTTGTCAATCTTCGTGATGTCATTAGCACTGAAGACAAACATGGCCTGGCTCAGATCAAGCGGGATGCCTGAGAGGTACTTGTCCTCAAAGTCGCCATTCTGAGTCGGGTCAGTCAGGTGCACCAGGAGATTCTGGATCTCCTCACCCTTCGCCGTGTTGCTGACCTTGTCCAGCTCATCAAACATCAGAACCATGGACATGGACTTTGCTGCAACGAGGGAGTTGACAATCTTGCCGCAGTGGCTGCCCTCATAGACGAGCTGGTGACCACTGAAGGTGCTGGAGTCACTGTCGCCGCCGAGGGAGATGAACTGGAAGGGCCAGTCAAGTGCCTTCGCAATACCCTGCTTGATCAGACTTGTCTTGCCAATGCCCGGCGGGCCAACGAGCAGGAGAGACATGCCCCTGGAATTCGGGTTGGTGATCTTTCCGGCGATGAACTGGAGAATCTGGAGCTTAGACTCATCCTGGCCATAGATTGCATCGTCCAGACACTTCTTGGCGCGACTCATAAACTCCTGGCAGACCTCGGGGCCGTCCTCCACCTTGGCGGGAATCTCCTTACGAATTCCGAGAGGAAGGGAAGTTGCCTTCTCCAGCCAGTTTCGCATCTTGAAGTACTCGCCACTGCCAGGATCCAGGCTCTGGAGGTTGTTGTACTTGGAGAGAAGCTGGGCCTGGATTTCGGGAGTGGTCTTCATGTTCAGAATCTTGAACATGACGGGCTGATCCTTGGCCTTGGGGCGATTCTCCAGTGCAGTGATCATGCGCTTCTGGTCCTCCTCCTTGAGTGCCTTGAACTGGTCAATGTGGTCGTCAATCGTCTCCGTCTCGACCGGGGCAGTCATTAGCTTGAAGAACTTCTGAATTGACTCGGACTCCTTCTTGATCTTGTAGCGCTTGGGGATCATGCGCTCATCCACACTGCTGGCGTCGCCGAAGCCGAAGTTGAGGTTGAGAATACGATTCTTAGGCATATCCTCCTCATCCTCCTCATCCTCGTCGTAGTCCTCATCATCCTCATCCTCGTCATCCTCCTCATCCTCAAGAGAGGTCAGGGGTGACTCCTCAGACTCATCCTCCTCATCCTCGTCCTCATCCTCCTCCTCGGACTCAGACTCAACTACGCGCTTCTTTAGTGACTTTCGCAGCTTAGGCTTCTCATCCCTGACCTTCTCGGCCTTTGCAGCCTTCTTCTTGGGCTGGAAACCACCGCGGGTCTTGCGCCGGGGAGACTCCTCCTCTTCCTCGGACTCAGACTCAGTGTAGGCGATGAGACCCCGGAGATTTCCGCGGCTGTCCACGTCATCATCCTGGTCACCGCGACCACCACCGCCACGCTTCTTCTCACCGTTGCGGGTCTTGTCAACCTTCTCGGGCCGCTTCTTGTCCTCCTTGGCGGCGCGGTTCATTCTGTCGGACTTCTTCATTTTGGAATCCATGGAATAACGCTTGTGTACCTAAACAGGGCCGCAAGCGCGATTCAATTTTACGCTTTTCAAAAAAGCGTGCAAAACGTTACAGTATTATAAGAGATTCTAGATTTTTGTGCTCTTTTTTGCTCCTCTGCGGGGAGCCGTGGCTTAGCCTGTAAAAAGAGCAAAGTACTTTAATGTCTGTTGCGGTTCTTGTTGCTACGATTCTTGTTGGAGCGGTTCTTGTTAGACTTGTTCTTGTTGCTACGATTCTTGTTAGATCTGTTCTTGTTAGTACGGTTCTTGTTCTTTCTAGTACTTCTCTTTCCGCCGCGCATGCTAAAGGCACTGTTCACTGAATTTCCAGTTCTAAGAAGTAACTTTTTGGCAGCATTAGTGACACCGCCAGCGGCAGTCTGAGCCCCGCGGACAACCCTTACACCAGCACCAGACACACCGTCAAGTAGGCCATTGACAGCGCTCTTTGTACCAACAACCACCGCAGTGGAGGCCTCACCAGCGGCATTAACACCTGCACCAGCAACATCAACGGGGACGGCTATAATTCTTGCGGCAGCTTTTCCAAGACCCATTATTCTACTTCAGTGAACTAAAATAAAATACGCGAACTCAAATAGGCTATTTACAAAGAAGGTCCCTCAAATCCATACAAGCGAACCGGGACTTCTGAGAAAGACCCGGAAGAACCGTATGGCCCTTCTCAATCCACGACTCCATATCTCCCACCAGAATATCCTTGATCATCACCCTCACATGCTTCGGGACCTTTGATCCGCACAACTGCTTCAAGCAATCCATATACTCCTCAATCGTCTCCTTATATTCCTCGCTTGACAGGCACTCAACAATACAGGCTTTCAAAGTCTCCAGGGTCGCCTTCATCGTATCCGATTCCAGGACCTCCAGTGCCGTAAGCTCTGCTAGGAACTGGCTATAGCCCAGGCGGCACTTTCGGTCTACCTTCGTATCCTCTGCATCCTTGATATTCCAAATATCCAGATATGTGGTGTGAAGTTTGCGCATCTCCTCCAGGATCACCGGGTACTCCTTTTTGATCTCGGAGAGGAGCTTTGCGAAGAGGCCGCAAAACTTATTCTCGGCGGCTGCCTTCCTGAATACGAGCCACGTGAATTCGCGCACAAACTCCTTCTGGTCACTGCCCAGGATCTGAAAGAGAAACTGCTTCACGTCGTCGTAGGTCTTGATGCTGAAGAGGTTGAGTTTGTTTAGAATAATAGTATTCAGAATCTGATCGTCGCCCTTCTTTGCACCATTGTGAAAGCGGCTGGTGTAGCGCATGTTTGTTACGGGGCTATGTGCAGCGTGCGGAGTATTCGGAGTATGAGGTAAAGGAGACGGCGGCGATGCAACTGAAGCTAAATTTGAAGAAGATGAGCTTGAAAACCGGAAGGGTGCTGCGGGGCCGGGTGATGAAGAACCAGAATTCAAACTTGATGCACTATTTCTCCAATGGCCTCCAAGACTCGGCTTAGCTTGTGCTGCATGTGAAGGCTGTAGGGGCGGCGCATTGTGCGAATTCTGCATATGGCCATTGTATCTCCCAGAATTGGTAAATGACCCCTGGTACTTTGATCCGGGAGTAGCCTTCTGTCTCCAACCTTGAGGCGAACCCTGGGATTCTTGGGCACTCCTTACCCTGATGGATTGAACACGTTTTCTCAGTTCATCAGGGATTGAGGGGAGCTCTGACTTTAAAGCCAGAATCGCTAGGACCAATGGAGATATCGCGGTGGCCATTATACTTAAGTATGGTGATTTGCTTTTAGGTCTGAACTTTTAGAAAAAAGTTCGCAAAAACAAAAAGCGTGTAAAAACGCTGCTTTCAAATCATAAGCCAAATTAGGCATGGATATTTCACACACGCTACAAGAGTGTCGCATCGATGCAATTCTTGAAACCATGGATATCAAGAGTCAGTCAGCAAAGGACCTTTTTAAGGCCCAGGCGTCCCTCTGGACAACTAATCCCGATATCCTGAGGGCCAGATCTGAGGCACAGCGGCGGCTCAAGGCTGCAAAATCTAAGGAGTGGATTCATGGGCTCGGCACCTTACTAGAAAATGAGCTTATACTCCGAGAAATGGATCCGGCTACTGCATCAGAATCACAGAAGGAGGACTGGTCTCAGATACTCTTTACGGGCGAGTGGTCTTCTCTGAACTTCATACCCTTCACGCTCGTCTACGTGGCCATCTCCAAGATATTTCTAGCACCTCTCATCGCCTGGACCATGCCTCTCATGACAATTATCCTGCCCTATTTCGCCTTGCGATTCATCTATGGTATTCCTGTAACTCCTGAACAGTACTGGGAGACGATCAGACCTATGATTTTCGGTGCAGCCTTTAATGGTGGCCAGATACAGTTTTCCACCGTCATACAATGGATAAGCATGGCCATATCTTATGGCCACGGAATGTATCTTCCTTACACGAATGCAGTCCACTGCTACAAGATTGATCAGCTCATGTTGAAGGGATCCAAGGCCGTCATAGATACCATCACGCATCTCAGGAAAATCTCAGATATCTGGGTCTCATATGGCCTGAAAAAGCCCTGGTCATTCCCTGACCCGTCTATATACGGCGATGAGAGACAGATTCTTGCTTGGCTCAATGAAGACAAGACCGTTCTCCCTTCAATCTACAGAGCTATTGGCCAGGTTGAGATAATGGCTGCAATTACGATGAATGATAGCCTAGTCCCGGTCAAATGGCAGCAGTCTGGAACACCATTCTGTAAGATGGTGGATGCAGTTGATGTCCTGCTGCCTGAAAAGAAGAGAGTGCCATTTACTCTCACCATGGGGCCAACCGAGCATCATGTGATCTGTACGGGTCCTAACAGGGGTGGCAAGTCCACATTCTTGAGATCAACTCTGACGAATCTTATGTTTGCGCATATCTGGGGCGTCGCCTTTGCTAAGCGATGTGTACTAACACCGGTGGAATGGATCATTAGCAGTCTGAGGCTGGAAGATCGCCCCGGTCAGGAGAGCCTCTTTGAACGCGAAGTCAGTGTCGCTGGTGAGATTCTGAAGCGCTTACGACTCGGTGATACTCGTGGATGGGTCATTATTGATGAACTCTTTCACACGACGAATCCTCCAGACGCCGCTACGGCTAGTCAGATCTTCCTACAGCAGTTGTGGACATCTGAAAGGGTCACGAGTATCGTCTCTACACACTTGTTTTCTCATGCTGCTACTGCACCAGGCAATGTGAGGCGACTGTGTGTGGATTCTGAGATGTCAGAATCTGAAAACAAGATCAACTATAAATATCAGGTGGTTCCTGGGATAAACATGATGAGTAGTGTACATGAACTGCTTTTAGAGTCTAAGGTCCTTAATCAGGACTCCTTGGACCTGGACGCGTTTTCCTTGCCTCTGAAAACATCAGAGGTGGACATAGAAGATGAATGACGCCCTGATGATTGGAGTGGTTCTCACCCTCGTATTCGGTTCTGTAATTTTCTATCTATACAACCGTCTAGCTATGACGGAAAAGAAAATGGGTCTGTTTGAGGGCGTCCTCACGGATCTGAAGATCATGCTGGATGCCGCACCTTTCGCATCTGGCCCCCCTCCGTCTCACATGCAGGAGTTTGAGCCGACGCCCGAGTACTTGAATGCCATTTCCGGTCCGGTCCCCATTCAGCAGGATGAGGTGGAGGAGGTGGATGCCGCCACTGCTGAGGCAGTCGAGGATTATCAGCAGACTCTGGAGCAGGCTCTAGAATCTGCTAGTGCAACTGAGGCAATGGAGTCCAAGACCCTACAGATTGACGAGAGCTCTGCTAACCTGGGTGGCTCAACTATTGCACCTGTCAGCGTGACGAAGCTGTCTCCGGATCTGGATGCAATGTCTGTTGCAGAGCTGAAGGCTCTTGTGAAGCAGAAGAATCTGACGGCCCCCGCTGGTGCTAGGAGAAAGGACCTCCTGGATCTTCTGAAGAAGTCTTCTGTGTCACAGGGACAGGACTCAACTATGCTGGATGGCCCTGCGCCGCCGGCTGAGGGGGCTGATTTTGAGTCTACCATGCTTGAAACCACCATCTAAAAATACTCCCTTTGTTAGATGGATGCTCAGCAGTTCCAAAAGCCTACAAAGCCCAGTTTCAAACCTGTATTGAACGGAAATGTTACGGAGAAAGCTGCTATGGCAGCCGAGGCCCCTGCCAGAGGTACTGAGCCTATCGCTGATCAGAGATATCCTCAGTACGCTGCAGTCATGAATGACGGTCGCTTAGCTACCGACTATAAGAGTCACTGCGCTATAAATGTAGTGCCTTCGAAGTACGGCAATTCTCTGCGTGCCTGGTATCAGCACAATTCTGACGCTCTGGTACAGGTCTCCAGAAAGCGACAGGCTGACAGAGCTGGTGCACAGTATTCTATGGCTGCAACTGTCCCTGGTGCGAGACAGATACAACAGTGTGATCCGTATGAATGCTCATTCATGAAGAGTACAAATCCGACAACGATTGGCTTGCAGCGTATTGAGGGTGTGCCCCAATTATTTGGAACCTTCTCAGATACCAGATATACTAAACCGTCATCATCTTCTATGCTGACTACCTCATACGAGGGTGGTAGGAATACGCCTAGGGGACGTCAGTATGTACCTTTGGGAAATACGAATGTATTTCCTAATGCGCAGTATAGCTACAATTAATTCCAAATTGGCCTCCTTATTTCGGTACTACAGCTGGAATGCCATGTTCAACGTCAACAGAAACAGAACCCTCTGAGGCGGAAGACCTAGAGGATCCTGGACGTGTTACAGTGTTAACAATTATTGGTAGGACTGCCTTGTTTGTTGGAGTCTTGCTAGGATTTTGATTATATTGTACAGCTATAGGCGCAGCTATAGGTGAGTGACCTCTGACATTTATTGAGAATGAGGGGGTGCCTGTAGTGGTAGCTGCAGGACTACCTCTATTCGCAGATGCAACAACCTTTCTGATCTTGGCATCCAAGTCATCCAAGACCAGCTGCTTCAGAATACCCTTCTTCAGATTCAGTGTCATGGCGGCATCCTGGGCGAGCTGCTTCAGCCTAGTGTTGCTGTCTGAGAAAATACGAGTGTGCTCCAGATCACCGGTGATATCGGGCTTCTTGACATCCAGTGTCTCCTTGAACTCGTATATAAAATTGTTGATGACGGCCTCGGGTATGGTGGGAGACTGCTCAATGAGACGATCCAGTTCAATGCGGAACATCTTCATGAAGGCGAAGGCCTCCATGCGCTCATCCGGGTGTAGTGAGAGTTCGATGACAATGAGACGGTTGAACTTGCCCCAGGAGATGGATGCGCCGCGGTGGGCCTCGGAGGAGCTCGCATAGCCGAGGCGATTCGCGATAGTAGTGAGAATTCCAGTGGCTATGGAGAGTCCACCGAGACCGAGTTGAATGTATTTTTGTATAGTGGGATCCTGGGAAATGGAATTCATGGCGAAATTCGCAGCGCCACCGACGGTACTCAGAATGATAATAGGGAACATGAATCCTTGATCCCTGGCCTGATACATGCGGCCGGTCTTGTCGTGCATCCAGCGATAGCATGCGGCCTTGTCGGCCCACTCGGCAAAGAGTACCTCTAGTTCCTTGGTCCAGCCGTTGAAGGGTCTGATCTTGTTTTCATGTTCTACATTAAGAGCATCACCAGTATCGGGCTCTTTCTTGCCTTCTACTTGCGTAGTAGCTGCGTTTGTAGGCGCAGCTGTAGCCACTTGCCCAGGTAATGCAGCACTCATCTAAACAATACGCATACAAAGAATAAGAAGATGCTGGCGCTTGATATCGGGATCAAGAATCTGGCGTATTGCATTGGTGATAAGGTTACAGATTTATCTGGTTCTGAGGTTCATGTCAGACACTGGTCTCTCGTCAATCTCACAAATCTGAATGACGAGGCAAAGCCGGTTTGTACCTCGTGCGGAAAACCCGCAAAGGCTAAGAGTCCTCAGGGCCTAGTCTGTGGGAGGCATATGGTTAAGGAGAATCAGATCTTTGATGAGGCCACTGGCCTGGCTATCACCAAGGCACCGACAATTACGCAGCTTCAGGCTTTCTTGAAGGCTAAGGGTCTTGATTGCAAGGGCCAGCGACCTGCTTTGCTGGCTAGGGTTGAAGCAGTGGCGACAATGCCTCTAGTGAAAAAGAAGAGTGTGGCGTCTTTTGCAGATAATACAAGCAGATTACACGACGCAATCCGGGGATGGATTGATAGGGACTGGGATCATCTGAAGGAAGTCAAGCAGGTCTATATTGAGCATCAGCCGGTCTTGAAGAATCCGGTGATGAAGACTGTACAGCTTCTGATCTTTGCAACCTTGCGTGAGCGCTTACTTCTTTACCGACCGAACGAGCCTGCTGTCTTTTACTTTGTACACGCAGGCAAGAAGGTCAAGGGAGCAGAGGTGGGTGATGCAGGGTACAAGGACAGAAAGGCTGGTGGAGAAGCCAGGGCAAAGCTGTTCTTGGGGAAGTTTCCTTTAGGATCTAGACAGAATCAGTGGCTGACATGGTGGCTCGGACAAGGCAAGAAGGATGACTTGGCTGATACACTTTGTATGTTGATGGACGCGGTTTAAGGAGTGGTTTAATTTTTATTTATTCTTTAGCACTTTCAAACTCATATAAAGCATTCATTAATTCTAGAATTTTGTCTACCTTTTCCTTTATTTCTTTAACCTCATGTTTAAGTTGTAAAATATCAGAGGGCAATTCTTTACGCTGCAATCTCACCTTTTGTCTTTCTGTTAAATTTATAGTTGTATTCGTTGAAACCATATTTTTAAATCCTCTGCGTTTTTCCTGTTTATTTTTACATATTTGTTTATATAAATCACTCTTTTCATATTCTAAATATCCTCGGGCCTTAGATCTCATATCTATAATATTCAAATGCCGCAAACGGCTAATGATACCTCCAGGCATTCTTTTATGAATTTTAGATAATTCTAGAACAGCTAGTTGATTAATATTATATTCTTTAATGAGCTGATCATCTTCTTCTTTTTCCCACGGTTTTCCAGCCAGATTATATTCGGCAGGAATTTCCATTAGTATATAATATTTATATATAGATAGTTTCAACTTTATGCCTGTAGCTGGATGCAACTTTTTAACAAAGCTGGCAAAAAGGCAAATTAACCACACTTTACAAGATTTACATCATCAAACGTGGAGGGGTTTGGAGAAAGCGCGGCTCTCCCGTATGATATAAATGTTGTTATATATCCGACTGTTCCATTTGGAGTAGAATTACCAGGCACTGGAATGACATTTGCTGGTGGTGGTGTTTGAGGTGTGAGTTGTTTTACGAGACGCCAGACAATAATTACTTGCCCACTGGTTAATCTAAATCTCAATTCTTTACCCTGGTCCTCAAGGAGTGTCCCTACACCTAGACTATATCCAGGATTGGTGCCAATTGGTTGTGAAATGGCGGTACTGTTAAAAATAGCATCGTATATACCCGCTATACTTGCAATATTAGGACATGTTATAAAGTCGCCGTCATATGTGTATGGATAGGTTGTCGTAGCTAGAGCTGCTGTTATATTTACTTCAGGATAGAGCCAGGTGGTATTGATCACAGTTACGTAATTATTACGACGAGGCTTTATTTGAGAGTAGACGCGTTTCATTATCTACAACGGACTTATATTTATCCTACGCGTGCAACAGTGACAGCCGTAGCGGCAGTTGCAGCAGCCCAGACTTGTACATAGAATTTCTGAGTTGAATAATTAGGCGGCACACCTTCGGTAGTCGCACCTAATTGCGGCTGCACCAAAACATATTTTGCAACTTGCATACCGTTTGTACCGTACGTTATGGCATTCTTTCCCATATCACGGAATAGGGTGCCGGTTACATAGGTTGATGTGGCTGTGGCTGCAGTGAATGCAGTGGTGGTCATGAGTGCCGTGACAGATGTAGCTGTGGTAGGTGTGTAGACAGTGGTTGTTCCTAGGGCTTTCAGATATTTAACGGAGGTGTCAATTTGACTTATTGATGTGAGGAGAGAAGACATATCTATACGTAGAGGAGATTTAAGGGTGTATTTATAACCTTATTTAAGCTCTTAATAGTATCTAATCCAACTCATACCCTTTAACATGCCGTGTTGCGTAACAGTCAGGGGAATAATGATTAGTATTTCCACATCTATAACAAGCACCCTTTGTACTTTTCTGTTTCACATAACTTTTCTTATTTTTTTCTTTACATGATTTCTCGTGAACTCCGCATCCAAATGCAGTTGTAAATGTTCTATCACAATACTCACATTGCCATTCTAGTTCATCATCCTCATCCTCATCCTCATCTTCTTCATCTTCATACACAATCTTATTCCCACTGACATCTGTACTAGCATGACAGTTCTTGACAAAATGCCCCTTGCGACCACACTGAGTACAGCAATCCTTAGCAGCCCATATTTCCATATTTAGAGCATCTTTATGAAACTCACTCAGCTCTTCCATGACATAAGATCCGCCACGTACCTTGTCAATCCCATACTTTGCCATGTACTCCTTTGTCACCTTATCTTCCTCAAACACGCTGACGCCATCCCGTGATTCCACAATACTAATTGGCTTGTGCTTCCTAGTCCAAGCCGATCCATTACCTGACATATGTTCTTGAAATCGGCTGATCACATCATCCGATTTCCCAACATAGTAATTGCCACCCTGTAACTTCAGGACGTAGACATTCGTGGTCATGAGATACGTAATCTAGAATTATTTTAAAAGTCAATTTTTGATTAACGGAATAAATTTCTAAATCCATTACTTATGGAATTACCGAAGCTCTGAGCCTCGCGTGCAGCCTTTTCGGCCTCCTGCCTAGCCCTTTCAGCAGCCCTTTCAGATTCCTTCCTAACCCTTTCAGCCTCGTCAGCAGCAACTTGAGCGGCAGCCGCTGCTGCAGCTACTGCGTCAGCGGCTTCCTGACGCGCCCTCTCAGCAGCGGCTTCAGCTTCCTGACGAGCCTTCTCAGCAGCGTCAGCGGCTTCCTGACGAGCCTTCTCAGCAGCTGCAGCGGCTTCCTTCTTGACCCTCTCAGCCTCCTCGGAAGCAGCAAGAGCCTCAGCCGCCGCTGCTGCCGCTTCAGCATCATCCGTGATCTGGTTTGTATCGACCGATACAGAAACGTCTACCTCCAGGCCAACCAGAGCCGCCAACTCTCCATTGACTCCCACTGTGGCCTTGCCATCTGTGAAGGTCGCCTGACCACCACCGCCAGCTTCTAGATGCTCACCGACGCTCACACCAGCCCCAGCAGTCACAGAGGCTTCGCGTAAATTGACCGTCCCCTCTCCATCAACCCCCACACTTGATCCCATTGACGCATTTGCGCCGGCGTCAACGCCATTCTCTCCAATCTTCACATGACCCTCAGCCTCAGTACCTGATTTTGCATAAGCAGTTCCGGAGACGTCTGCACCAATACCCTCATAGTCCACACTACCTGCTACCGTCACCTCAACCACGGTGGCGTCAGAATAACTCGCCTCGGCGTAGACATTGTTGCCATCCAGGCCGGCAGAGATATCCGCCTTGGTACCACTCTCGGCACTGACATCAACAGACGCGGAGGCATACTCATTGCTGACGCTGGCACCGGCTTCAACCTTCGTCTTACCATCATAAGAGGCTGCAACGCTGGTATCGGTCACTGATGCGGATGCATCACTCTTGCTTTCAATGGCCGCCTTAGTTTCCATCTATAATGGCGGTATAAAAACTGACTTAAATCAAAAAATTGATCACTAGTAAAATGTTTATATAGGTACACTAGCTATGTCAGACATACCTCCAAGAAACTTTTACATTGGCGCATCTGATACAGAATACAGGCGCGGCG
>Ga0114976_10000299_pt1 | contig 30516 bp, 28 predicted proteins | sample S_130805_EF_Meta_FD_87319 | JGI IMG/M metagenome (GOLD analysis project Ga0114976, IMG submission 87319) | Freshwater microbial communities from Lake Simoncouche, Canada to study carbon cycling - S_130805_EF_MetaG | ecosystem: Environmental > Aquatic > Freshwater > Lake | place: Lake... | reverse complement strand
CGCCTTGGCGCGCTGGTGATAGTGAACAATCATCCGATCCTCAGCCGGCTGAAGCCAAGGGATCGGAATATCCTGATCGCCATGGCCTTGAAGTGCCCTCGGGGCGCTCACGCCGACGGGCTGAAGGGCAGCCACGGTGGCCATGACCCCCTTGCCATCGCGCTTCCATGACGGCTCCTGGCCATCGATGGCCATTGCCTGCTGATTGGCTTCCTCTGACAGAGGAATGAACCCGAACCGATGCGGAAGCGGAGGCTGGACGCGCTGATGGGGCCGCAGATCGCCGCTGGTGACTGCGGGGCCTGCAAGGCTGGGCGGGAGCGTTGCCGTTGCCGGCCCTCGAGGGGCGTGGTGATCCGCTGACACAGAGGCCGTGGTGGGCTGCCCTGCCGGGACGATGGCTCCATCTTTGCGGCGGGGTCCCGATGACCACTTCCGGATTTCCCTCCGACTCCCTTCCCCAGTTGAGCCTTCGTCAGCTGCGGGAGATGGCTAGTCAGTTGGGAATCGGCCGTTACAGCCGCATGCTCAAACAGCAGCTGCTGCTGGCGATTGAATCCCAGCGGAGCTCCTCGGACGCTGACTCCTTCGGGGCTGAACTCCGTCGGGAGCAGCCCTCCCCCCTGGATGCCTCCCGATCGGACCTCGGTCACGGCGGTGAGCGCCGGCCCCTCGCCCCCGGGCCTGCCCCCCATGAACCGGCTTCAGGACCTCAGCGTCTCCATGCCGCGCCGCAGGGGGAGACCCGGGTGGTGTTTCTACCCCGTGATCCCCAGTGGGCCTACGTGTTCTGGGAGATCCAGCCGGCCGATCGGGACGCGGCTCTGGCGGCGGGCGCCGGAGCGTTGGTGCTGCGGCTCGAGGATGTCACCGGCCTGCAGGAGGGCCACGCCCATCCCCACACCCTTCAGGAGGTGGTGGTGGATGCCGGCGCCCACGAGTGGTATCTGCCGGTGCCCCTGAGTGATCGGGACTACCGGGTGGAACTGGGTTTCCGGCGTCTCGGGGGCGGCTGGCTCCCCCTGGCGGTGTCCGGTGTGGCCAGGATGCCTGCCCAGGGCCCTACAGGGATCGTGGATGATCGTTTCATGCCCTTCTCCCTGGAGGGACTGGCGAGCACTCCGTTTGAGGCGCCCCTCCCCCCCTCCCTGGGGCTGCATGAACGCCTCTATCAGCAGGCCAGCGGGTCCCGTCGCCGGCTGGGGCTTGGCTCCGAGGTCTTCCAGGAGCGTGAACAGCACGAAGGGGCCGCCGCCGCAGGTCAGCGTTCCGGCGTGGGCCTCTGGGCCAGCGGCCGCAACGATTCCGGCGCCGGCCTGGCGGCCCGGCAACGGAGCTTCTGGCTGGTGGCTGACGCTGAATTGATCGTGTACGGAGCCACCGAACCCTCCGCCCAGCTGAAAATCGGGGAGGAGGTTGTTCCCCTCTCCAGCGAGGGCACCTTCAAAGTGCAGGTGCCCTTCCGCGATGGGGAACAGATCTATCCGATCCGTGCTACGGCTGCTGACGGGGTGCAGAAGCGCTCCATCACGCTGGCCTTCAGCCGCACCACGCCGGAGGCCAATGTGAACAGTTCGGAGGATGCCGTTGCCGAGTGGTTCTGAGGTCTGGTGGGAGCAGTCCGGGTCCGCCGACACCAGCCCTTCAAACTTTCCCTGGCTGATTGGGTGAAGCTCTGGTGATCGGGCCCCAGACTGAGGCGCTGGTACGCGCTTGGATCGCCCTGGCTAGCATGAAAGCCATTGCCCTGGCTGATGGACGACATTCTGCAGCAAACCCTGGATGAAGCCATCACGGGAGGTGGTCTTGATCCTTCCGCTTCGGCGAATGGCATGGTGTTCCTCCTGATCACCGCCGTGGGTTTCTTGATGGCGCTTGTTTATATCCCCATCCGACTTTTTCTCACCATCACCGCCCGCAGCCGGCGGCTGCGCCTTCTGCAGAAAATCAGGCGATTGCGCGAGGATCTGCGCCAGCCGATCGCTTGATGGCCCAACGCCTGATGCCCATCACCTGATCAACGCATCACCATGCCGCCATCCACCTGCAGCACCTGGCCGGTGATGTAAGCGGCCGCCGGATCAAAGGCCAGGAAGCGCACCGCTCCCGCCACCTCCTCGGGTTGGCCCATCCTTCGCAGCGGGATGGCCGCCAGGATCGCCTCCTGGTCGAGTCCTCGGGTCATGGCGGTGTCGATGAAGCCAGGAGCCACGGCATTCACCGTGATGCCGCGGCTGGCAAATTCGGCGGCGGTGCTGCGGGTGAGACCGATCACGCCCGCCTTGGCGGCGCTGTAGTTGGCCTGGCCGGGGTTGCCCATCAGGGCCACCACCGAGGTGATGTTGATGATGCGGCCGTGACGGGCCTTGAGCATGCTGCGGCTCACCGCCCGGGTGCACAGGAAGACACCGGTGAGGTTCAGGTCGAGCACCTCCCGCCAGTCGTTGGTCTTCATCCGCATCAGCAGGCCATCGCGGGTGATGCCCGCGTTGTTCACCAGCACATCAAGCCGCTCCTCCCGTTCCAGCACTGCCTTCACCATCGCCTCCACCTGTTCCTCGTCCGACACATCGGCCTGGAGGCTCCAGGCACGGCCACCGGCCGCGGTGATCTCCGCCACCAGCGATTCCGCGGCCTCGGGGGAGCTGGCGTAATTCACCACCACCGCGGCCCCCGCCCGGCTCAGTTCCAGGGCGATGGCCCGGCCGATGCCCCGGCTGGCCCCGGTGACCAGAGCCACCGGGGCCTGGGCTGGCTGGGATGGGCTTTGGGCGGCGGGGGCCTGCTCGGGGGTCGCGGAGTGAGGGAGGCTGGCCACCATCGCGTGCTGCTCGGGTGGGCCGATCGTATGGCGCCAGGGGGCAGCGGAAGCGGGCTTCAGCGCGGCATTTCGGCCACATCCACGAGGGCGGAGCCGAGCAGGGCGGCGAAACTGGCCAGCTGGGGCTGGCTGCCGAGCACCACCAGCAGCTGGCCCGGCCCCAGCCGCACGTCACCGCCGGGATTGGCGATCAACCGGGTCTCCCCTCGCTTGCGCAGGGGATCCGGCGGGGTGCGTACGGCCAGCACGAGGGCTCCGGTGCGGCGCCTGAGCTCCAGTTCCGCCAGGGTGCTGCCGTTGAGATCACCAAGCAGGACAGGGTCATCGCTGAGCTGGAATTCATCCACCTCACAGTCCGAACCGGAGAGCAGCTCCATGAAATTCACCGCCAGCGGCCGCAGGGCGGTGGCCGCCATGGTGCGCCCGCCGGCCACATAGGGACTGACGACCTGGTCGGCACCCGCCTGGCGCAGCTTGCGCTCCCCTTCATCACTGTCGGCCCGGGCGATCAACCGGCAGCGGGGCGCCAGGCCCCGGGCGCTGAGCACCACATAGAGGTTGGCCGCATTGCTGGTGAGGGCCGCCACCAGGGCCCGGCAGTTGTGGATGCCGGCATCCAGGAGCGTTTCGTCCAGGGTGGCATCGGCCATCAGCACCGGCAGTCCCCGCTCCTCGGCCGCGTCGCGGCTTTCCGGATCCGTTTCAACCACCAGGAGCGGCACCCCCTCTCGGGTGAGCTGTTCGGCGATCTCGCGGCCGATGCGGCCATAGCCGCAGAGGATCACATGGTTGTGCATGCGCTGCAGTCTCCTTCGAAAGCGTTGTTCGCTCAGCAGGCGGAAATAGCCCGATTCATTCAGGGCCAAAAAGCCCTGCACCGTGAGTTGCACCACCACCAGGCCCCCCACGATCAGCAGGGTGGTGACCACCCGGCCGCTCGCCGTGAGGGCCTTGGTGTTGGCATCGCTGAAGCCCATCGTGCTCAGCGTGATCACCACCATCCAGTAGGCGTTGCCCCAGTCCCAGCCCTCGGTGATCCGGTAGGCCAGGGCCGCGAGGTTCACGATCCCAACCAGCGCGAGCAGGGGCCTGCGCCAGGGATGGCGGTTGCGGCGCAAGGGTGAGGCCGGGTTCCGCAACCCTTTGAGGCGCAGGGGCCCCCATCCTTTGGACCAGGAGCGGGGAGGGGGTTTCATCGGAATCTCCCTCCCCGCTCCTTCACGCCAGTCCGAGGGACTGCAGCACAGCGTCCACCCCCAGGGAGGGGAGGTCATCGGCGGATCCGATGCCCTGCACCCCGGCTCGTTGGGGCAAGCTGGCTGGCGTGCGCCCCAGGGCCACCACCGGCGTGCCGCACAGCAGGGCCAGCTCGGTGGTGAGGGGATCACTGGAGAGCACCACATCGCTGGCGGCCACCTCCGCGGCCCGTCGAGCCGCCTGGCTGGCGACACCGGGGGGCACCAGGGAGCTGCGCAGGCCCGGCAGGGTGGTGCGGATGCGTGCGGGGAGCTCCTGCCAGCAGGACTCGGGCCAATCCCTTGAGCCTCCGCCGGGAGCGAGGAGCAGCATGGGCCCGTCTCCTGGCGGCAGGGCCGCTGTGGCCTCGGCGAGGGCGGCGGCGGGGAGAGGCAGCCGGAAGGCTTCGGCCTGCAGGTCCACGCCGATCGGCCGCAGGTGCCCGGCCAGGGCCTGGGCCGGCCAGCCCGCTGGAGCCGCCGCCACCGTTTCCGTGGCGGAGAAGCCCGAGGTGGCAATGCGGGTGGGGATGTGGCTCATCGAGAGCATCAGATCCATCTGCCGGCTGGGTGCCAGATTCACGGCCACCTGGAAGTCGGGCTCCCGCACGCAGCCGAGCAGGTTGGCCCAGTCAGCCAGGGAGGCGTCGCCGTAGGCGAAGGGGATCACCTTCTCCACCGCCGGCAGCAGCTTCCAGATCGGGGCCTGATCCGGGGGGCAGGCCACCTGGATGGCGAAGCCGAGGGCTTCGGCGGTGGCGGCCACGGCCGGAACGGCATCGAGCTGCTCCACACCAGCGCCGGGGATCAGAAACAGTGCACGCATCGTTCTGGTCTCGCCGGGAACTGGGCTCGGCCTGATTGTATGGAGCGGTTCTGGATTCTTCCGTCGCGAGGGAGTTGCTTGTGCATCTGCTGATCGCTGCCGCCGGCAGCGGCCGCCGCATGGGGGCCGACCGCAACAAGCTCCTGCTGCCCCTGGCCGGGCGGCCGGTGCTGGCCTGGACCCTGGAGGCGGCTCTGGCCTGTCCCGCGATCCGCTGGATCGGGGTGGTGGGCCAACCCCAGGACGCCAACGCCATCGCCGCCATCGTGACCGCGGCCCGGCCGGATCGGCCCGTGGAATGGATCCTGGGTGGCGAGACGCGTCAGGAATCGGTGAGCCGCGGTCTGGACGCGCTGCCGACGGAGGCGGAGGCCGTGCTGATTCACGATGGCGCCCGCTGTCTGGTGGAGCCGGATCTGCTGGCGGCCAGCGCGGCGGCCCTGGAGCGGGCGATGCGCGAGGGGGCGGGCATCGTGGCCGCCACCCCGGTGACCGACACGATCAAGGAGGTGGAGGCCGGCGCCATCCGCGGCACACCGGACCGCAGCCGGCTCTGGGCGGCCCAGACCCCCCAGGGATTCGGGGTGGCCCAGCTGCGCCAGGCCCATGCCCTGGCCCAGGCGCGGGAGTGGAGCGTCACCGATGACGCGGCCCTGTTCGAGCGGCTTGACCTGCCGGTGCGGGTGCTGGAGGCACCACCCTCCAACATCAAGATCACCACCGGCTTCGATCTCACCATCGCCGCCGCCGTGCTGGCCGAGCGACTCAGGAGTGGCCCGATGGTGCCTCCCAACCCATGAGCCCTGCCGCCAGGGCTGGGCCGCTCTTCAGCGGAGCAGTTCGCGGATGGTCAGGGCCTGCACCTCGATGGCGGTGAACAGAAGGCCGATCCCCAAGGCCAACTGGATGATGCCCAGCACGAGGCCGATCATCTGCAGCACCCGCGGCCGGATCACCGACAGGATCGGCCGGGCAAACAGCATGGCCAGCAGGTTGAGCACCATGATCGCGATCAGCCAGGTCACGAGGGTGGCCGCGCTGCCCTGGAGTTCGCGCACAAGGGCAGACAGGGTGATCACCACCGCAAGGCCGTAGGGCGTGAGGATGATCGGGAACACCAGGGGTTGCACCACCAGATCCAGCCCTGGATTGGCAGGAGGTGGCGGCAGGGTCCGGGGATGGTCGGCGCCATCACCCCCCTGCTCCTCATGGTGATCCCTGAAGATGTCGTCGTCCCCGTACTGGGCCAGCACCAGCCGCAGGGCCACGAGCACCAGCACCAGCCCGGCTGAGGCGAGGATCGCGGTGAGCGGGATATTCAGATTCACCAGCAGGCGGTAGCCGAACAGGGCCAGCACCAGCACGGTCGCGGTGGAAAGCAGGAAGCCGTTCCAGGCGATCCGGCGCCGCATCGGTTCGCTGGCCCGGGCGGTGAGGCGCAGGAAGGCCGGGATCACCTTCAGCGGCCCCACCATCAGCATCAGGATCGGCACCATGCCCCGCAGGGACCCCGTGCCCCCATAAAACTGGCGCAGCTTTGGGATCAGCTTGGCCTGGGCCTCAAAGGAGGAGGCCGAGGGCAGATCGGTGAGGGGAGTCGCCGGAACCGCCGTCGGCGCTGTGGCGGCCATGGGGGGCGCGGCGAGCGGGGCGCGAGTCTGAACGGCCGCCTGGGCGGGGTGCAACAGGACCAACGGTGTTCCGACCAGGAGGAGGGCCAGAAGGGTCAGGGTCATCCAATGGCCGAGCCAGCCCTGGCCTCCAGAGCCCTCCTTCCTGCCGGATGCGCAGAGCTGGTGGGGGGCTGGCCGCATGGGAGGTCCAGGAAGGACGGTTCGCCGGCATCGTATGCAGGGTTGGCCGTGGGCGCAGCGGGCCGATGGCGCCAGGATCGGGCCGTGACCCAGCCTGACCCCATGGCCGCCCCCCTGCCCCTGCGGATCCCTGGCCGCTGGCTGCGCCGGCTGCTGCCGCTGCTGGGGATCCTGGTTCTGCTGGGCTTGCCGCTCCTCTCAGGCCACGGGGCCGCCGCCGCTGGAGCCTCCCTGGCGCCCCCCCCGGGATCCCTGGGTTCACCGCCTGCCTCTCGGCATGTGGTGGCGGTGGCTTCGGCTCCGGTGCCCGCGGCCGCCCCCCCGCCCCCTGCCTGGATCACCCTGGAAGGGCGCCGGATTCTGGAGATCCGCTCCGCCGCCGGCGCCCAGACGCCGAGCATTGTTGCCGAGCGGGGCAGTGCGCTGCTCCGCCGGCTGGCGGCGGATCCATCCATGGCGCCGGAGCAGCTTGAGGTTCGCGAAGACCCGCCCTACGCGATGCTCGGGCTGGTGGCTGGCGGGCGTTTCACCCCCCTGCTGGCCGTAGATGACCGAGCGGCCCGGGCCTTTGACACCACCCGCCAGGAGCTGGCCGAGCGCTACCGCGACCAGCTGCGGGGGGCGCTGCGTCAGTACCGCAGCAGCCACACCGTGGGCTCCTGGCTGCGGAGCACCGCTCTCGCCCTGCTGATCCTGGGCATCTACGTGGCCTGGGTGCAACTGCAGGTGTCGCTGGAGCGGCGCGCCCGCCACTGGATCGCGGCAGCTCCCTCCCCCTGGCTGCGGGGCCTGCGGCTGGCCGGCAGCACCGTGCTCAATGCCTCCCAGGAGCGCGCCACCCTGCTGCGGTTGCTGCGGCTGACCCACTGGGGGTTGCTGCTGCTGGCCAGCTATCTGCTGATCCCCCTGCTGCTGGGGTTCTTCCCGCCCACCCAGGTGGTGGCCGAGGGGCTGCGCGCCCACATCCGCGGCGTGCTGGAGCGCCTCCTCGATGGCGTGGTGGCGGCCATTCCCAACCTGCTGGCCATTGTGGTGATCCTGCTGATCACCCGCCTGGTGATGCGGGCCTGTCTCGCCTGGTTCGGGGCGATTGAGCGGGGCCAGCTCCAGTTCCCCGGGTTTTACCGCGAGTGGGCGCGGCCCACCGGGCGGTTGGTGGGCGGCGCGGTGCTGCTGGGGGGCCTGGTGACCGCCTACCCCTACATCCCCGGCTCCGGCAGCCGCGCTTTTCAGGGGGCGGGTCTGTTCGTGGGACTTCTTGCGGCGCTGGGCTCCAGCGCGGTGGCCACCAATGTGATCAGTGGTCTGATGCTCATCTACACCCGGGCCTTCCGGGAGGGGGATCGGGTGGAGATCAACGGGGTGGTGGGGGTGGTGCAGGACCGCGACCTGCTGGTGACCCGCATCCAGACCCCGCGCAATGAATTGGTGAGCATCCCGAACGCCACCGTGATCACCTCCTCGATCCTCAACTTCAGCTTCGGCCGCCGCGAGATCCAGCGGCCGGTGGCCTTGGCCACCACGGTCACGATCGGCTACGACGTGCCCTGGCGCCAGGTGCATGCCCTGATGCTCGCCGCCGCCCGTGCCGTGCCGGGGATCGCCACGGATCCGCCCCCCCAGGTGCTGCAGACCTCCCTCAACGACTTCCACATCAGCTACGAGCTCAACGCCAGCGTGCTGGATGTGCTGCTCTACCGGGAAACCCTCTCGGAACTGCTGGCTTCCCTGCAGGACCGCTTCGCCGAAGCCGGTGTGGAGATCCTGTCGCCCACCTACGAGGTCAATCGGGAGGGATCGCAGAGCACCGTGCCACCGCTACCACCACCGACCAAGCCGCAGTCGCCGCAACAGCCGCCGCCAGCCAGCGGCACCCTGCCGCCAGGGGCGAGCGGTCTTTCGTTCTGAGGCGCATACCGGCGCACCCTCGGGGGCAGGGGCGTTGCCTGGGCCTCAGCCCGCGGCGGAATCCAGCAGCCCCAGGTGTCCGCGTCCCCCGTCGAGCCGCGCCTTCACCCCGAGCGGCAGGGCGGCGTTGCCGGGGCTGTGGCCCACCGGCAGGTGGGCCACCACGGGAATGCCCAGGTCGAGGGTGCGCTCCCGCAGCACCTGTTCGAGATCAAAGCGGTGGTCGTCCGGCTCCTCGGCGCGGCCATCAGCCTCCCGCCAGCCCTCGAAGCTGCCGAAGCCGATGCCCGCCAGCTGCTGCAGCGCGCCGCAGAGGCGCCAATGGGTGAGCATCCGCTCGATGCGATAAGGGGCCTCACCCACGTCCTCGAACACCACGATCGCCCCCTTCAGGGGTGGAAGGTGGGGGGTTCCCAGCAGGTGGGTAGCCACGGTGAGGTTGGCCACCAACAGCGGGCCTTCCGCCACGCCGCCGCGCCAGCCCACCGCTTCAAGGTCGGCCACGGGTTCGCCGAAGAGCAGGGCCCGCAGCCGCTCGAGGCTCCAGGCGGGCTCGCCCGCCAGGGTGGTGAGCAACGGCCCGTGCACCGCGCCGCCCTGGCCCCGGTTCACTCGCTCCCAGAGCAGGGAGGTGACATCCGAGAAGCCCAGCAGCCAGCCTCCTGGCTGGTTCAGGGGCTGCTCCAGCAGTCGGGCCGATCCCCAGCCGCCCCGCACGCAGGCCTGCAGGGCCGCTGGCGGTGTGGTGGGATCGGATGGTGGATCGGGGGCCAGATCGGCTGCCCGCTCCTGATCCCGGCCGGCGAGGTAGCCCCAGCGCCGGCCCACCAGAGCGGGCCGCTCCTCCACCATCAGGCCCCATTGCCGCAGCAGAGCCACCCCGGCCTCGAGCCGCTCGCCATCGGCCAGGGCCGAGCTGGCCGCCACCAACCGCACCCTGTCTCCGGCCCGCAGAGGTGGGGGCAGGGGGAGCGGCTCGGCGGGGCGGCTGGTGGCGGGGGACATCGCAACAGAACGGCAGCTGGAGCTGGGGCGCCCCTGAAACGGCTGGATTCTCCCAGGCTGGTCGGCGAACGCATGTGGGGGAGCTGGCTGGCCTGCCCGCCGCCCCCCGGCGCCGAGGGGGCGGCGCAGGACTGGTGGGGGCTTGCGGGTCCCACGCGATGGCTACGGTCCCAAGAAGTTCCGATTGACCCGCATTCCCGGGAGAGGGGTACCTCAGGTGCGGCCGGCCAGGATCAGCCCCAGCAGGAGGAGGGCGCCGAGCTGCACCTGCCTGCTGAAATGGAGCCCGTAGGCCGAGCGGGGCAGGTCGACGCGCCGGAGCAGCCGGGCTTCCCGCAGCATCCCCGCTGAGGCGACCGCCCAGGTGAGCCAGAACCACGGCCCGCTCAGGCCCCGCAACAGGGCGGCGCCGGCCAGGGCGGCCGCCGCCACGGCGTAGCAGCCGGTCACCACGGTGGGCGCGGCCGCTCCCAGGCTCAGGGCGCTGCTGCGCACCCCCACTCGCACGTCGTCCTCCCGGTCGCTCATGGCGTACACCGTGTCGAAGCCGAAGGTCCAGGCCAGGGTGGCCAGCCACACCAGAAGCAGGGGCCAGCCTCCCGCCAGGGAGCCGCTGGCCGCTGCCCAGGGGATCAGCACCGCGAACCCCCAGCACACCGCCAGCACCAGCTGGGGGTAGGGGAACCAGCGCTTGGCGGAGGGATAGAGCAGCACCGGCGGCAGGGTGGCCAGCGCCAGGGCCAGGCAGAGCCCCCGCACGGCCGGCGGCAGGGCCAGCACCACCAGCAGGGCCGCCAGCAGGCAGAGCAGCAGCAGCGCGAAGGCGGAGGGCACCCCCACCCGACCTGAGGCCAGGGGGCGCTGGCGGGTGCGTTCCACGAGGGGATCGATGCGCCGGTCCCAGAGGTCGTTGGCGATGCAGCCCGCCGCACTCACCGCCAGGCCGCCCAGCACGATCCAGCCCACCAGCGGGGCCGGCGGCGGGGCCAGGGGATTGAGCCACAGGGCCCAGCCGGCTGGAATCAGCAGGATCAGCCGGCCGCTGGGCCGGTGCCAGCGAACCAGCTCCAGCAGGGCTTGTGCCGTGGCCATGGCCGATCCGGGGTTGGCGGCACCCTAGGAGCCCTCTGCCCAGCGTCGCCGGCTTCCCCGGGGCCCGTGCGGGACCCACCCCCGGGGCGGCGGCGATCGCCCGTGCCCGCTGCGCCGGCCTGTTGCTCAGGGTCGGGTCGTCGAGGGGATCGGATAGGGCGCAACGCAAAACGGGCTTGTTCGGCCGCCTCCGGCACAGGACCGGCTGATCCGGCCTGCCACCCTTGGATGGCGCCGGCGGGGGCGCCGGCGCCCCTCCAGGGCCTTTCGAGGCGGGGCAGTCGCTGTCGCAAAGGTGACCTCGGGGCCAAGGTGAGCCAGCCCCCTGCCGGTTCGGGGCCCGCGGTGCGGTGGCAAAGTGTGGCGCCGCCTGGCCGCTTTTCCCCCCGATGGCCCAGACCCCCCTGTCGGACGCTGTCCCGGCCGATGGTCAGCGCCGGGTTGCGGCGATCGACATCGGCACCAACTCGATCCACCTGCTGATCGCTGCCATCGATCCGGCCCTGCACGCCTTCAGCGTGGTGCTGGCTGAGAAATCCACCACCAGGCTCGGGGAGAGGGATCCCGACACCGGCGCCCTCTCGGCCGAATCGATTGAGCGGGCCTTTCTCACCCTGCGCCACTGCCGCGACCTGGCCCTCAGCCATGGCGTGGAGCAGATCGTCACGGCGGCCACCAGCGCGGTGCGCGAGGCCCCCAATGGTCGCGAGTTCCTCCAGGCCCTCGACGACCAGTTGGGTCTGGCCGTGGACCTGGTGAGCGGGCCTGAGGAGGCCCGCCTGATCTACCTCGGTGTGCTCTCCGGCTTTTCTTTCGCTGAGGCGCCCCACTACATCCTCGACATCGGAGGCGGTTCCACCGAGCTGATCCTGGCGGACGGCCGCGGTGAGGCCCGGGCCCTCACCAGCACCCGCATCGGCGCGGTGCGGCTGCAGCGGGAGTTCTGCCAGGCCGATCCCCTGCCCCCCAGTCGCCGCGCCTTTCTGGAGGCCTACATCCAGGGCTCGCTCGATCCGGCCGTGGCCTTGGTGAAGGGGGAGTTGAAGGCGGGGGAGACGCCAGTGCTGGTGGGCACGAGTGGCACGGCCATGGCCCTGGCGGCCCTGGCGGCAGCCGAGGACGCCAAACCCACCTTGAAGCTCAACGGTTACCGGCTGAGCCGCGCCAGGGTCGATCAGCTGGTGGCGCGCCTGGTGTCGCTCACCGTTGATCAGCGCCGGGCCTTGGCCCCGATCAACGACCGACGGGCCGAGATCATCGTGCCGGGGGCCCTGATCCTGCAGACGGCCATGGCCATGCTCGGCGCCACCGAGCTGGTGGTCTGCGATCGCGCCCTGCGGGAAGGACTGATCGTGGACTGGATGCTCCGCAACGGCCTGCTGGCCGACCGCTTCGCCTTCCAGAGCACGATCCGCCAGCGCACCGTGCGCCATCTCGCCCGGATCCACGCGGTGGATCCGGTGCGGGCCGATCGGGTGGCGGCCTACGCCCTGGCTTTGTACGACCAGACCCGGGGCCTGCTGCATGACGACCGCGGTGAGGGCCGCCAGCTGCTCTGGGCCGCAGCCCAGCTGCACACCTGCGGCAAGCAGATCAACATCGCCGCTTATCACAAGCACACCTGGTACCTGATCCGCCATGGCGAACTGCTGGGTTACAGCGAAGCGGAGCATCTGATGGTGGCGGCGATCGCCCGCTACCACCGCCGCGGCCTCCCCAAGAAGCGCCATGAATCGTGGCAGGTGATCGAGGGTCGGGACAATCGGCAGACGGTGTCGTCGATGGCCTTGCTGCTGCGCCTGGCCGCATCGCTGGATCGCCGTCCTGCGGCGGTGATCGCGGGGCTGGAGGTGGAGCCGGAGGCCAGCCGCGGCGCGGGCCCTACCGGACTGGTGGTACGGCTGATCCCTACCGTTGCTCCTGGGGAGCCATCCCCTGATCTGAGCCTGGAGCGTTGGAGCCTGCGCTCCTGCGCGCCCGCGGTGCTGGAGGCAACGGGCCTGCGGCTCAGGGTGCCGGAGCCGTAGGTGAGGGTGGCGCCGAAGATGCCGCCGCGGCAGCCCCAGCCTGCTGCGGGGCTGCCGGGAAAGAACGCCAGACCACCTGGTTGATCGGCCCCAGCACCCGTGCTTGCTGACCGGGCAGCTCGGCTTGCACCAGATCGGGTCGTCCGGCCATCACCTGGAGCCCCTGGCCGAGGGGGAAGCTCTTCTCGCCTTGAAGCGTTCCCTCGAACAGGGTGGCCCCCTGACGGTCGCGAACCTCAAGCCAGCTGGCTTCCTTGCTGCGCAGCACCAGGTGAGGGGGGACCGCCGGCGGCAGGGTTGGGGCTGGGCGGAGGGGAGGGGAGGGCTTCCCGGCAGCGGCGGTGCCGGAGGCTTCCCGGTCCCTCAGAACCGTGGCGTTGGTCTGATCGTTACCGGGGAGGGGCAAGGAGCCGCGCTGCCAGGCCAGGCCAAGTCCCACGGCAGCGGCGGAGAGCAGCAGGCCGGCGCCGGCCACCCAGGGCCAGGCCGGCAGGCTGGCGATCGATCTCGCTTCCCCCCGATGGGGGGCTCTTGATGGCCGGGCCGCCGGGGCGGAGGCCACCTGGGGGCGGCGGGGGGAGGGCGGGGAGGAAGGGGTGGCGCGCGCCTGGGCGGTGGATCGCAGAACCGCGATCGCCTCCTCGGGGTCCACACCGAGGCTTGCGGCCACCCGCCGAAGCTGGGCAATCACGAACACCAGCTCCGGCATCCGGCTGATGTCGGCCCTCTCCAGCGCCTGCAGCTGTTCATGGCCGATGCAGAGACGCTGAGCCAGGTCCTGCAGCTCCAGTCCGCGGGCCTCTCTGGCCGCCTTAAACCGCTGGCCGAGGGCCACCAGTTCGGGGATCGGGGGGGGCGACTCTTTGGTGGTGGTGGGGTCCGTGCCCGTCATGGGTGGTGCCGGAATGTCGGGCACGGCAGATTCACTGCCCAGAATGCCGAAAAGTATGACAAAGACTCGACGGAACGGCTGCCGAGCGTGGGGGTTGATACATCAATGTATCGAAGTCCGAATGGGCGATACTGGATTCGAACCAGTGACCCCTTCCGTGTGAAGGAAGTGCGCTACCGCTGTGCTAATCGCCCGCTTGGCCGCTCCGAACGTCGCCGCCGTGGATGAAGCATAGATCACCGACTTCCAACCCCATCCCCTGGAATGGCCCGGTCGTGCTTCCCGGCCATTCATCACCATGGGCTGCGGCAGCCGCCTCTGCCCATGGCTCCCTCAGCCCCCGGCACGCGGACCTTCGGATTGGGTGATGACCGCCGTGCGGTCCGATCGCCAGCATGCTCCGGGAGCCCGTCCCGGGGCGCCTTCCTTCCTCTTCCGGTTCCGACGCCGTGCCCTCCACCGAGTCCAGTTCCATGGCTTCGCCTGATGTGTCCAGCCCCGAGACAGCGGCGCAACGGGTTGATGTGCTGATCGTGGGCGGTGGCGTGTGCGGCACGGCGCTCCTGTTCGAGCTGGCCCGCTACACCGATCTGCCCCGCCTGGCCCTGGTGGAGCGCTACGGCCGGTTGGCCCAGGTGAATTCGAAGGCCAGCAGCAACAGCCAGACCATCCACTGCGGCGACATCGAGACCAACTACACCCTGGAAAAGGCCCTCAGCGTGCAGCGCACCGCGGCGATGATCGGCCGCTACGGGGAACTTCTCGAGCCGGCCGTGCGCGAGCGCTGCGTGTTCCGCACGCCCAAGATGGTGCTGGCCGTGGGAGAAGGCGAATGCGCCATGCTGCGGCGCCGCTTTGAGCAGTTTTCGCCCCATTTCCCGGCCATGGAACTGCTGGAACCTGAGGCGATCGCCGAATGGGAGCCCCGGGTCGCGCTGGTGGATGGCAAGCTCCGCCCCGAGCCGATCGTGGCGATCGGCATCCGCCATTCCCCCACGGCTGTGGACTACGAAGCCCTGGCGGAATCGTTCGTGGCCGAGGCCCGGCGCGAACTGGTCGGCTCAGCGCGGGAGCTCGATCTGCGGCTCGCCACCATGGTGGAGGCGATCGAGCCGGAGGGGGATGGCTTCCGGGTGCGGCTGGTGCCGGGGCCCGGCAGCACCGGGGCCCCCGCCGAGCTTGTTGCCCGCCACGTGGTGGTGGCCGCCGGAGCCCACAGCTTGCTGTTGGCCCAGCAGCTCGGCTACGGCCTGGAGTACTCCTGTCTGCCGGTGGCAGGCAGCTTCTACTTCACCCCCGACCTGCTCCAGGGCAAGGTCTACACCGTGCAGAACGACAAGCTCCCCTTTGCCGCTATCCACGGCGATCCCGATGTGCGCGCCCCGGGGAAGACCCGCTTCGGTCCTACGGCCCTGCTGCTGCCGTTGCTGGAGCGCTACCGGCCCGCTTCTTTCTGGGAATTCCTGCGAGTGTTGCGGCTGGATGGAGCCGTGCTGGCGGTGCTCTGGCAGCTCTTCGGTGTGGCCGATATCCGCAACTACATCCTCCGCAATCTGTTGTTCGAGGTTCCCTGGCTGCGTCGCCGCCTCTTTCTGGCCGATGCCCGCAAGATCGTGCCCTCCCTGCGGCTGGAGGACCTCACCTTCGCCCGCGGCTATGGCGGCATCCGGCCCCAGCTGATCGACCGCCGCTCCCGGCGCCTGCTGCTCGGGGAGATCCGGATCGAGGCGATGCCGGGGCTGAGCTTCAACGTGACCCCATCACCGGGGGGCACCTGCTGCCTCGGTAATGCGCTGCGCGATGTGGAGGCGATCGCCGCCCGCCTGGGATGCCGTTTCGATCGCCAGCGCCTGGAGGCCGAGTTGCTCGGGAATCCCGGCGTCGGCAGCGCGGCGGAGGCCATGCCCCAGGTCGCTTAGCGGCGGATCCACCAGGGAGTTCCACTGGGGGATCCTCTTGGACCCGATGCCCTCCCGGTGTTCCTGCGCCGGTGTATCCGATCGCACCCTGCTCAGGAACTCTGCTTGCTGAGGCCGGACCCGCTGGATCAGGGCGCCGCACTGGCATCAGTGGCAGCGTTCTGAGGGGGTGTGGTCGCCATCAGTGGTCTGGCCTCAGTCTGCGCCCCCCCGGAAGAGGTGGTTGTGGCTGGGCGAATAGAGCAGGGAGCGGGTTTCGCCGGCCGCCGCCAGGGCGGGGCTCACGATGTAGAGCGTGGTGCGGATCAGCTCCCGCTCCCGGCTGGTGGCGGCCATGGCCTCCAGGGGCACCACCGTGAGCCACTGGTCGGGCCAGCTCACCCGATAGCCGATCGCCACCGGGGTTTCGGGGGGGTAGTGGCGCAACAGCGCCTGCTGCACCTCTTCCACGTGGCGCGCACTCAGATAGAGGCAGAGGGAGGCGCCCAGGGCGGCCAGGCGTTCCAGGGATTCGCGCTCCGGCACCCCGGTGCGGCCGCCGGCCCGGCTGAGCACGATGGTCTGCACCAGGCCGGGGATGGTGAGTTCCTGGCCCAGGGCAGCGGCCGTGGCCTGGTAGGCGCTCAGGCCGGGCACCACGTCCACCGCGATCCCGGCGTCCGCCAGGCGGCAGATCTGTTCCGCCAGGGCTCCGTAGAGGCAGGGATCCCCATCGTGGAGCCGCACCACCCGGCGGCCGGCCCGGGCACGCTCCACCACCACCGCCAGCACCTCCTCCAGGGTGAGGGTGCTGGTGCGGATGCGCTCACAACCCTCCGGTGCCAGGGCGGCGATCTGGGGATTGATCAGCGAATCGGTCCACACCAGCACCTCGGCCGCCGCGATCACTGAAGCGGCCCGCAGGGTAAGCAGGTCGGGGGCACCGGGCCCGGCCCCCACGATCATCACCCGGGGGCGTTCGGACTCGGAGGGCATGGGTGTGGGGGTCAAGGGTTGGAGACTTCGCTGGGGATGGCGGGATCGGGCAGTGCCCGGCGCTGGCCGTAGAGCCACCAGAGGCCGAGGCCGCCGGCAGCGATCAGCAGCAGGCTCACCAGCTGGGCCATGCGCAGGCCCCCTTCACAGAAAGGCGGATCGGAGAGCAGGCAGAGGGGATCGAGCCGCAGCCCCTCGATCCAGACCCGGCCGCTGCTGTAGGCCATCAGATACACGCAGCTCAGGGCACCGGCCGGCAGCTGGATCCGGCCCCGGGAGGCGGCGCGGAACAGGGTGAGCAGAAGCGCCAGCACCCCCAGGTTCCAGAGGGATTCATAGAGGAAGGTGGGGTGGAAGGTTTCGGCATCGAGGAATTCAACCGGCCGGTTCTGGATCGGGATGGTGAGTTTCCAGGGCAGGTCGGTGGGCAGTCCGAAGGCCTCGGAGTTGAAGAAGTTGCCCCAGCGGCCGATCGCCTGGCCCAATGCCACGGCCGGCACCAGCACATCGAGCAGGGGCCAGAAGGGTTGGCGCCGCCAGCGGCAGTAGAGCACGGTGGCCAGGGTGCCGCCGAGGAGGGCCCCGTGGATGGCGATGCCGCCCCGCCAGATCGCCAGGACATCAAGCCAGTGGCCCTGATACTGGCGCCATTCCAGGGCGACGTAGTACGTACGGGCCCCGATCACGGCACCGGCCACGAGCACCGGCAGCAGATCGGCGATCAGGTTGGGGTCGATGCCCCGGCGCCGCCCCAGCCGCATGGCGAGCAGGAGACCCATCAGCACGGCCGTGGCAATCAAAAGGCCGTACCACCGCAAGGCCAAGGGCCCCAGCTGGAAGACCAGGGGGCCCGGGGAGGTGAACACGCCCAGGGAGGGCGTGTTCGGAGGAATCAGCATGGCCACGGGGGTGGCGAAGGATGAGATGGCCAGGAGAAGGGAACCGCTCAGATGGTGCCTTCGGCCGCCTGCACCTTCTCAACCTGACGCTTCTTGAGCACCAGAAGGATCTGGGAGAGGGCCACCAGGGAGAAGAAGGCCAGCAGCCCGTAGATGCGCACGGGGTTCTGGAGCACCACTTCGGCATCCACCTGACCGAAGCCACCCACATTGGGATCGTTGGAGAGGGGGGCTCCAGCGGCCAGCACATCGCCCACGGCCACCTTCAAACTGGGGCCGGCGGGAATGGTCTCCGTGACACGGCCATCGGCGGTGCTGATCTCCACCACGGTGGCGCCGTTCTCGCCGGGGGTGATGGCACTCACGGTGCCGGCGGCGGGCGACGTGAACAGGTTGTTGTTGGTCTTTTCTCCGGTGGGGGTCACCTGGCCGCGGCCGCGGTTGCCGCCCACATGAATCTGATACTTGCCGAAGTGAATGCTGCTATCGGTTGCCGGATCGGGGGAGAGCACCGGGAACACGATCTTCTGATGCTGATCGCCGGGAAGGGGACCCACCAGAAGGATGTTGGGCTGGGTTTCGCTGTATTGGGTGTAATAGATGCCGGCGGTCTCCTCCTTGAGCTCGTCGCTGAGGCGCTCGGGGGGAGCCAGGCGGAAGCCCTCGGGAAGCATCACCACGGCGCCCACATTGAGGCCGGTGGGGCTGCCGTCACCGGCCACCTGCTGGATGCTGGTGTCGTAGGGGACCTCCACCTCGGCCTTGAACACCGTGTCCGGGAAGACGGCCTGGGGAATCTCCACGCGGGTGGCCTTCTTGGCCAGGTGGCAGTTGGCGCAAACGATCTTGCCGGTGGCTTCGCGGGGGCTGGCGTAGTTCTGCTGAGCCCAGAAGGGGTAGGCCCAGCTGGCGCTGGCGCCACCCAGCAGAACGCCGGCCCCAAGGGTGAGGGAAAGCAGGCAACCGAGCAGGGAGGAGAAGGAACGTCGCATGGCAGTGGATCGGGCGGTCGCGGGCGGCAGGGGGTGAGGCGCGGGAAGGGGAGCGGGAATCAGGCCCACCAGGGCTTGTCGCCGGTGCGGAAATCGGTTTCGGTCCACTGGCTGAGGAACACGTTGTCGTTCTCAACGTTCACGTGGGCCAGGGCCAGGGAGAGGGGGGCTGGGCCGCGCACCACCTTGCCGGTGGCGTCGTACTGGCTGCCGTGGCAGGGGCACTGGAACTTGTTGGCGCCGCTGTTCCAGGGCACCACGCAGCCCAGGTGGGTGCAGATGGCATTGATGCCGTAATTGCCAATGGCCTCGGGGCCCTCCACCACCAGGTAGGTGGGGTCGCCCTTGAGACCCTGCACCAGGGAACGGTCTCCCTCCTTGTGGCCGGCGAGCCAGCCCGACAGGGTCACGGCGTTGCCGGCCTCATCCTTGGCGGCGGTGCCGCCGCCGGAACCAGCGGCACGGGGGGGGATGAAGTAGTTGATCACCGGGTAGAGGGCGCCCAGCGCGACCCCGGTGACCGACCCAAAGGTGAGCAGGTTCATGAACTGCCGGCGACCCATGCCGGGCACATCACCGTTGGATGGGTTGGAGGAGGCCGCAGGGATCTGGGTCATACGAACCGGTCCGGTCATCGGTGCATCGGGCGCCATTATGAACTGCGTGCGGTCCCGGGCGGGGGCACGGGGCTTGCCCTGGATGGAACGCTTCATGAAGAGCCTTGCGGCTTCCCGCTCCGCTGGGCCCGCCACCCCGCCTAGCGGCGCCAGTCAACGGCGTCGGCCCAGTGCGCCGCGCCGGCTCAAGGGACCAGCTCAAGGGAGCTTTCTTTCCGCACAGGCGTGCCTGCATCCGCGAGCTTCCGGAAGCTGCCCGCCGGTGCTGAGCCGCAGCCCGGGGTGCTGCTGCCAGAGTTGGCCGATTCGATGCCCTGGCCATGGTGGACAGCGAGGCCGCCGCAGGCCCCCCCCTCAGCGTGGATGAACTGCTCGACCTGATGCGGCAACGCTGGAAGGCCTCCTATGACCTGCAGCTGGTGCGCCGCCAGGGGCGCCTTTATCTGCATGTGATGTGGGGCCACCTGGAGCAGCAATCCTTCCCGCTCTCGGCCGAGGCCTACGGCGAGAAGCTGGCCGAAATCGTGGCCAGTCTCAATGGCCTCGGTTCGGCGGCCCAGGTGCGTCAGTGGCTCACCACCACCCGCGACAAGCCCCGCCTCGGGAAGGCCCTTTCCCTGCCCCTCCAGCTTCCGGAAGGCCGCGCCAGCGAATTTCTGCTCTGAGCGCGAGGCTGGCCCGCTCCCCAGCCATGGCGGCCCGGGGCTGGCCGGGTGCGGTCCGAGGGTGTCTTTGTCCCGATCAGGCCCTGGCGGGCCGTGAGCCGCTCAGGGCCACCAGGCCCACCCCCACCAGATAGAGGGCCGTGATCGCTCCGGCCAGCAGCAGCATCGTGATCGGATCGGTGGAGGGGGTGAGCACCGCGCCCGCCAGGGCGCTGCCGAGCACCACCCAGCGCCAGGCCCGCAGCATGGTGGGCGCATCGATCAATCCCAGGGCGCCCAGCAGCAGCTGCAGCACGGGCAGCTGGAAGGCCAGGGCCGTGGCCACCATCAGCAGCAGCACGAAGTCGAGATAGCGCTCAATCGACCAGATCGGCTCGACCACATCGGCGCCGTAGCTCACCAGGAAGCGCAGGGCGGCCGGCACCAGGGCCCACCAGGCGAAGGCCAGCCCGGCGAGAAAGAGCAGGGAGGAGCCGGCCACGGCAGGCGCTACCAGCCGCCGCTCCCGCCGCGTCAGACCCGGCAGCACGAAGGCCAGCAGCTCGAACAGCACCCAGGGCAGGGCCAGGGTGAGACCGGCGTAGCCCGCCACCTTCAGGGACACCAGCAGGAATTCCCCGGGGGCCAGCTGCAGGAAGCGGATCCCGGCGGCCGGCATCTCCAGCCAGCGCACCAGCGGCCGCACGAAGAGCAGGCAGAGGCCCGCGCCGATCACCACTGCCAGCAGGCTGCGCAGAACGCGCCAGCGCAGCTCCTCGAGGTGCTCCACCAGGGTCATCTCCACCTCGCCGGGGAATTCGTTGTCTGCAGGCGGAATGGGAGCGGGGGATGAACCCAGCGGACCGGTGGACTCCGCTGCCGCGGTGTCGGTTGCGGTGGCGTCGCTCGGGGGGGGCAACGGATGGTGCGCGGAGGTGGGCCCAGACTGCACCCTGGCCGGCGGGGCCGGTGGGGAGAGGGGCACTGGTGGCGGGGCGGCCTCCGGCTGGAGGTCGGAATCGGACAAAGGGGGTGTGTTCCCTGGCATCAGCCCACGGGCTCTCCCCCGGACCCACCGCCGGCCTCGCCATCCCGCCCAGCTGTCAGCAGCGGGAGTGCCCGTTGCGGTTCCCCCCAGAGAATCTCGCCACTGCCATGGCGCACCGTGCCCGCACCGGCGCCGGCGATGCGCTGCAGCGTTTCGGCCGCCACCATCACCACCGGCACCCGACCGTTGCCCCGGGCGCGGCTGAAATGGGCGGCCAGGTCCGCCGCTGCGCCCAGATCCTCCTCCCGGGGGGGGGCTTCGGAGCCTTTGAGCACCACATGGCTGCCGGGGCACTCCTGGGCATGGAACCAGAGATCCCCCCGCCGCGCCTGGCGCAGGCTGATCCATTCGTTCTGACGATGGTTGCGGCCCACCTGCAGGCGCAGGCCCGTGGGGCTGCGCAGCTCAAGCGGCTGGGGGGTGGGGGCCTCGCGGCGGCGGCGGCGCTGGCCCTGGCGGGGCTCGAGCTGCTCCTCCAGTTCCGCCTCCAGCTCCTGAAGGGCCGTGATGGTCTCGCCGCTGTCGAGGAAGTGGAGGCTGGTCTCCAGCCAGGCGAGCCGCTGCCGGTGGAGGGCCAGGCGGGGTTCGATCGCCGCCACCGAGCGGCGCAGGCGGCGGGCCTGGTGGTAGAGCTTCTGGGCCTGGGTGATCACCTCCCTGGGGGGATCGCCCTGGCAGAGCAGGGCATCGGCCTGCCGCTGCAGGGCCTCACTGCCGGCGGCGGCCTCCAGCAGGCTCTGTTGATGGTCGGCTTCCCGGGCTTCCCGGCTGGTCGCCGCCTCCAGCCGTTGCCGAAGGGCCGCCCGGCGCTGCTCCAGCGCCCTTGCGGCCAGCCGGGTGCCGTAATAGTGCGCCAGGGAGCGGTTGATCGGACCTTCGGCCAGCGGAGCCGCTCTTCCCGTCACCGACCCCGCCGGCCCGGATGCCGCGCCGATCGTGTCCGGCTCCCGATGCGTCCCTGGGGCCTGCGGGGTGTCCTCACCATCCCCATCCCAGCAGCGGTAGTCGCTGCCCCCTCCCTCGCGGTAGCGGAAGCGGTTGTGCTCCACCGCCTCCAGCCAGGCCCGCCAGCGGCGGTGCAGGGCCTGCCAGTCGTCGGGTCGCAGGTCGTGCACCGGCCGCTCCAGCAGCCCGGACCCGCCCTCGAGCCCCTCCACGAGCTGGCGGGCCAGGCCTGGACTGATGCCCTGGTAGGCGTCCTGCAGGGCCCGTTGCAGCGGCAGGGGAACCAGGCTGAGGCGGCGGTGCCAGTCGTCGAAGGACTCCCCGCTCCTGGGGGGCTCCCCGGCCAGGGAGGGAGGGGGGCTGTAGGCGTCGCCGGTGCCGATCGGCCGCAGCCGTGACTGCTCCGGCCGCACCTGCCGGCCGGCCGCCACCACCCGCCGCCGTTCATCGAGCAGGAAGAGGTTGCTGCGGCGGCCCATCAGTTCCAGCACCAGCCAGCGCTGGCAGGATTCGCCCGGCCGCCGGGCGAATCCGAGCTCCACCACCCGCTCCCAGCCCTGCTGTTCGATCGACACCAGCGCCAAGCCCCGCAGGCCGTGCTGCAGCTGCTGGGCCAGGGTGCTGCCATCCCCCTGCCGGGGTGGCGCCGCGATCCCATGCAGCCGGGGCGCCTCCGCCTGCCAACCGAGCTCGAGCCAGCGGCCACCTTCCAGGCCCCGCAGGGCCAGCTGCACCGTGTGCGGATCGCTCTGCTGGGCCTTTTCGAAGCGGCTTGGCAGCAGGCTGGTCCGTAGCTCGGCCACCAGGGCCCGCAGGGTGGTTGCATCGATCGCCTGGATCGGCGCCATGGCCCGTGCCGTTTCAGACGCTTCTACTCTGCGGCCAGACCCCCCCGTTCCATGACCTCCACCCCCAGCCCCGGCCGGCTCACCGTGATCACCGGACCGAGCGGCGTCGGCAAGGGAACGCTGGTGAACAGGCTCCTGGCACGCCATCCCGCCATCTGGCTCTCCGTTTCGGCCACCACCCGGGCTCCCCGCCCCGGGGAGCAGGAGGGGGTGCACTACTTCTTTCTGGAGCCGCCTGCTTTCGAGGCGCTGGTGGCCGGCGGCGGCCTGCTGGAGTGGGCCGCGTTTGCCGGCAACTCCTACGGCACCCCCAGGCGGCCCGTGGAGGAGCAGCTGGCGGCGGGGCGGCCCGTTCTGCTGGAGATCGAACTGGAGGGGGCCCGTCAGGTGCGCGAGAGCTTCCCCGGCGCGTTTCAGCTGTTTGTGGCACCCCCCTCCTTCGCGGAACTGGAGCGTCGCATTCGCGGCCGTGGCACCGACAGCGAGGAGGCGATCGCCAGGCGGCTGGCACGGGCCCAGGTGGAGCTGGAGGCCGCCCCGGAATTCGACGCGGTGCTGGTGAACGCCGATCTGGAGGCCGCCCTGCTCGAGCTCGAGGGGCTGATGGGATTGGCGGCGTAAGGGATTCCGATCAACAGGTGCAACACGCGATCTGTACAAAAAAAACGACCCCGCAGGGTCGTTTGTTGTGGATGCTGGTCATTGATCGAAGCTGGACTGGAACTAATTGATTCTCAACCCAATTTGCCAATCAAAGGGGGTGGAAAAGCAGATCAGGATAGAAACGGTTGAACTCAATCATGATGCCGGCGGTGATGGTGAACCAGATCGCGGCGAACACCGGTGCGGTGGTGAGGAATTTCTTCATGGCCTGGGAAGAAGGGCAGGGGAATGGATGGTGCTGGCGAAGCTCAAAAACACCAGGAATCAGCGGGGTGAAACCGTGATCTTGCTGTCGGCCTCGGTGAGCTTGCCGCTGCTCCATTCGCTGAAGGCGGCGATCGGCCAGCTGGCGGCGGCCAGGGTGCTCTTGAAGGCCAGGGGCACGTCGATCTGAATCTCGTGCATGGTGGCGTCCTTGCGGGAGGCCACGGCCTGGAGGTAGGTGCGGCCGGCCCAGCCAATCGTGCCGGTGATGTAGAGGAAGGCAATGCCGGGGATGATGAAGTCCCCAGCGTGGCTCCAGCGGCCGTCCACGATCAGGTGGGGCAGGCCGTCCGCTCCGCAGAGAGCCTGGCTGTACATCTCGAAGCGGTGCTTGGCCTGGGCCGTGGTGGCGGTGCCGGCCCGCTGCTGGAAGCGGGCGTTCTCGGCGCAGGGGGTGAGGCCGCCGATGTCGGCGTGGGCCACCGGCGCGAAGCCGAGAAGCAGAAATGCGGAGAGCAGTACGGCGAAGAGACGGCGCATGGTGGGGAGCCTGGAGAGGGCTGCCGCAGGGCAGGATGTCACCAGCGGACAGTAGGGGAGCCCACAGGAGCCGATGCCCACCGTTCTGGCCCTCGAAACAAGTTGTGACGAGTCGGCGGCGGCGATTGTGGCCGATCGCAGGGTGCTGGCCAGCGCCGTGGCCTCCCAGATCGAGGAGCATGCCCGCTGGGGAGGGGTGGTGCCGGAGATCGCCTCCCGCCGCCATGTGGAGGCGCTGCCGGGCCTGGTGGAGCGGGTGGTGGCCGAAAGCGGCCTGCCGCTCGCCGCGGTCGATGCCATCGCCGCCAGCGTGGCCCCAGGGCTGGTGGGCGCTCTCCTGGTGGGCTCGGTGACCGGCCGCACCCTGGCCCGGCTCCATGGCAAGCCGTTCCTGGGGATCCATCACCTGGAGGGGCATCTGGCCTCGGTGCGACTCGGGGAGGATCCGCCCGAGGGGCCGGCCCTGGTGCTGCTGGTGAGCGGCGGCCACACCGAGCTGGTGCGGGTGGATGGACCGGGGCGCTTCCGGCGGCTGGGCCGCAGTCACGATGATGCGGCCGGCGAGTGCTTCGACAAAGTGGCTCGCCTGCTGGGTCTGGCCTACCCAGGGGGGCCGGCGGTCGAGGCCGCCGCCCGCGGCGGCGACCCCACCCGTTTCGCGCTTCCCAAGGGCCGGGTGTCCCGGCCGGAAGGAGGGTTCCATCCCTACGACTTCAGCTTCAGCGGCCTCAAGACCGCCGTGCTTCGGCAGGTGGAGGCCCTCAGGGCCGCCGGCGACCCCTTGCCCCTGGCTGACCTGGCCGCCAGCTTCGAGCAGGTGGTGGCCGAGGTGCTCGTGGAACGCAGCTGCCGCTGTGCGCTGGACCAGGGGCTGAACACCCTCGTGCTGGTGGGTGGGGTGGCCGCCAACCAACGGCTGCGGGCCTTGCTCGCGGAGCGGGCCGCGGCGTTGGACCTCGCCTGGCGGGTGGCTCCCCTGGCCTGGTGCACCGATAATGCCGCCATGGTTGGGGTGGCGGCCTGCGAGCGGCTGAAGGCGGATTGCCGCAGTCCGTTCAACCTTGGTGTGGCCCCCCGCCTTCCCCTGGCCGAAGCGGGCCGGCTTTACGAAACCCAGCCCTGCTTTTAATCGCCCTAGGGTGGAGCCCATCCCGAAGGCACGGCCCCTGGCCGTCAGTGCCCATGGCCCCGGCGAATCCCGTGCCGTTCGACTCCACCCCGGACTCCGACTTGAATCCATCTCCAGCCGTGGCGGCGGCAGATCCGCCCGCCGTCGTGGACCCTTCTGGGCCTCAGCCGGTTTCCCAGGAGGAACTCAATGAATGGCGAAGGGGCTTCACCCCCCAGGCCGAGATCTGGAATGGCCGGCTCGCCATGCTTGGCCTTTCGGTGGGACTAACCGTTCTACTGGTGGCTCGGCTCGCCACCCATGCGGGCTGAAGCGTCTCCAAGCGGGTGATCAGGTCCGGCCCCGCAGGGTCTGGGCCAGCTCCCCGGGCTTGAGGCTATGGCTGAGGACCTCCTCCGAGGTGGCCCTCCCCTCCTGAACCAGCTTGGCCAGGGCCTGGTTGGCCGTCTGCATACCATCAAAGGCGCTGCGGGCCATGATGGCTTCAATCTCATCAAGTTCACCGCGCATGATGTAGTCGCGGCAAGCATCGGTGTTGATGAAGATGTCGTGGAAGGCGGCTCTTTTGCCATCGGTGGTCTTGAGCAGGCCCTGGGAGATCACCCCCAGCAGTGTTTCAGCCACGGCCCGCCGCACCCCCTCCTGCTCCTGGGGCGGGTACATGCCCAGCACCCTCTCCACGGTTCGCACGGCGGAATTGGTGTGAAGGGTGCCGAACACCAGATGTCCGGTCTGGGAGGCCTTAATGGCGGTGCTGAGGGTTTCCTGATCCCGGATTTCTCCAATCAGGATTACATCTGGATCTTCACGAAGTGCTGCCCTCAGGGCATTCTGGAACAGCTTGGTGTGGCTGCCGACCTCCCGCTGGCGAATGAGAGACTGCTTGCTACTGTGCACAAATTCTACCGGGTCTTCGATGGTTAATATGTGCTTTTTCATGGTGGTATTAATATAATCAATCAGCGCCGCCAGGGTGGTGCTCTTGCCCGAGCCTGTCGCTCCGGTCACCAGGATCATGCCTTTCGGCTTGGCGGCCAGGTCCTTCATCACATTCGGGAGTCCCAGGTTCACCAGCGTGGGCATCTCCTGGGGGATGAGGCGCAGCACCATGGCTGATCCCTGCACCGTTTCGAGGAGATTGATCCTCACCCTCACGAAGGGGAAGGAATGGGATCCATCGAATTCCTTGTCCTGCTTGAAGCTGTCCAGTTGGCCGGGGTCCAGCATTTCCTTCAGCCAGTTGCGGAAGGTGGCGGCGTCGGTCACCGGCCAGGGGGTGGGCACGATGTCACCCCGGTTGCGGAAGCGCGGCACCTCCGCCACGCCCAGGTGAACGTCGGAATAGTTGTTCTCGAAGGCGACGCGCACGATCGCCTCAAGGTTTGCCGGAGTTTCAGCCGGGGTGCCGGGTTCCTCAAGGTTCAACCGCGCCGGGGCTGGCGGCGGGGCGGGGGCGCTCGGCAGTGGGGGTGGGCCCGGGATGGCGGAGCCGCTCTCCCCAGCGCCTTTCTCCCAGGGAGGCGGCGGCGGGGCCGGCGGGGGGGTGCTGGGGCTGAACGCGAACGGCAGTTCGGCCATGGACTCCGGCGGGAGGCTGCGGGGCCCATGGTCGCACCGATCCCCCGGAACGGCCACCATCGCCCCGCCGACCCGCCGTCGGGGCTCGCGGAGGGCCGCCACCCGGGAAGGGGCGGCCCCGGTCATCATCCGTAGGATTGGAACGTCTGCGGCCTGGTCTTGTCTGCTGTCTTCCCTGCCGCATCCTCGGGTTCAGCGGCCCCTTCAGCTGAGGCGCCCCTGGTGACGATCGTGCTGGGCACCCGGCCGGAGGCGATCAAGCTGGCTCCGGTGATCCTGGCGTTTCAGGCGTCCTCCGCCTTCCGAACCCGCGTGGTGCTCACCGGTCAGCACCGCGAGATGGTGGCCCAGGTCATGGCGTTGTTCGCCCTCAGGGCCGACCACGATCTGGCCTTGATGGCTCCCAACCAGACCCTCACCCACGTCACCTGCGCCTCCCTGCAGGGCCTGAAGCAGGAGTTCGGCCTGCACCGCCCCGCCCTGGTGCTGGTTCAGGGCGACACCACCACGGCCTTCGCCAGCGCCCTGGCCGCTTTTTATGAGCAGATTCCGGTGGGCCACGTGGAGGCCGGTCTGCGCACCGACAACCTGTTTGACCCCTTCCCGGAGGAGGCCAATCGCCGCCTGATCTCCCAGCTGGCCCAGCTCCACTTCGCCCCCACGGAGCGATCCGCTTCCAACCTGCGTGCCTCCGGCGTGGTGGGGGAGATCACCACCACAGGCAACACGGTGATCGACGCGCTCCTTCTGATGGCCCAGCAGGCCCCCGCCCTGGAGATCCCCGGCCTCGACTGGGAGCGGCAGCGGGTGCTCCTGGCCACGGTCCATCGGCGCGAGAACTGGGGTGAGCGCCTGCAGGAGATCGGCCGCGGTTTCCTGGCTGTGCTGGAGCGCTTCCCCGATACGGCCCTGCTCCTTCCCCTGCATCGCAATCCCACCGTGCGGGAGCCTTTGCAGGCCCTGCTCGGGAACCACCCCCGCGCCTTTCTCACCGAACCCCTCGACTACGACCGGCTGGTGGCGGCGATGCGGGGCAGCACCCTGCTGCTCACCGATTCCGGCGGCCTTCAGGAGGAAGCACCGGCCCTGGGCAAGCCCGTGCTGGTGCTGCGCCGCACCACCGAGCGCCCCGAGGCGGTGGAGGCCGGCACCGCCCGGCTGATCGGCACCGCCAGCGCGGCGATTCTTGAGGAAACCAGCCGTCTGCTGGAGGATCCTGCGGCCTATGGGGCGATGGCCAGAGCCCACAACCCGTTCGGTGATGGCCAGGCCAGCGGCCGCATCGTGGCGACCACCCTTCGCTTTCTCGAGGCCAGCGCCGCGGCGCTCTGAGCCAGCGGGCCTGGCTGAAGCTCAGGTTTTCCGCTTCTTCGCCCAGGGCGGCAGGTCGATGAACACGCGGGTGCCGGGCTCGAGGCCGGAGAGGATCTGGGTGTTGCGGCCGCTGCTCACGCCCAGTTCCACCGGCTGGAAACGGGGTTGGCTGTCCTTGCCCACCAGCAGCACCCCCGGTTTGCCCTCCTCGGTGACCACCGCCACCGTGGGAATCAGGGTGCGGGCCTGAAGCCGCCCGGTCTGGAAGTCCACATCGGCGGTCATGCCGATCCTCAGCTCCGGGGCGGGATCCACCAGAGCCAGCTTCACCTCGAAGGAGGTCACGTTGTTGGTCTTCACGGCCCGGGGCGCGATCTGGCGGACGCGGGCGGCGAAGCGGCGGTCCGGGAAGGCATCCACCCGCACGCTGGCGGGCATGCCCAGCCGCAGGCGGCCGAGGTCGCTTTCCGGCACCTTGGCCAGCACCTCCAGCCCCTTGGAGAGCTCCACGATCGAGGAACTCGTGGCGCCGGCACTGGCGGAAGCGGTGGTGGTGGGGGTGACGAAGGCGCCGGGATCGGCGAAACGCTGGCTGATCACCCCAGAAAAGGGTGCCCGCACGATCAGTTCCTCCTGTTCCACCAGCCGCTGCTCGAGCCGCTGACGGGCGGCGTTCACCGCCATCCGTTTCACCTTTTCATCGGCGCGGAAGCGGTTGAGGTCGTTGAGGCTGATCGCTCCCTGGCGGTAGAGGGGATCATTGCGCCGCAGCTCGCTGGCGCTGCGCTCCAGCTCGGCCTCGGCGGAGCGCACGTTGGCCATCAGCTCCTGCTCCCGGTCGCGCAGATCCCCGGCATCCATGCGGGCCACGGCCTGGCCCTCCTTCACCGTGTCGCCCTCATCCACGAAGAGCTTCTCGATCAGGCCCTGCCGTTTCGGGCTCACATTCACCCGCTCCACCGCGTCGAGTTCGCCGGAGGCGGTGATCACCCCAGGCAGCTCGCCGGCGTGGGCCAACGCTGTGTAAGGGCTCACGTCGCGGTTGCGTGCTGTCTGCTGGCGCTGCCAGAGGGTGTACCCCGCCACCAGGGCGACCGCGCTGGCCAGCGCCAGCCAGGGCCGCCACCGCAGCAAGCCGGCCCGGCGTCCGCGGAGCGGGATCGGGGACACCGGCGCCAGCGGAGGAGAGGAGGGCGCACTCACGGGTCGAAGGGGGGAAGGGGCTGAAATCGGAAGCGGCCCAGGTGACCTCAGTCTCGCCGGTCGCGGACGCCGGCTCGGGGCGGACGACCCGATCGGCGGTCCTGCCGGCGGGCAGAACAGCCAGGGGCAGAACGGCACGCTTAGATTCCGGCCATGCTCAAAGCCGGAATCGTGGGGCTGCCCAACGTGGGCAAATCCACCCTTTTCAACGCCCTGGTGGCCAACGCCCAGGCCACCGCCGCCAATTTCCCCTTCTGCACGATCGAGCCCAATTCGGGCGTGGTGGCTGTGCCGGATGCCCGTTTGCAGCAGCTTTCGGCGTTGTCGGGATCCAAGGAGATCATCCCGACCCGGGTGGAGTTCGTGGACATCGCCGGCCTGGTGAAGGGCGCCAGCCAGGGCGAGGGCCTGGGCAACAAGTTCCTCGCCAACATCCGCGAGGTGGACGCCATCGTTCATGTGGTGCGCTGCTTCGAAGACGATGACGTGATCCACGTGTCGGGCTCGGTGGATCCCCGCCGGGATGCCGAGGTGATCAACCTGGAGCTGGGCCTGGCCGACCTCTCCCAGGTGGAGAAGCGGCGCGAGCGCCTCAAGAAGCAGCTGCGCACCAGCAAGGAGGCCCAATTCGAGGATGCGGCCCTCGAGCGCATCCAGGCGGTGCTGGAGCAGGGCGGCGCCGCCCGATCGGTGAGCCTGGCCGAGGAGGAGGAGGCCCTGATCCGGCCCCTGGGCCTGCTCACCGCCAAGCCGATCATCTATGCCACCAACGTGAGCGAGGACGACCTGGCCAGTGGCAATGGCTTTGTGGACACGGTGAAGGCCCTGGCTGAGCAGGAGGGCGCCCTCTGCGTGAAGATCTCCGCCCAGGTGGAGGCGGAACTGATTGAGCTCCCTGAGGAGGAGCGCGCCGAATTCCTGGCGGGCCTCGGGGTGAGCGAGGGGGGGCTTCAGAGCCTGATCCGGGCCACCTATGAACTTCTGGGGCTGCGCACCTACTTCACCACCGGCGAGAAGGAGACCCGCGCCTGGACGATCCGCGCCGGCATGACCGCCCCCCAGGCCGCCGGGGTGATCCACACCGATTTCGAGCGGGGTTTCATCCGTGCCCAGACGATCGGCTGGCAGCAGCTGCTGGACGCCGGCTCCCTTGCGGAGGCCCGCAACCGGGGCTGGTTGCGCAGCGAAGGCAAGGAGTATGTGGTGGCGGAGGGGGACGTGATGGAGTTCCTGTTCAACGTCTGAGGTGGGAACAAGCCGTTCCTCTGGTGGGTTGCTCCGATCACCACGTCGCGGCGGTACCCCGCTTGCCGCGCTGATCGGTTTTCTGCGGGCCTGGCATAAGGAAGAACGGCGCTCGCTTCGCGGCCAGCCCCTG
>Ga0114976_10000294_pt1 | contig 30682 bp, 13 predicted proteins | sample S_130805_EF_Meta_FD_87319 | JGI IMG/M metagenome (GOLD analysis project Ga0114976, IMG submission 87319) | Freshwater microbial communities from Lake Simoncouche, Canada to study carbon cycling - S_130805_EF_MetaG | ecosystem: Environmental > Aquatic > Freshwater > Lake | place: Lake... | reverse complement strand
TTTCGTATAAGTCTAGCACCACTGCATCGCCCGGCGGCACCGTGGCCAATAATACCAGCAATTCAGGACCGGCACGCCACATACCACCGGCGTGAGCGAATAGCATCCGAGCTTGATATTTTTCTTTCAGCACACGGCGGGCAGCTTCGTGGTCAAACCGGGCTCGTGCATGAGCGATTAAGTTGTCAGTATTCATTGAGCTATTATAAACGAAAAAAGGGCAAAAGTCTACCTTTTGCCCTGGTGGAGATTAGCCTATTATGCTGTGGTAGCCGTGATTACTGGTGTTCCCCAACTATTACTCAACCCTTGTGCAGTGGATGGTGGGAAATAGGTACACAATGTGGTTGGTGCTGTGCCTGTGATGGTAACAGAACCAGCAGCGGTATCTGTTCCTCCCGAAATGTTAGTGGTCTGTCCAGCACCGCCCACCGCTGGTTGGAACCAAGTTGTGACCAAAGTTAACACTGTGCTCGAAGTCTGCGTGGCGGTTGTAGTAATTGTTTCACTAGTGTATGGAGCGTTGGTATTGTTCAGCACAAATACAGTTGTGGGAGTTACTGTCATTTGATACCAACCAGTGGTTGTAACCAATGTAGTCTGTGTTCCGCCCGATCCACCAATACGAGTGGTTCCGGTATAACTCACACCTGCGATGGTCTGTGCTGCGCTGTTGACTCGTCCGGTGATATAAAGCGACCCTGGATAACCTGCAAAAGTATTCCAATCCGCATCAATATCAGTACCTGTGCTGCTTTTGCCATATTGTAAACGAACGCGGCCTCCGGCATTCCAGAAATATCTAGCTTGATTAGCACTAGGGAAGGTTATAGTATGTGTGAATGTGATAGTCCAGGCACCCTGGGCGCCATTGCTGGTAGCAGTGGTTTTGGCTGTGGTGCCGCTAGAGTATCCAACTTCAGAACCTGAACTTGTGGCATTACCACGATTGACGGTAACATTGGTAATGTCAGTAGACACAGCCGGCAAAATGCTAATCAGCGTGCCTGTGGTCGGTGCCGATCTTGATGTTATGGTCGTGGTAGTTTGAGCTCCTGCTGTGGCAAGATTGTTTACTAATGTAGCCCAATTGGTAGCAGTCACTACACCACCGGCGCTTACTGCACTGATTGCTGTTTGCCCCCACCCTGAGTCTGTAGCCCCTGTGCCCCATATGTTGTTAATTTGGCCGGCAAAAGTATTGTAATCCGTTGCTTCGATTAAACCGCCTGTTGTATAAGTCATATATCTGTTTCCTATTACTTGATTGTTACGATAGCTTCGACCGTTCCTGCCTCAGCAGAAGTCTTGCTGCTCAATGCACGACCGATAACATTAAACGAAGTAGCTTCGCCTGGTTGTGCAGCGCGAGCTACACCATCGCCTGCGGAAATCAATCGATCACCTTTGTTCACAATACCAATAACTTTGACAGGAACGCGGCCAGTCATGGCCACCGGTGGATGTGTATCGTCATCGCCGGCGCCACCATTCATAGTGAAAGCTGGGCGTGTGGAGATAACACCAAACACTGTGTCGCTGGCATCCAGTTGTACTCTGGTGATCTCTGCCGATCCACCTAATTCAACCACTGTTCCTGGTTCATAAATTTCATCCGACGCAAAGCGTTCTGCCACGTCCGCATAAAGTGCTGTGGTACTTTGTGCAAATATCTTGTTGAAATAACTAGAACTAGATCCAATATTACCATTGGCATTACCTGCACCATTGACGATTGCAGTTGCAAAATTGCCGGTGTTTACAGTAAGGCTATTAGGAATGCTGGTCATTGAGTTGGCACCATACATCTGGATCAGGGTGGTTGTCACGCCGCCATCATTGATCTGAAGGGTTAAATTACCATCTTGTGTTTGATTACGCAGGAATACATCACTACCAGTTACTGACGCACGGAAATCAGAATTCAATCCTACTGATAATCCGGCGTTATTCAGAATACCCAAGGTACCTGTCATGGTCTGGTTGTTACTGGTTTGTACAAATCCTGAAGCAGCTATGTTGCCCACTGTGTTTGCATTGTTTGCAGTGCCTTGGAAATATTGACCCACGCCAGAGATGGTTGTGGCCAATGTGATGCCTGGGCGCACATTAGATGCAAATCCTGGAATTGCAATTTGAGGATCAAATGACGCATCTTTGCTCACGATACCCACGATAGAATCGTTAACATACAATTCTACCACCACATGGCTTACAGCATCAGTATCTGTGATAGTTGCAGGAATGGCACCAGTAACTCCAGTGCCTGCTGTATATGCTGGACCTACCAAGATAAATGCTGATCCGCTGTAAACATTCAGCTGAGCGTTGACGCTGTCGTACCATAGATCGCCTGCTACATTAGAAGTTGGCGCACTGGCAGAAGCAGTGGCACCGGAAATCACTTTGAATGTGGTACCATTGTATACTTTCATGGTGTCTGTGGTCTGATCCCACCATAGTTGCCCCACCAAGGGTGCTCCGGGTGCTGTGGTATTGGAACCATTTTCCAACAAACGAATGATGTCGTCGTTGATAAATTGCCCGTAACCAGCGTAGTTTTTACCCACTAGGGTCATGCTTGAACTGGTGTTGATGGTACCATCAGGTATTACTGCGAAAATCTGGCCATCTGTGAGAGTGATTGTATATGACATGTTTGCTTGCTCCGAATCTTATAGGTATTTATTACCTGTTAATCTACACATATTTATACCGTACTTAGGTTAGTTAAAGTCTGTATCCGTACAGTATAATCAATCTGAATCTGACGATTCAGACTCTTTTGCACTGGGTGGAAGATCACATGCGTCAACAATCGTAGTTGCGTCAGATCTTCTCCTGTGACTGCTTTGAGTCCTAGTTCATCAAACACATATTCACCATTGAAATTTGTGCTGTTGTCGAATGCTTGCTGCCCAGGAACTGCTCCATAATCCAACAAACAACTAACCAGGATATCTGTATAAACTTGCCCTGAGGTGTGCAGGACCTGCATGTAATTATTGGTCACATCAGTGTCTGCTGCGGAATTATCGTCCACTACTTTGGCATAGGTTTCATTGTAAAGATCAGCATTAGCACCAGTGGTGTTAGGTGGCAGATAGGTAATCACGCCAGTGGGATCCACTGAACTACCACCATTTCCAAATGCCATGAGGTAAATCCACCCGCCACCTTGTGCAAGTGTGCGGTTGCTGAGAGTTTCAGCAAGACTGATACTCATGTTTTCGTAGTGGATAGCGTTCTTTTTATCCACAAAAACTTCACCACTAACTGGATCAAAGATCTTTACAAATCCTTGTACTTGAACAGGTATCATCATGCTCGTGTCTCCACAAATACTTGCTTGGTTTTTGGATCCGAAATCTTCAAAAAGCCTGAAACTGCAATAGTACCACGCTCGTTTGGTCGAGCAACGGGCTGTGGTTTTGGCGTCTGTGGTTGAGTCTGCTGATTTTGCTGCATGATTTATTTACCTTAGTTTTGTCCTCTGAAGAACCTTGCGGCATCAGTTTGGGTGACTTGCAATGCTTGACCATCCGAAGGGTTGCCGTTGGCTGGTTGATACCATCCAAATCCTTGTCTTACACGGATAGAAACTTCATACCCTGCTGTGGGCGCAGTAGCAAAAGTTACGGTAGCAGGTGCTACAGAATTCAAAGTGTATCCTGTGGTCACTCGTAATCCAGCAACATACACCAATATAGCTTGTTCTGCAAAACTAAAGGTCAGCTCACCAAGGTCGATGTTGTCGGCTGTGAATGTCTTGGTAGTACCATCTGCTAATGTATTGGTATACACAATTTGATCTTGATAGATCGCAGGTGCCAAGTTGCCTTGACCAAGATTGTACACTATACTATCCACAGCATGATCAGCCACTGCTGTACCCGCTGTACCACGCATCAAACTGCTGACTGTGTTAGTGCCTAAATCAATTACACGATACATGATACGCTCACCATTGACTGTGATGATACCCCAGATGTTGGCGTCTAAATTAGGCTGTGTTAATGCACCAGCATCGTTCACATAGATTATGTCTTGGTCTTTACGCAATGGTTGTGCTAAAGTGGTTGTAGTCGCCGGAGTCATACGATAGGTTGCCTGCACTCCGCGCATGTCTTGGAATATGCGGAATTCCATGGCTTCAGGTACCACTGAATCAGTAAACAACTGAGCCACTACCACATCGGTTACACCAATTGCTGAACCGTGTAACACTAGCTCTTGCCCAACAACTAGATAATCATCACCGTAGAAGATACGATCACCGTTCTTTGTGACCCACATTCTAGTAGGATCAAGAACAGTTCTACCAAGTTGGAAGTCGTTAACAATAACTTGTATACCTAGAGTGTAGTCAAAACTTCCCGAATCACCAGTCACGGTTCCTACATCGAATGGTAATGAATCAAAAGGCTCAGTTATTACAGCACCTTCAGTTACAGGACCTTGCCACAGCAATGTTTCAATACTTTGCTGTGCTGTGTCATTCCACGATGTCACACTTACGATATCACCGTATTGTGGATAGAATCCACCGGATGTGCGGAACACCAGGGTATAATTATCTATGCTGCTGCCATCGTCCACGATCACATAGTCTGATTTGGTTGTGACACTGATCAATACTTCAGACCCAATAACAGGAGTAGTAAAGATATCTACATATCTTGTGTCGCTGCCAGTGAATGGTTCAACAATGTAATCGCTACCTAATGTAAGTTTTTCATTGTTTATCCATACATTGACATCATTGTCGGACACCAGTCCAAGACTATATCCACCACGATTGGGCAATGCGTATCCTGAGCTGCCATCGGCGATATACAAAGCTCCTTCGGGAGGCCTTGCACGAATACCGTTTACTTCCACGATCAAGTTAGCAATATTGGTGCCTGACATAGAATTGTCTAGCATGTAATCCAACTGCCCATAACTCACATAGGTCTGTGTCTGTGGCGTAGACCAAGTGTAAGGCAACGATCCATCGGTGCTGCCAATGGCAGTCACATTGATCTCATCTGAGTAAATGTATGTGTCTGAAAACAAGATGTCTGTGCTATTGTTTGCACCGGCTACATACACATAATTGTTGATCAACGCACCATTTACAAAGATGGCCATGTCAAATATTTCTGCATCTGCTACTGGAATATTCAAGAAGTTACCAACATCCCCACCATTGAAACTGTTTTTGTACAGTTGATTGCCACCACCGATACCAAATACACTGAGTACCAGAGTATCGCCATTGGCTGCCGGTGGTGCGCTGATGCTAGGAATTATGCTTACAAAATTACCAACCCAGTCTACTGAATACGCAATATCAGCAGTGAGGTCTCGACGCTGTGTTTGATTGGTCACACGAATTTGCACAGGATTTGGCACGATGCCAGCAAAACTCTGTGTGTACGCCTCTGTGCTGTTGTATACCCATTTCACAATTTTCCAAGCGAATCCATGACCATTCAAGTCCCAATCAGATCCTGGGCGAGTATAAACACGGAAATCCATGGTATCAAATTCTGAGCCAGGTACTAGTTCTTCAGGTGCATGACTTTCGTAAGGTCCCACAAACTCGCCACCTACCACATTGATATCTGTAGGGCGTAGTCCTAGATAGATATCTAAGAATCTGCTTTCGTAAATGGCATCTAATATGCCTGGATCGTATGTGGGCAAGCCCTCAGGACCGTATGCAATATTATCCCAGGGATTTATATCCCAATTGCCCACATCCCATCCAGTATTCTGGTTGAATGTTGGAGCACTAACTTGTACTCCGGGATAACTTACGCCATCGATCAACAAACTCAAATCCAACCCTGGTTCGTTCACTGTGGGCACATACAATCCCATGGTACGATCTACACCACTGAGAGTAGCTGCATTTACCAGCAACCAGTATGCAGGATCAAATGTGGCGGTCTCAACTCCGGTAGAATCAGAACTATTGGCTTCCCATACGCGGTTGTCATATCGTACTTGGGTACCATTGTCATAGTTGACATTGGGTTGCCAATCCAGGATGGTGCTGACATATTGATATCTGTCATACTTCATCGTGACATCAAAACTACGCACTAGATTGTATGCTGTATCATCAACCAAGGCATTGGCCATTAAAGCAACCAATTGTCCGCCGGTGCCATTGCCGCCGTCTAGTGTGATGATAGCAGTTGTGGTATATCCAGATCCTGTGCTGATAACATCAACACCAGTGATACGACCAGCACTGTTAATATTCACTGTGAGTACAGCAGGTACAGTACAATCTCCAGTTACCACTGCGGTAGGTGCTATTGTGTAACCCGACCCAGCATCAGCCACAGTCACTCCAACTACACCTAATTTATAATTGTCGTACCAGAAATTCCAAGGTTCAGTCTGCCAAATTGCACTATCGGGCGCAGCATCACTGGCATCACTGGCAGTTCCTGTACCCACCGCGGTGCTCACTGTGTAAGGAGTAAGGATTGGACTCACAAACTGATTAGGAATCACATTGGTATCATAGTACGCAGGCACATCAAAATCTGTGAGTGTTCCTTGATAGTCATCTAATCCGTTGTAGATGAGATTTAGTTCACGAATCTGTACATGGTACGGTTTGACTTCCTTGATATAATCAATCACAAAATCTTGATTGTCTTTGCGGTAGGTCTGGTATGGCAACAATTCACGGATGGTGTGATCCACATCAATCAGCGAGGTCTTGCTCAACCAATCGGGTGCTTCAAACTCACTCAACACAAAGTTGAACATCAAGATCAATGCACGATTGCGTTCTATCAACAATTCATCAACCAACAATTCCTGATTGATGGCCTGGATTATTTTACGGGTTTCGATCACGGGTTCCTGATCAAAGTATTGTGCATCAAACACTTCAACATCAAATCCAAATCTACCCAATTCGTAATCCCACAATACAGCAGAAAGTTCTATAGTACCATCTTGTACTGCAACTCTTTTCCAGGTACTAGTGGCTGCACGAAGATAGATTTCCCATTTACCTGGGGCATTAGAAGTTACTCGTACACTAGATCCCACCGGGGCCTGATACACGCTTAACTTGCTGAGATCGCTGTATACTGCTACCGTGGCAATGATCTGTTTGCTACGATTGTAGCCGGGCAGATACCAATCAACATGACTCCAATATCTACGAGTGTCATAGTTCTGTACTCGAACTAGATCTAATGTAGCAAAAGTCTTTGTTGATGTCACGCTGTAGATAGTCCATAGACCATTCTGAGATGCATCATTGACCACTAGATATAGATATCCCACAGGTACTGTGGCAAAGTCTTGATAACCAAGTTCTTCAAGATTCAGCACTCGCTTGTTCCATGCGCCAGACCCTGCAGGTGGTTCCGGTTCTCTGCTGTACAGCAATGGAAAACTGCGTATCTCAGTGATAGGATATTGTAACAGCACTGAGTTTACTCTAGTGAAATAATTCTTCAATGCCAGGAATCTGTCAGCAAACATGCTCTGGCGTGGTCTGAACTGCACACCATAACGATTGGCTATGCTGAGACCAGGATCAGGTACCTTGGCACCAGTCGAATTCACACCGCACAAACTGTCCTGTAATTTGAGATACAAGTTATCAGGCAAGAATCCATCAGCACGGTCTTGTGGAATTAAACTGTATTGCACATGAACATTGGCATCTGTCAGTTCTCTATCAAACTCAATACTGAGTATGGTGTCTTGTGCAGAGATATCATTCACAGCATTGTAGATACCTGTAGCACTGGGGCTCAGGAATGCCACATAAGGAATACCCGAACTGCGAGGATCTTCAATGTATCTTGCAATACCAGTAGTGCTGAGTGTTTTTCCTGAGCTGGTGTTAATGGTAGTTACACCCTGGACCCAGAAATAATAAGTGGTAGCAAAAATGTTATCGGGATTTAATCCAGTGATTACATTGTAACTCACAACATCACGAGGAATGCCAGGGCCGGTATAGTTTGCTGGTGCTACACTACTGCTGACCCATTGATAAATTGATACCACAGATCCTGGAAATACTTGTCCCCAACGGCGTGCGGCATAGGTAACGTTATCCTGATTAGGGTCAATAAATCTCACTGTGCTGGTATCCCACCAGATTTCTCCCACATGTGTAGCAGCCCAGATCCTACCATAGTTATTCACTGCACCCACATTGTAGGCTGCAGGATCTATAGCACCAATGTAATTGATATTTTCTGCTGCTGCTCCTAGAATCTTGCCTTGCAATGGGTCAAAGAAATCAAAGAATGCAGTCTTGGCCCCAGTCATTGCACTATAACTGTACACTGAATTGATCAATGCAATGTCAACCACCGGTAACTGTTCATGTATCACAGCCCATGCTGGAGATTGATTGGCGTTTCTAAATACCGCCACACGGCCATAATTTAGCTCACTTAAAGTGCTGTCATCAACATCACTGCCCGGGCTACCTACTATCAGCACACCATTGGTGTAACTTACTGCGGTTCCAAACTGATCTAATTCTCTCACTCGTTTATCGTATATCTGCTGTCCGAACACAAACTTGCCTGGATTACTGACCGAGTCACCAATGCTGCGTAGATAATCATATGTGTATACCACACCGCTTTGATACAATGGTCCATTGAAAGTGGTGGTGCGGCTATCAAAGTATGTTGTGCCTGCATCAAATGTGTTTGGACGATACAGGTTACCGCTTGGTGCACCAACAGTGAGAGTCAGTGCCGAAGTATCAATATTTACAGCAGTTCCAAATCCGGCATTTATCACCGGTGCTGGGCTGGTGATGGTCTGAGTATACACAAATGTATTGAATCCAAGACTTTGGAACACAGTTCCAATCAAGCCGGGCAATACCGTGAGTCGGTTACCTTCTTCAGAAGCCAGGAGATTCTTAACACTGATAGTCAATAAACTGTAGTTACTGGTACCCGATGCACCCACTGTGGCGATAACATTAGCGATACCTGAAGCGTTAATATCTTGTGCCAGCACAGCTGGCCAGCTGCTGAGTTGCCAATATGTAGTGTTGGCAAGTGCTGTGCCTGCTGGTACGGTGCGTATAGCAATGTACAAGATCTGTGCATATTCCACGATATCGTCTTTTGCGTAGGTACTGGCATTGCTCCAATAGTCGGGTGTGCTCACCGCGACTTCTTGATCATTGATCCTGAGAGTTTGCCCGGGCACCAACAATGTACTAACATTGGTACTTGTGATTGTACCATATACTCTGCTTTGATTTACATTGCGTTGTACCGATCCTGCACTATCTAATACAGAACTATCCTGTGGAGCTCCTGTGTATAAGCTGCAACTGTATCTGCAGATGTCAACTGCTGCACCAAAGTTTGATCCAGAGTTTGGAACATTGGCACCAATGATTTGCAATAGATTAAATGTGTTGGCTTGTATCTGTAATATGTCTCCCACTGCTAAAGTTGAGGTGACTGTGACAGTGGGGCCGCTTACAGAGAAAGTTCCAGTTATGTTTCCGTCTGTGTTGGTTAGGAATGCATTGTTCAATATCACAGAAGTGGGTGTTACCAGTAGATTTCCATCCACTGTGTAAGAAGTTTGTGCCGTATCAGTTATGACAAAGTTCTGTACTGAACGATCGTAAACATACACAGTACCGGCGTTCTCAGTGCCATCACGATAGTCATTGGGTGTTCCAATCATGACCTGCCTGCCATCTATAGTGCAGGCTACACTTTCGCCAAATCTAGCATTGTCAGGCAATCTAGCAGTGATGTTGGCTGCTATGATTTGTCCCGGAGTCACTTGATATGTACCAGTACCACCAGTTCCAGTGAGCAATGCTGTGATTCTGGTACCTTTGGCCACCCCAGTACCACTCAGGATCATACCTTCAGTGAGAGATGGTGCACCAACTGGTACTGCCGATACAGTCATTACACTACCAGATATTGATGCGGTAAATGTTGTAGTAAATTCAATAGTGTCAACAAAAGTGTAATAACTGTTTGTGGTCACAGTGATAGCTGCGGTAATCACAGGTGCTGTGACAAATATCAGATCTCTACCTACGCTGCTGTTATCAGCATTGAATGTGTAATCAATGTTAGGTCGTTGCAGAACACCATTTACTATTACTTTGAAACTGTAGATGTTAATTGCACTGTACAATTTTTCGTTTAAAGAGAATGTTCTAGTTGTGCCATCGCCAACATAAGATGCAGTGGTTCTACGGATAATCTGTAATACAAGATCACTTACAGGTGCTGTACTGAATACAATACTAGTGCTGGTTTGTGTATAATCGACTCCATATGTCAACAACTGATTATTCAACACCACTGTGATTTGTTCAGGCTCTTGGAAGTCAATCACTATGCTGTCACTGTAGTTGAAGATCGTTGTTGTACCGTCGGTGGTATATTTCACACTTTGTGATTGGACTTCGACTAATCCGTAAGCAAATACTCTGTTGATACCAGGCGCACCAATGTACATCCATCGTTCATCGCGACTTACTGCCACGCTGTAGCCAAACTCTGCTGAATATTGTAAATCTCTAGGATCAGGAACTGTGAGTATAGCTGAATTGATAAAGCTGGCTGTGCCCGGAGTACGATATATTACACTGACATAACCTCGGTTGTTATAACTGGCAGGAGCTCCTGCTGCTTGCCATGTTTCGTTACCGATGCTGATTGCATGTCCAAATCCCACAGTGTCTACTGCATTACCCAACTGAAGAATAGAGTTTTCTACAAATGGATTGATTGATGTGCGGATAAAAGTATAAACTGCACCCACATCTGAATCGTATCCCGGACTGCCCACTATGACATATAAATTGTTTTTGCTTTGTGCCACGCTGTGGCCAAATTGACTATCAGACTCTGGGGCTGTTGTTTTGATTTCTGCCGAGGATACAAACACATCCTGTTTTTCTAACACTTCCCAAAGTCCTAGTCCATTATTGTCCACCCATACTTTGTTGCCAGGAATCAAACTGTTGGCATAAGGTAGTGTGATAACATCACTGGCTTGGCTTACTCGTTGTGTTTGTAGCACAAATCCAACCCCGGCACCTGATGCAGTGATCTGATTGGCATTGACAAAACTAAAAACAGCTACCAGTTGATTAGGATTTGGTACATTTAATACCTCGTATACACCGTTGACTTCATCTGAGAAGAATCTTACAATGAACAATGTACCAGCTGTAATACCATGTGATTGTGTGAAAGTAAACACGCTAGTACCATCGAGATTTGTGGTCACTGAGCTCAAGTAACCTGGCAATTGACTGGTTCTATAAATTCCCCAGTCGTGATTGTTGATCTTGGCTACCCAGATCACTGTTCCTACACCAATGAGATCAATAGCGGCATTCAATGCCGCAGTGTTGGTGATATCAAATATTGTAACATCGACATCGTCAAAGTTTACATATCCTGCACTGGGCAAAGCCGTGTCAGTCACAGGAATTGTAGTTGCGGTCAGGATGTTAGGGCTAGTAATCTTATAACTGGATTTCCATAGATTGCTTAACAATACTGTTTGGTCAGCTAGGCTAGATTCGCCTGGAATCACAACTTGTATTGTGCCAGGATTAGATGTCAACAATGCTTCATTGAGTTGAAGTTCATAGAAACTACGATTTGCATTAGCACCATATGTGCCACGCAATACAGCCCAATTTTCGTAGATATCATATTGTGTGACACCACGACCCAGGTCAGCAAATGAGAATATCTCAGCGGCACGCAATGTACCTTTGCTGCCCAGGAACTGTTGATACAGGCTGACCTGACTGGTTGAATCCAGATTCAAGTTCACCATGTATTGTCTAGGTTTCCATCCAATCAACGCATATGCAAACAAGTCTTGATTTAGTTCAAGGTTAGCTGTGTAGATGCTATAGGTGTTGGCCAATTGATCACTCTTGTTGGCCAAGTTAGGTAGTAATCCTTGTTGAACCAAAGTATAATCTGATATGGTCCAGTTGTTGATGTCAAATTCAGCTGACGGTTGTACAATGTCAGTGGCACTGTAGTAAGTGTTTTTCCATTTTACAATCTCGCCACGGGCGTATTTCTTCAGTGGATCCCAAGGCTTGATGTTGTCTTGATTTAAGATAAAACCTTGTGCGTCCAATTGGCCGTTCCACTCAGTGGTAGTCCAACCTACTAATCTCACACGACTTTGTCTCGCACCTGTGACCGGGTCGTACAACAGGTCAGCAAAGATACTGGTGTTGTCCAACACAATCATGTTTTCGTAATTGGTAAATTTGATGTTAAGGAAGTTGATGGTTTCAGGAGTCAGACTTCTGATGGTAAATGTGTTATCAAGTCGTTCAATCACAAGATCTCTAGCATTGAACGGAGTACGATCTGCATTGAGCACCATGTTTTCCACGGTCTGCACAGCAATACTATCCACGATAGCACCTGGTCGTTCTACGATCAGTTCAGTGGCGCCTGGGTTGAGATTGATAATAGTTCCGGTATCCCAGCCTTGATTGCTCCAATACAAGAATTCACTAACCATCTGGTTCCAATCAAGCACATAGCCATTTTCTAATGTTTTAAATATCAGGCCTTGGCTCTGTAGCAATGCACCATAACTCAATAAGAAATCTGCCACCAAAGTCTGATTTGTAAACACATAGCCATAAGGAATCTGTACCACATTGTTTGTGTAGGTAACCGGAACTCGTACCGAAGTACCACCTGCAGAAATGGTGGCTAGGTTACCATTCACTTGACTCTGTAGGATATTAAAGTATGGTTGGCTCGTGTTGTAACCATATACAGCCCAGCCGGTGCTGGTGCTTTGTACAATCACGCTGGAGTATGTGAGTTGTGCAAACGGTACATTCTTATAGAACAACAAATTATAACTGTTATCAGGCAACAATAGGCTAGAATTTAAACTATTAGGGCTGGATTTTTCTGTGTATATGCCCAATAGATTCTTTCCTGAGAAAGACGCCATCCTGTAGCATAATCTCACATCAAGATTCTTGAGATCTGCTGTGAGTGCTGTGGTAGAGTTGATACCGCTTTGGCGATTGAAATCCACGATCCAGTTGATGTAACTGGCTTTGCTTGTGCCATTGCCATATACTTCTATGCCGTTGGCATCCAATCTGTAACGACCATTGTACAAATATTGGTTGTAATCAGTTTCAAATTTGTACAAGTCTCGGTCAGCAAACAATGAGAAGAATTCAGCAGGACGAGTCAACGCCAACAGTCTCATGATCGCAAACGGATATGAGCTAGATGTGCGCCATGCATTTTCCACAGGGCCGTCATCGCCGGCTACCCAACTACGGCGGAAATTGGTGCTGTTGAAATTTCCTACCATGACTTGCATAGGACTCAATAACGCACCTTCACTACCAGCAGGTATCACATCTAACAGTCCTGAACGAACATAGTTGGGTCGTACATAGGGAGCCACAGGATCTCTTACCAATCCCTCGGCAAGATCACTCCATAACACCAAGTTACCCGATGTGTAAGGAGCAGGACCATATTGATTTTCCCACCAGATTGGTTGTTCACTGAAGCCTAACATTTCCCAAGGTCTAGTATTAGGATAGATTGTATCGTAGAAATAATTGTAAAGACCGCGCCAGGCACCGATTGTTAATGGTTCATTGGCAGTGAGTTTGTTCGACGCTGTTGAATAATTCCAAGTGAATTGATTGTTTGGCAAATACTCTTGTGTCTTGTAATCCAGTTTGTTCCATCCTACCCAGGTCAAGAAATCTTGATTCAATATATCTTGGATTTCTGTTATAGTGTAGTCTGTGGTGCGGAACTCGCCGGGAATCACTTCGTCTGCTGTGAGTGGAATAGGATTGCCATCCAGTTTTAGGTTGTTGTAAATCCTGATTTCGTATTCCAACAACAATTCATCTCGGAAGTCTCCAAATGCCCTGGTGATACTACCGTCATGCCCTCGAATTACCAATGTAGGATTAACATAAGTTTCATCTAAGAAAATTTCCGGCACATAAGCAGGATACAATCCCAACTTGGTAGGAGTATTTGGTACATAACTGCCATAGGTTGTATCATATTCTTGTATGGCAACAACATCACCCACAGCCAATGGTGATAGAATCGTGATAACTGGCGCATCGGTGCTGACCACATACCCAATATTTCTAGTCAATAATCTATCATTCACATACACCAATAGACCTTGATAGTTGGCCGATGTATAATTGTAAACCTGTGTGAGATCAAACACCTGTCCGGTGATAGGAGTCACTGTGGTCTGTAGTTGTGTATACACCGTGCCGGTAGGCAACATGTCACTCCAATAGAATGGATTAGAACTTGTACGACCTGTGTTAAGATCAGAAAATACTGCATCAAGTATTTCAGGAATTGTGAGATTTACATAATCCCCAGTAACTGCTTGATTCAAGAACTGTGCTTTGAATTTTTCATATAGTCTTGAATTGTATTCTAATGATGCAAATATATCATACTCTGGTTTACGCAGGAAATAACCTGCTAATGTCATCGGTGAGCTTTGTTGCAGAATGATCAGACCATAAGGAACAATGTTGCCCAGGTCTCTTGAATTATTGGCACCGTTGATCTTACCAGTTAGATTTACAAGATTTTGTGCAATGCTGTCATAATGAGTGCGGATAGTTCCTAGCGTAAAACTAGAACTATTGCTATTCAACGGATTGTTTTCCAAGTTGATAGGTACTTGATAGAATCCTACAGTACTGACCTGATCGCTGAGTGCCAATACTTCAATCACATCACCAGGCACTATGATTGCATTTGGGCCAAATGTGATTGTGGTTGTGTTGCTAGTGGTAATATATGAGTAAGTACCAGGATCTTGAAAAACGCTGCCTACAAACACCTTGACACTGGGCACAACTCCAGTAGGAACCACAACTGCTACATCCAACACCAATGGGGTATTCACTGCATAAGTGAAGCTGAATTGTTGATAGATCTGACTCTTGACTTCAGCTGTTTGCCAGCCAATTTCTTTCTGGTAAACAGTTCTATCGGCGTATTGCTTTACATATCCAATGCTGACATTTTCAGTTGTGCTGATATTGTCTTTGACATAGATAAATGTATCTGAATACAGGTTGTTGTCAAATACAATATCTCCCACATTGTTTAAACTTAGATATCTCAATGGGAATCCCAACACCGTGTCGGCTATGCCACTGGTGCCAAGAGCATAACTGAATAATGCGTTACCACCAACAATATCTCCAAGATTATTTTTGGTCGTTGAGAATGAAGAGCTAGGGTACACAGCAAGATTGCCCAAGCTGTATCCGTTTTGATCATATACATCAAACATAGGAGTTTGATTTATAGTGGTCTTTTGCTGTGCCTGAGTCCAGGCCACTCCGTCATATCTAAAAGTGGTACCTTGCAATGTAACTCCACTCAAGCACACCACACATTGATCCACTAATGCCAGTGCATCATCAGCAGGCACTAGATCAATAACAGGTTCGGCAACCAATGTGCTGTCAGGCAATGGACCGGTAGCCGGGTTGATAAAGTTGACCACATATATTTTGTTGCGTACTTGTTCGTCAAGATCTTTTGCAAAAATTACTCTGGTGCCTTGTTGGAAAATATATCCATCCACTGCGTATCCGATCTGGCCATTGATGTTTGACAATGCATCAGTTTCTCTTAGATCAATGATATTCACAGGCTGCTTGGCTTGTGTGCCCATGTTGTACAATCTAGTGCCGCCGCGGAATTCAATGATTGGTCGTTTGGCTCGTTGTGCATTGTCCAACACAGCCGTGGTATTATTGTAAGCAGCACTTGCTGTGATCACATCAATATGGAACCAACGATTTGATCGCGCCCATGCATTGAGATCAGGACTGTCCAATGCCATGGTGATGTAATCTAATTGTAAAGGTTGATTCAAACTGCCATCAAAGTTTCCTACATCAAATGGCAAAGAGTCAAATGGTATAGTGGAACTCTCAGTATAAGGTTCGGGTGTGACATAATTGCCGACTGGTAATAGTTGTATCGCAGTTCCCACGCCGGCCACATAATAAGTTTGATTCTGATAACTGGTAGGGATCACACTACCACGGAATGTGATCTGCATGTTGTTGGTAAATGCCACACCATTGGGAGAGATATAAGTTTTCTTGCCCAGTATGTCTGTATCTATATTGATAGTCTGTGCCTGTGTAGGATCAACTATTCTGATCTGTCCAAAGATTTCTGGGTTGGTTCCGTCCTGATACCACAATAGATCTTTCACTGCGGTCAACAGAGGAATCTGTTGGAAATAACCTTCGGCATTGCGATACCATTGTGTGGTGCTCCATTCGGTACCAAACAACACAGTAAACTTGGTAAACTCTGCACAAGGTGTTACAGATGACAGTTTGAGGATTGGCTCGCCACCGGTGGTGTATTGATATTGTATCAACCATACGCTGTACCTAGTGTTGACATCTAATATAGGAGTGGTCTGGTCAAATGTGAGATAATCGTAACTGCCCGGCAATCCATTATTGCTAGGGATCTGAGCCAATGGATCAAATTGTGTGGTGATCAACCAGCCGCCAGATTCTGGATCGGCGATAGTATTGGTAAAAACTATAGTACGATTCTGCAGATTAGTGATGCCATCAATTCCATTGGGATATTGTTCTAAGAATGCACTCAAGAACACATTGTTGACTTGGTCAAATTTCAATGTAGTGGTCAACAAATCTACTTGCCCGGCAGTGGGCAAACTGGGTATAAGGTCTAGATCATAATAAAATTGCTGTGCATTTTTGTATGGAACATCAAAGGTTATTTTACCTGAGTCTTCACCGTTGTTAGTAACACCTAACACAGTTCTTGAACTGATGTTAGGGGCGTAAGGTAATACACCATTCACACCTGGCTCTGCTTGTATCCAGAATTGATTAGGTGCTTGGTTGACCACAAACTCGTAGTTGCCGCCGCGAACCAAAGTGATTGTGGGATTTTCTCCGGCCACGCCCGAAAACTCATAATAGTTGTCTGCTCTGGTTACATCAAATGTATCAGTGGTTGGAACAACTGTGGCGCTGACATCCACAGCTAATGGACCTGCGGGCAACCAGTAGTATTGACTATAGTTAGAAAACTTGTCGAAACTTATAAAAGGATCCCAGCTGTAATATTCACTGGTGTACAGTCTTGCAGCATCGTTGGTGAATCCACCTTGGCGTGCAATAGCATCTGTGATACCCGGATATGTGACGGCATCTGAGATCTCATTGGTGTCGGGCACCAGGCTAATCACTCCTGGCTCAAGTTGATAATTGGCTCTAGAGGCAGTGGGTTCAACCACATAGTAGTCGTTAGGGTTCACACCCGGCCCTACATGGCGTCCTACAAATCCTTGTGTTTTCTTAAATTGAGGTTCTTGGACCAATTGATCCAGCGTGGCCGCTAGGAACTGCTTGTTGGTAGTAGTTTGGAAAATTGGTGGTAGAAAATCTACGGTTCTGGTTCTAGCCATTAGATAACTCCGCTGCCTGGTGCAGTTCTGATATTGGTTGAGGTCAAAGCAGTGATCACTTCTACAGAACTCACTCCGGCTGCATTGACAAAGATTTCATTGGGTGCTGATCGGATTTCATATAAGTCACCAAAGTATTTCAATGGGTCCAATGGTACTAGTACCACCGAACTTACTATACCACCCATGTTACGATGTATATAGGCTGCTAGTTCAGAGAAGTAAAAGGTATCGCCAAAATCCCATTTATCAATGGTGAAGTATTCATTGAGGTTCGCTACCACTAGAGTTTTGATCTCACTTTCGCTGGCAGTTGAGTTGGCGGCACGGATCACTTTGATTGTGGCTCGCAGTTCTTGTGGTGCTTTGGGTCCAAACAATGGTTTGAATGTTACAGAATTCACTACCACATTGTCAGAGATCATCTTGTAATCATTGAGACCTTGATAGGCAGTACTGAGTTCATTGATAGTAGGCACCGCAGGTTCAGGCACCGTACCTGTATTATCTCTAATCCAGTTTTGATATGCTGTGTAATAACTCTGTGTGACCACATACAAATCAATAATGTTAGTGGTTCCTGGATCTATGCGATCTGTTAAAGGAGCGTTGTGCCGGTATTGGAAATATATGCTAGGACGGCCTACTCTTGCTAACCAGTCACCGGTGACATCTACTAGAGTTCTAACATTCGTACCACTGAGCACCAGTTCGTAGAATGCACCGATCTGACCCGTGAGTGGTCCTGTGTAAATCTCTTGGCTGTAAGCATAGAAGATCTGCCCAAGGATATATTCAGTCTTGACCAATTCAATATCATTCAGAGTGGCATAGTTGCTGTTTACTCGAGCTGGCTCGACCAAGAGATAGCGTTGCAGATTATCAAAATCCACAGTCTTTTCAAAGAACACATATTTAGAAGTTGAGTTTACATCCGGGGCCACGATCTCATTGAAGAAGTCTGGATCATCAGCAATACCATCACTATCACTGTCTTGATAGCTAACGATCACTTGATAATCATCCACAAAACCATCTGATTGCACAGGTTGACCAATGATCTTGAGATAGATATCGCCGGGCAATGGACTATTTGAATCTGGAAGACTGTTGGTTCTCAGAACATTTATATAATCGCTGATGGTTTTGCCAGTTCTTGGATCGTAGATTCGATTGCCAGTCTCAAAGAAAAATCTAGTCTGTAGTACTGAGCCAAAATTGTAAACCAATGCGCGGCTGGTCACTGTGTATTTCACACCATCTGTAACAGCTTCTATCAGCCATGATGCATCTTGATTGGTACCTGTGGTGCTTTGTGCGTTGGCAAGGCTGAAATCTGCATTCACAGCAAGATTGTTTGATGTGATCAGATACCAGGATTGTGTGAGATTGTCGTATCCTAATCCAAAATTCCTATACAGTAATACTTGATCAGCAATGGCTGATTCCAAACTACTAGGAATATCTGTTATCAACAAAGGAATCACTTGTACAGGAATAGCACCTGTGGGAATGAAATTATTTAGGACCACTGGACCTTGGCCGCTGAGCCTGCCACTGGTGAAATTGCCTTGTCCTTGGTTTGTTCCATCCAAATAGATACTGACTGGACTTGCCCAAAGACTCAATCGTTCCGACGCCTGTGTGGGTATTCCCAGTCGGAGTCGATTGTTCATGTCAAAATAGTATCCAGCAGGAGCAGCAAACTTTACCAAGCTACCTACTTGTATGTATTGGGTATTGCTGCTGGAATAAGTGCTTATGGCCGCAGGAAATCCCAATGCATTTACGAAGTAGCCTGATGTCTCATTGGCCAGTGTGGTGCTTTGATGCCAAGTGAGATCATTGACCAATAGGTTAGGCCTAGGAAAATTAGCGTAATAGAATTGTGTAAATGCATTGGTGACCAACAATGGCTGTATCTGATTGGTGATCACACTGGCTATTTCGTTTCTTGTAAGCCAGGTAAACAAAAATGTAGGCAGTTGATTTTCTTCCCAGATAGCACCGTCACTGGCAAAACTATTTGTGCTACTGTACTTTCCGGTGTTATCCACTAAGTCGAGATATCGACTGGTGCCAATGCTGGCACGATTTAACGCCTTGCTCTTGATAATGCTGTTATATAAGGTGAATGGAAAGTTATTGTAGTCTTCTCCATTGACCATGCGATTTTGTGTGTAATATCTTGCCGGGGCTCGTTGCTTGATCTCATCTAGTGTTTCTCTAGCTTGAGCATTGCTTATAGGAGTGGTGATTCCGCAAGTGAATGTGATGGTCTGTAACTGACCTGACCGACTCACATAACTGATGGGCAATACCACGCTTTGCATCTCTTCAGGATTGATGATATATTGTAATCCGTTTGATGCACGAACATACGCACGGAATAGTCCTACCGGGATGGCCGAGAACACACCATCACCAAATGTCAAAGTGATCTGGTCATTGGCTCTGCTGGTTACAGAGAAAAGTTTCCTTTGATCCGGAGCCAACTGCTCTACCGCCGCAGCATACACTGATTCAACATATTGCCATTGGCTGGCCACTGTACCTGTGTTATCTAATTGAAACAACCAACGATCTTGATTGTTGATACCTTCAATGTTGATGTTTACAGTACGGTTAGGGATTCGTTCAGCTAGGTTGAAGTCTTGATTCTGCAATACACCTTGCTTGAAGTAGAAGAAGTATCCTGTGTTGGCAGCAGCAAATCCCAATTGATCATTTCGGAACAATAGATTAAAAATTCCATTGGGTTGCGGAGCAGGTTCGTAGATATAATCACGACCCACAGAAGTAGAATTCACTGCTTCAAATGGCATGTTCACACCATCTACTGTAGCAGTATAGGGCAACACAGGCAAGAAGCCCGGAACCAAGTTAATACTGTATTCAGAGGTGTCCACACCCACGATTGTTTGTCGATTGCCCGGTCGACCTACTCTTTGTGTATCAACCAATGCTGCATTGACAATGGCTGTGAATTGCTCGGCCCAGTTAAAGTTTGTTGGATCATTCCAATTCACTGTGATGTTGGCAAGATCTATACCGTTGAAATCTGTGACATTTTCTGTAGTCTGCACGGAAAATACTTTGAGATATCCTTGTGCTTCTGTATTGCGTTTTGGTGTGTAACCAACTAGATTAGCTAATCGAACCACACTATCGCGTCGTTCCGCAGTGTCAATGTAATTTTCACGGGTGTTCAAGTCATTGCGGAAAGCCATAGCCTGGCCCATGAACGCAATCACATCTAACATGGCAATAAACTCAGACGATTCAATGTAATCGTTGAATGATTCAGGGTAGTATTGTCGTAGATAGTCTACGAAGCTCTTGCGTAATGCTTCAAAGTCGTAGCTCTGAAAGTCTGCTTCTCTATAGGTCTGATAGATGCGCTTCCAATCTTCAACTCCGAATACAACTGTTTGTCTAGTAGTGCGTGCCATGATAATATGTTATTGTGTTATTTACCGAAGAAATAAACGGCTGCTTTTATACAAAAGTGGCTCTTCGTTGTTGCTGATTAAAAAATACACTCAGCAATTGGGCATCGGTATTAGGAACAAACTGAACTTCCAGTTCGATCAATACACCATTTTCCTGCGGATATACATTGACATCAGTGAGGTATACTCTAGGGTCGCCCCCGGCCACTCGCTGTATTTCTCTCTGGATAGCAGCCATAGTGGCCTGATCTTGGCTTTCAAATAACAAATCCCACAAAGTAGTACCGTAAGCAGGGCGGCCGGGCAACTGTCCTTGTGTGATATTAAACGCATTAAGTAGATCGCGTTTGATCAATTCACCATCAACCAAGGTGAATTTTTTAAATTGATTTTGTGTGTTGAATCCGATGAATGTAGGCATACGGATATTTATCCGGTGCCTTGGGGTGCGAAATCTGGAACAGTGATTTTAGGATTACCAATCAGTGCTGTCACTGCTTGATTGAGATTGGTTCGATTTATTGTATTGTTGAATCCTTTTGCAGCCACAATACCTGCTTCCAATGGGTTACCGCCACCACCTAAGAAAGAATTTGCACCTGAAAATACACTGGCAAATTGTGCAGATGACGCAAAACTAGTCATCGCGCTGGTTAACCCAGATGAAGAAAGCAGTGAACTAGCCAACGCTGATCCACCACCTCCGGATAACAAACTGCTTACCAATGCGCCCGAACCTGGTGCAAAGTAATTGGCAGCCAATGTGCCCAACGACCCAGCGTTGATCGATCCGCCAGACAGTAATGACCCAGCTAATGCGGACCCTGAGCCGCCGGTTAACAATCCGGTTAATGCAGATCCAGCACCACCAGACAACAAACTGCCAGCACCACCGGATAACAAACTACCGGCACCACCAGACAACAATCCACTTATATTGCCACCTATGCCCGAAGCTATTGCACTAGAAATACCTGATACTCCGGTTGCACTTGATAACCAAGCGGTAGCAGTACCTGATCCAAACTTTGTGGCTACATTTAATAATGGGCCTAGCTGTGCAGATGATTCTAATCCTGTAATGGTGCCAAGCTGTTTGAGTTGATCAAAATTCACATTCATCAATCCCTGCTGGACCTGTGTTTGTAACCTGCTGCTGTCTAGCAATGAGTTTATGTTAGTGACTCCTAACTTACCAGTCCAACTAGTAGGACTACTTAGAATTTCTGTGAATTTTGCAGGATTGAGATTGATCTGATCTGCTAATCCCGGTTTGATCAATCCTGACAACTGCAACTGATCAGCATTGAGCCCAAACTGCCCAAGTCCTTTCACATTGGTTATAGCATTCGCTGCTTGATTCACCGACGCTGCTGTTTGTGCCACTAGTCCTTGAATTTGTGTTGATGCGATGGTGCCAATACTCCGAGCACTGATTTTTGTATTGACAAAATCACTCACAGTGATAGCATTTGGAATCACTGCTCCTATCTTGGTAGGAAGATTGATAATGTCACCTATCTGTTGTGTAAGTGCTGTGGCTTGCGGGCCTAGTTGAGCTAACGCCGATGATAACCCACCAGTAGCTTGAGTAACTGCATTCACTAGGCCGCCCACAGGAATACCAGTCAACCCACCTGTGCTGACTTGTTGAGTGAAAACAGCTTTGGCTTGTTCAGCAGTAGCGCCCGCAGGACCTTGTACCTCATATGTGGCACCATCTGGTCCTGTGAAGGTAAAGTTGCTCATGATTTTCTTATGATGCTCCAATTGGTAGGAACTGGCTCTGCGGCTGGCGGCGGAGTAGGATTACCTTCAGTAAGACTTACACTTGTTGCCACACCTTTGTTATGAAAAGGATAAGGTTCATGTGTAGGGGCACGAGTCACGATACTTTCTAATCCATTGGGTTTTACTTGCCACCCAGTTGAATTGTTAAATGTAGTATCATCCAATGTGGTCTTGGGATATAGTCTAGGGGTGGTAACTGTTGCTGCACCACTGCCATTGAGATCGATCCTGTCTGATTTGAACTTCAAACTCGAGCCACCATTCCAGGATCCGCCACTTTGGCTTTGTAATGCCAGGGTGCCATCACTGAGAACCCCTATGGTTGTTTGACTGTAGATGGTCATATCGCCTTCACTGGCCATCTGTAAAGTTGTCACGGCACCAATATTGGTAGCAGCATTGGATTTCATATTGATATTGCCGCCGGAATACATATTGATGTCTTTGTCGGCATGCAAATTGATAGTGCCTTGTGTTCTCACATTTACTGAGTTGGTAGAATAGATGTCTACAGTACCTTCTTGCCCTAGTTCAATCCAAGTCTGCCCATTGGCGTGAACGATGTAGAAGAAGTTTTCACTGTCATTCATCATGATCTGATGGCCTTTGGCAGTTCTCAATCGGAACAATGCATTGTTGTTTTCTAGATCGCCATCATCCATCACAAGAGTATGCCCGCCTTTTCTTCCGACCACGGTGACATCCTGTGGTCTTATCGCGCCGGAACTGAGTTGTTTTCTGATGGTATTTGGATCTAATCCACCTTGATAGATAGGCTGGCCCGGAGTAGAGATTCCATACACGGTGCTGGGGCTCTCTCTTTGTGCGTTGGAGATAATAGGACCGCGTTCAGGATCATTTATAAGTCCTTGCTGAAAAAATATCGCAGCTTGGTAGCTATGCACTGGTTTTTGTTGATCAAAAAATTTAGGATTCTGATCTAGTTCTTTATTGCCTGTGTTGATTTCGGTGACTGGTAACTGTGGGGCGTTGGTAAAATATTCGGCCTGAGTTTTATTCTGTGTGACATATTCACTTTGTTTGGCTGCGCCGATGGCTGGCAACATGTGATTTAATCCATCATCAATCACACTACCGATGTAGTATCCTTGATCAGGATCTCCTTCCACAAAGAAACACATGACCGATGAGCCCATATCCGGCGGCGTGAACCACATGCCATAGCTTTGTTGATTTCCTGGATACCCACCCACACCTGCATTGGTACTGGTTTTTTCAGTGACTCCATAGAATGGAGGTAGATATCTTACCCAGCGCCAGGTTTCCGGATTTGTGCTAGGTTGTCCGGTGGCAAACTGTTCGATAAAAACCTGCAGGCGGCCTGAACGAGTGGCATCTATATTGTTCACAATGCGGCCAATGAACGGCCCCATCTCCGCAGGGGTACCTCCACGGTCGAATTTAAAATTCTGTGTTCTGCCCGATGCCCGATTGATATTTTCTGCCATTGCGAATTTGTTCCTTTATGCCGGTCGGCCTTGATCGTCGTTTACTATACCTTGTGGTGCGGCTGCTGTGGCCACAGGTGTATCTCTATTTAATGATGGATTGTCTGCTCCACTGCCAAACCCACCTGATGGCAACTTAGGCGGAACAGCCACAGCAACTGTGGGTTGCAATGCTAAATCTTGATCAGGAAAAGTTGCAGGTCTAAGTTCTGCTGTGTTGATTGAAGCGATTGAATTAGCCGGCAATGTACTGGAGGCCAGTCCTAGTGAGGCTGCTGGATTTGCTGCCAGAGCGTTGATTGCTGCGTCCGATCCAGCACCAAGACGAAATACAGGTCTACCCGATTCATCGGTCTCTATTCTAGGAGTCGGTACGATTATAGGTCTACCTGAGTCGTCAAATCCAGGGCCAACAGGTACAACCACTTTTGGATCAGTTTTTCTTCCGGAATCAGCAGCAGCTACAGCTTTCTTGGTAGGTGATTGTAACCAATTTCCAGTGAGCTCTTGAGTGAATCTCCCTCCACGGAATATACTTTTGACTGTGGTAGCGGTATAACTCACTGCCTGCTGTGCAATCCCAGCGGCACCATTGTTACGAGCAGCACCAAAGTTATTTTTACCCGGATCCATGAGCCCAGTGTCAAGATCATAGTCAGTGGGTTTGTTCCAAGCAAATTCAAAATATGGTGCACTGGCACTGGTATTGATACTGCCGTCGGGGAAAAATGCCGATGTGGAAAATTGCCCGACCTGTATGTTGGTAGGTGACGGAATCCAGGCTGGATCACCCAGTATCTTGAGATTTATAGTAGCTGTATCTGTTGAATACAGATAGTCGGCAGCATTAGCGCCTGCTTCGAAAGTCTTACCAGTTCCACCTTGCCCAGGCTGGCCACTGGCCGGCATATATCTTTTTTTCCATTGCTCTCTACTATTCACTAGGCTAGCTGTGGATTCATTGCCTGCTCGAACACTTATGTCACTGGTCAATGCCTGTGTCCACGCATTATTATAAGCCTGTTCAAACTCCATAACCTGCGTATTTTGTCCAGTGAACCAATAGTTATAGGTCTTGTGTACACCCCTAAATCCGGTATTGTCAAAATATTCACTGAGCACCGGAATTTGATATGGTGCTATGATGTATGTGAGTCTATAAGCAAAATCATTTTGCTTGGGGTCATATTGTAATTGCTCGGCCTGGCAAGATATGTTAAACCATGCAAAGTTCTGTGCGGGTTTGCCATTGGCTTCCCACTCGTTGGTTTTACTATTCCAGATTACTTTTTGTTGGTCAGTGATGTAATTGCTGTTGCGTAGAACTGTGTCAATGAATTGAACTATCTGTTGTCCTGCTGTGGCAGATCGTTGCCGCACAGTAGGACTCAGGTTCTGTCTTTCCGACTGCAATTTGTCTGCGGCAGTCTGTTGTGGAGGGCCCCCGGCAAAACTTTTGTCCAGCGGCCCCGGTGGAGCCACCTTAGCATTCATCAACAGTGGATCAGCAAATTTGATCGCATACTCGTCAGGTATAAATCCTTTGGTTTTAGATATATTTCCCCAATAGGCATTAAGTGCCGCAATCAGTCCGGTGCCTTGATCCGTGGTACTGGGTTTAGGAGCAGCATCTGCTTTGGATGGAGCCGCAGAAGCATCTTGATTGCTACTGCTTGCTCCTCCGGATCTACTATCTGCCATACAATTTATCCATAAAAATCATTTAAAGAATTTGTGTCTATGGCTGCGTCTAGCCCACCAAATTCATCAGTCTGCCCTGCAAAACCCGACGCTGGCGGATTATTTGCGATAGGAACTCCGTTTCTGGTTTGATCTCCAGCAGCTTCACTGGCTGTTTGTTGTACCACACTCCCGACCAAGATGTCTTTCACCGTGGTGCCTTGGAATTGGAAATTCTGCGGGATGCTGCCGCGATTGGTACTGAACCCTGTAGCAGTACCCGGTGATGTTCCTTTGACTTGATATTCAACCAGTTTGTTGCTAACTTTAAAATCAATACTGCTGATGATAAAAGGAATAAATTTTTCCACAGCAGCTCGATTATCAGTGACTCCGGTTCTTCGTGCAATGGGCTGTACTAGATTGCCATCAATATCATATCCGTAAAATCTTATTGCCATCACATACATGGCTGCTGAATAGTTTGGTGCAGTACCTGGTTTAACAAGATTTTTCTTTGTGTAGAGATCTGACACTGCACTATAGAGATTATCTAGCAACGAGATACCATTGGGCTCAGTCACTGTGAAACTGAGATCACTGAATGTCGCGCTGCCGCCTGCCACTGGTGTTCCACCATACGCTAGATTGAATTCAAGATTGTCAATGTAATAATCCAATGGAAAAAACGGACTGCGGCCATATCCTATCGTGGCCGATGTTTGAGTAGTAGCAGTGGTGCTTATGTTGGTAGGAACTTGATTGTTTATAGGAGCACCACCACTTTGAACCAACAAGTAATATCCTTCAAGATTTCGCTTGGGCGATTTGACCAGTCTGTTATAGGTCTCAGGATCCATGAGATACCAACTGAGACTGTAGGTATAACTAGCATATTGATCTAAAATGTTACCCTGTGATAGTATGGCATTTGATGCACCACCATACAAATCATCTAACCTATTACGAACAGCATTTGTAGTGGCTTGTGCCGCATCATCACCCCTGGCACCCACTCCTGCTTGGGTTCCGCTGTTTGTAGGCACAGCACCTTCTACTGCGCCCGAGCTTTGGAGCTGATTGAATTGTGCTCTCTGCATTGGATCTCGGAATGGCGGCGAAGGTGGTGCTGCTATTGCGCCCGATGCAGGTGGACTAGCAATGGCCTGGCTGTTGGCCAAGGTCACAGTTTCTGAATTGGTTCCTGCATCCGCATTGCCCGAGGCTGTGGTAGCAGGAGGATCAGCATTGGTAGGTGCGGCGGCAGTTTTTGCAACTATACGGCCATCTGGTGTTTCTACTTTTTGTTCTGGCAAACTGGCACCGGTAGTAGCACCATCATCTCTGGCTGCTTGGGCTAATGCAGTGGTATCAGCTGAACTAGCAACTGGTTGTGCGGCCACAGCCTGGGCTGCTGCTAATGCTGCTTCTACTTCTGCTATCTGAACCTTGGTAGCAGCGATACGCGACAATAACTGCTTTTGGTATCCTGGCAGGGCATATTCGGGTTTGAGAAGATCAGCTTCTAACTGTCTGAGATAATTGTTAAGAAACGCAAGTTCCTCCTGCTTATTTCTAGTCAGTCCATTGGTAGCCATGTTTAGAATCCTAACACGCCACGCAATGTGCTTATCTTGGGCAAATAGATCTGTACCCCGGCTTTGAAATCCAATGGTGGTTTTGTGAGTGTGTTGGGGTTGCGTTGATAGAACACCCACCACAGGGTAGGAGTATCATACAAGTCCAGGGCCAACAAGTCAGGTCTATATTGATAGGTCTGATTGATCTGCATCAGTCGATCATCACTCTGTTTAGGGATGGCACGATTGGTCATGGTGTCAAGATAAAATTGACTGTATCCTGTGGTATAATAAGCACTGGTGCTGTCATAAGTGGCCATTACCAGAACCCTCCTTTGATTAGATCACCATTGGCAAAACTCTTGAGACTGAATACTTGACTGACTTGAGCACGAGTCTGTATAGGTAGCAAGCTCAATGAAATATCCATTTTAGTAGGCACATAGGTTGGAGAGTTTTTACCTAGGGTAGGTGGAGCAGGAGGATCCTGTTGTGCTCCTTTGTTGATACCCTGGCTGGTGAATAGATTGCTCAGGCGTTTCACAGCGCCTGATACTGGGTCAGTGGGCAAGTCTTGCCTGATCCTGCGTGTGAGTAAGTTAGTACCATTGATGTTAGGGCTCAGGGCCCGTATGTAATCTACATCAGTGGGTAGAGTATAATTGAAACTGGTTACCACACAAGGATGACCCGAGAACTGATATAATCCTATACCAGTGAGAAATACCAATGGTGGTGGTGCTCCGCGTTGAGCATCTTGCCCATAAAACATCTTGGTCACTGACCGGAAGAAATGTATCACTGCCAGTAGATATTGAGCTTCTACACTATCCTGTGCAGTGAATGTGCCGCTCACTTCTACTGCGCCAACGGAACTGCCTTTGTAGAAGTATCCTTTGTGATTGGAATGTGTGAGACTATATGGATCGTAAGTGGCTGTGTATGAGGTACTGATCTTGGGCATGTAAGGAAATATCACACCACCGGTTTTTGCCAATGGCTGTAATATACCCGGATTGGATGCTTTGTACAAGTAGTCAGCACTCTCAGCAAGACTGAGACGAACACGCCAGTCACCGTTGTTGACCAGCTTGCGTTGAGCTTCCAGCACTGCCTGGCGTTGAGCAAGTTTTGTACCCACTGCGGCTTGTACTTCTTTGTCTAAAAGTCTATTGGTTTCGGCTGCTGATTCATTTGGAGTGGCTTCTAAATTTAATCTTGCCAGTCGGGCTGCTTCGGCATCATTCTGATCAACATCGGCTGGTGCATCAGTTGGGTTAGGGGCTGTTATGGTTTGTCCTGCTTCGTTTAGTCCAGCTGTAGCCGCATCAACACCAGGGGGTAAATTGTTGAGCCGTTGTTCAAGTGCTTGTTGTGGATCAACCGTGGCGTTGGGTAATATTTGTGTTGCTGGCTCTGCTCGAGGTTGGAATGCAGGGCCTGCACCTAGAGAAGCATATGGGCTATCAGCTGCGTCAGCTGCGGCAACCGGAGCCACAGATGGATTGTTTATACCGGTGCCGTAGCCAAATCCTGATGATGCATTGGGCGTACTAGTGATTATGCGATCATCTATCGGTGATTCTTGAATAGGTGACAATTCTACTGTAGCAGCAGAAGTGTTTGGTACAGACGGAACAACACCAGTTCCAAATCCATATCCAGTCAAACTCCCAGCAGCAGGTGCATTTGTTGTTACAGATGGGACTACTCCAGTTCCAAATCCATATCCAGTCAAACTCCCAGCAGCGGGTGCGTTTGTTTGTGGGGGTTGTTGAGCCGGGTCTCCTGTGCCCGATTGCGTATACGGTACAATAGCCAATCCAGTGACTGGATCAATGGTTCCGCCTGCACCCGGTATCACTGATCCTGCATTTGAGTTTGTTCCAAATCCGTACTGACTGGCATTGGTGTTCACACCAGACTGAGCTGCTGCTTCTTCCGTAGTGAGGCCCGTTCTTACCAACTGATTGAATGTGGCTGCGTTACTTGAATTATAACCGTATTGACCCATAATAGTTCCTGTTGCTTTATTTACCCAAATAATAATCTGCCCAGTTTATAACCATTGACAAGCCCGCAATCTGTGTTATAATAAATACTACTTTAAGGATCCGCCCTGATGGCCACCATCGCAAGAGCAACACCAAAAACCAACTATCTCAACAACAGAGATATTCTCAAAGAAATACATCTCAGCAAGAAAAACTATTGTAGCTATATCAATCCTGATCTAGATCATCAATACGACATCATCTTGCCGTCGGTAAGCAAGATCAATCAAAAAAGCACAGCAGAAGCACGCCGAAATCGTGCAGATCGCATCAAGCGTGAAACTGGTGAGATCGTGGATCCCAAGAAAATTCCCAACACAGACATAGTTTTCCGCATCATGACCTGGGAACACATACCCATGGCACCCAAAAAAATCACCAAGGCTGCGGCCAAAAAACGCAAGTTAGAAGAACTATTAGAACTAGATGATGCTGTAGAAGATGATCCATTGGCAGGCCTGATTGACGAAGTTATCTTGGATCCCACACACATGCGAGTGAACTTTCCTCCGTTCTTCCACTATCGTGTGAATGACAAGAAAGAGCCCTTCCTAGTTGGCAAGAGCCATTGGCGCGGTGATCTTGATACCGGAGAGTTCTCCAAGGATCACGGTGAGATGACCCGCACCTTGGCAAAGATGTTTATGAAACTGTGCGAACGCTATGCCACAAGGAGTAATTGGCGTGGATACACCTACAATGAAGAAATGCGCGGACAAGCCCTGCTGCAACTCAGCCAGATCGGATTGCAATTCGACGAATCAAAATCGCAGAACCCTTTTGCGTATTATACTGCCGCTATCACTAATAGCTTTACTCGCATCTTGAACATCGAAAAGAAGATGCAGAACATCAGAGACGACATCCTGGAGATGAACGGACTGAATCCTTCATGGACCCGACAGAATTCTGGCAAACATTCAATGGAAGCCATGTCCGGACCGGTTGTAAGCACCCTGGATGAGTAGTATAATCTAAGGATGACTAATCTATTCCGAAAAGCTGCGATCTTCACTGACATCCACTTTGGCTTAAAGTCAAACAGTGTCACTCACAACGAGGACTGCCTAAACTTTGTGAAGTGGGCCACTGCCAAGGCCCGAGAGGAAGGTTGCGAGACT
>Ga0114976_10000290_pt1 | contig 30763 bp, 26 predicted proteins | sample S_130805_EF_Meta_FD_87319 | JGI IMG/M metagenome (GOLD analysis project Ga0114976, IMG submission 87319) | Freshwater microbial communities from Lake Simoncouche, Canada to study carbon cycling - S_130805_EF_MetaG | ecosystem: Environmental > Aquatic > Freshwater > Lake | place: Lake... | reverse complement strand
GGGCCGAAAGCGCCAAGATAAGCGACATGACAGGACTTCCTCCGCCGCGTGCGGAAAGAACAAGAATCCATCAAGCCGCGTCGCGGGAAGACGTCATTTTCCCAAGTGCGATTCCCCTGAGGCGTGCTCGGTCGCGCCTTGCGCAAGCAGTTGGGCGCGGATGCCGGGCGGCACCGCGACCTTCTCGCCGCTGCCGTGGCGGACCAGTACGATCACCGTCGTGCAGGTGAAGACAAGGCCCTGATGCCAGACGGCATACTCATGGGTGAAGCTGGTGCGGCGGATCACGCCCGGGCGCAGCGTCGTCGCCACCTGGTCGTCGAAGGCGAGCGCGCGCAGATAGCGGGCCTCGATCCGGCTGACCACCGGCCCCGGCTCGCCCAAGGCGAACTGCCCACCGAGCGAGAGCCAGTGGGAGACCCGGAGGTCCTCGCAGAGCATCAGGTAGGCGGCGTTGTTCACATGGGCATACTGGTCGCATTCCGACCAGCGGATGCGGTGGTGCCGCAGCATGGCCCAGTCGCCTTCGATGCCGTAGGCGGCGCGGTCCTCGGGTGACATGGCAGGGTCTCCGGCGCGAATCGGGGCATTCTGGCGGCCGCCGGGCCGTGGGCAAGGCCGGGATTGCGGCGCCCATCTTCACGGGAAGTTTTCTTTTGCTGGTTAAGCTAATTGCATACTGTTAGCGATGAGGGAAACCTGCACTCTGCGGTTGTACGGCGCATGCGTCATGCGCCACTATTTCGAGACAGGTCCCGCCTTGTCCTTCCGGCCAGTCCGGACAGTCACTTTCGCAACCAATGGTTGATCCTCGGATGAACCGGCGCCCGGCGCCCGCCCGCCGCCAGTAGTCCGACAAGACGCAAAGGCTTTGCAGGTCGAATGTCTGAATCTATACTTGCAGCGTTGAGGAGGGAGACGAGGCTGGTGGCACCGCGCGACAATCCGGCCCGTGAGGGCAGCGAAGCCAGCCGCGAACCCCGCCGGCTGCTACCCGTGCAACCCCGCACCATGGTCGAGCAGGCCGCCGAGGCCATCGTCGCCGGCGCCGCGCGGGGTATCTTCCTGCCCGGCGATCGCCTGGTCGAGGCCGAGATCGCCCGCGACCTCGGCATCAGCCGGGTGCCGGTGCGCGAGGCGCTGCGGCTGCTGGAATCCCAGGGCATCGTCGTCAGCACGCCCTACAAGGGCATGCGGTTGATGCAGGTGACCAACCGCGGCGTCGGCGCGCTGATGCGCGTGCGCATGGCGCTCGAGACGCTGGCGATCCAGGAAGGCCTCACCCAGCCGGGCGGGCCGGAGCGCTTCCAGCACCTGCGCCGTGCCGCCGAGGGCTATTCCGCCGCCATCCGCGGCACCGACCCGGCGCAGAAGGTCGCCGCCGACGAGCAGTTCCATGCCGAGCTCTGCCGCGCCTCCGGCAACCCCTCGCTGCTCGCGCTCTGGCTGAACCTCTCGCGCCAGCTCGCCGTGGTCTGGGGGCTGATGGTGCAGGAGGACGACCTCACCCAGCCGGACAAGCAGCACTTCGCCCTGGTCGAGGCGCTCGAGCGGGCCGATGAGGGCGATGCCCGCGCCGCCCTCTTCACCCACATCAACTGGCACCAGAACCGCGACTTCGAGGGCATGGTCGCGGAGCGCCGGCGCAAGTTGGCCTGATCGCTTCGCCGGGGTGCTTGCCCCGGCGGCCAGGGCGCGGGACCATGCGACGCACCGCATCCGCCCGAGGAAACCCGCCATGGCCCATTGGCAGCCCGCCCCCCATCAATCGCAGAACTGGGTGCTCGAGAAGCCGGCGGCGCGTGGCCGCGGCGGCGTCGTGGTCTCCCAGGTCAAGGCCGCGGCCGAGGCCGGCGCCGAGATGCTGCGGGCCGGCGGCAGCGCGGCCGATGCGGCGGTCGCGACCGCCTTTGCCCTCGCCGTGCTGGAGCCCTGGAATTCCGGCCTCGGCGGCATCGGCTTCGCGCAGGTCATGGCGCCCGGCATGGCGCGCGGCGAGACCTTCGATTTCGGACCCGTAGCGCCGGCCGGCCTGAACGCCTCGGCCTTCCCGCTGACGGGGCGGCTCAAGCAGGACCTCTTTGCCTGGCCGGAGGTCGAGGGCGACCGCAACATCCACGGGCCGCTCTCCTTCGTGATCCCGTCTTCCGTCGCCGGCTATGCGCTGCTGCATGAGCGGCACGGCAGGCTGCCGATCCGCGAGGTGCTGGCGCCGGCCGTCGCGCTGGCCAAGCGCGGCCTGCCGCAGGACTGGCACACCACGCTGAAGATCAGCTCCTCCGCCGCCGTGCTGCGGCTCTATGCCGAAAGCGCCCGGATCTACCTGCCGAACGGTCTGCCGCCGGTGCCGCCCTACCAGGGCGCGCCGGGCTTCTTCGTGCAGGGCAACCTGCCGGCGACGCTCGAGCGCCTGCAGCAGGTGGGCCTGCGCGATTTCTACGAGGGCGAGATCGCCGCCTCGATCGCCGCCGATGTGCGCGACATGGGCGGCGTGCTCTCGGCCGCCGACCTCAAGGGCTGCAGCGCGCGCGTGTTGCCGGCGATCGAGTTCGCCTGGCGCGGCCGGCGGCTGATGCTGGCCAATGGCCTGACCGCGGCGCCGACCCTGATGCGCGTGCTGGAAGGGATGGCGGATGCCGACTGGTCCGGCGAGGCGCCCTCGCCCGCCTGGTATGGCCGCGCCGCGACCGTGATGCAGGAGGCCTATGCCGAGCGCCTGAGCAGTCTCGGCGAGGCGGAGCCGAAGGGCTCGGACACCTGCACCACCCACCTGACCGTCTGCGACAAGGACGGCATGATGATCGCGATGACCACGACCCTGCTCTCCTCGATGGGCAGCCGGGTCGTGCTGCCGCGCTCGGGCGTGCTGATGAACAACGGCGTCATGTGGTTCGACCCGACGCCGGGTACGCCGAACGCCATCGCCCCGGGCAAGCGGCCGCTGACCAACATGTGCCCGGTGATCGCGGCCTCCGGTGCCGAGCCGGAGCTCGCCTGCGGCGCCTCGGGCGGACGGCGGATCCTGGCCGCGGTCTTCCAGCTGCTGAGCTTCGTGTCCGAGTTCGGCATGTCGCTCGAGCGCGCGGGACACCATCCGCGCATCGACGTCTCCGGCCCGACCGGCGTCACCGCCGACCGCCGCCTTTCCGCCGAGGTACTGGCCGCCCTCGCACCCGCCGCGCCGATCGAGGTGGTCGAGCACGCCGTGCTGCCGCTGAACTTCGCTTGCCCGAACCTGATCCGACGCGGCCCTGGCGGCATCGAGGGCACCTCGGATGCCATGACCCCGGGCAGCGGCGCGGTCGCCGCTTAGCGGGTTGGTACGCGCGTTGCAGTCCGGCTGCCCAGTCCGGGTGCTGCCGGGCCTGCCCGGATAACGATTGCGTAATCCCTAGGCAAGTCAGGCGGCGCCCTGCCAACCAGGAGCGCACACCATGCAACGCCGCCATCTGCTGGGCCTCGCCGGCCTCGCCCTTCCCGCCATCGCCCCCGGCCTCGCCCGCGCCCAGGGCGCGCGCGACTGGCCGAATGCCGGCCCAATCCGCCTAATCGCCCAGTTCCCGCCGGGCGGCCTGGTCGACACCATCTCCCGCCTGATCGCCCCGCCGATGTCGCAGGCGCTCGGCCAAACCGTGCTGGTCGAGAACCGCGCCGGCGCGGCCGGCGTCATCGGCACCGATTTCGTCGCCAAGGCCCCGGCGGATGGCTACACGCTGCTGGTCAGCCACGCGACCGTGCATGTCTATTCGGCGGCGACCATGCCCTCGCTGCCCTTCGACCCAGTCACCGACTTCACCCACATGGGCATGCTGGTCGAGGCGCCGAACGTCCTGCTGGTCAAGGCGAACTCGCCCTACAAGACGCTGGCCGACTACCTGAATGCGGCGAAGACCAAGCCGGTCCGCTTCGGCTCCTCGGGCATCGGCTCCGCGCCGCACCTGCTGGGCGTCATGCTGGGCAGCGAGGCCAAGGTCACCAACCTCGACCACGTGCCCTATCGCGGCAGCGCGCCGGCGATGCAGGACCTGATGGCCGAGGTGATCGAGAGCATGATCGACCCGGTCACCACCAACGTGCAGCAGATCAGGGATGGCGGCCTGCGCGCGCTCGCGGTCTCCTCGCCGCAACGGCTGCCGCAACTGCCGAACATCCCGACCTTCGCCGAGCTCGGCTTCGGCAAGCTGACCTCGGCGCAGTGGCTGGGCCTGTCGGGGCCGAAGAACCTGCCGCAGCCGATCGTCGAGCGGATCACCACGCTGATCCCGGTGCTGCTCGAGACTCCGACGCTGAAGCAGCGCACCGAAGAACTGGCGACGGTGCCGCGCAACCCGAGCCCGCTCGGGCCCGATTTCGTCAAGGCGATCCGCGAGGACCTGGCGACCTGGACCGCCATCGCCAAGCAATTCAACATCGTCCAGTCGTAAGGCGCGGGGAGCGGGCCGGCTTGTTTCCGGCCGGCCCGCTTCCGATCTGAGAGCGGCAACCCGCCCTACCCGAGGAGCGTCCCCGTCCAATGCTTCGTCGTCGCCAGCTGCCGCTGATTGCGGCCGGCCTGCTTGCCGCCCCCTCCGTCGTCCGCGCCCAATCCGGGGCATGGCCGAGCCGCGCCCAGGTGCGCATCGTGCTGCCCTTCCCGCCGGGCGGCTTCTCGGATTCCGTCTCGCGCACCATGCTGCCGGGGATCAGTGCCGCGATCGGCCAGACCGCCGTCATCGACAACCGCCCGGGCGCCGGCGGCACGGTCGGTATCGACCACGCGGCGAAGTCGCCGCCCGATGGCTATACGCTCTGCATCAGCCACGTCTCGCCGCATGGCACCGCGCCCGGCGTCTACCCGAACCTACCCTATGACCCGGTCAACGACTTCACCCACCTGGTCATGATCTGCGAGACGCCGACCGTGCTGATGGTCCGGCGCGACAGCCCGCTGAACAGCTTCCAGAAATACCTCGAGGCCGCGCGCGGCCCGGGGCTGCGCTGGGGCACCTCGGGCGTCGGGTCGATAGGCCACCTGCAGGGCGAGGTCTTCCTGCGCGCCGCCAAGGCGAAGATGGACCACGTGCCCTATCGTGGCACCGCGCCCGCCATGCAGGACCTGCTGGCCGGCTCGATCGAGAGCGCGCTCGAGCCGATCGCCTCGCTGATGCCGCAGCTGGTGGCCAGCGGCCCGGTGCGGCCGCTGGCCGTCAGCACCCCGCAGCGCCTGGCCGCGCTGCCGGAGGTGCCGACCTTCGCGGAGCTCGGCTTCGGCGAGGTCACCGCGACTGCGTGGATGGGCATCTCCGGGCCGAAGGGCCTGCCTGCGCCGATCGGCGACGCCATGATCAAGGCGGTGGTCGAGACCTTGCAGCGGCCGGATGTGAAGGCGCGCATGGAAGAACTCACGGTCTTCCCGCCGGCGACGCCGCTGACGCGCGAGGCTTATGTCAAGTTCATCGCCGACTACAGCGCGAAGTGGTCGGGGATCGCGAAGCAGCTGAACATCGTCGCATCGTGACGAGAAGCGGGGGAGAGAGGGCTACCTCTCTCCCACCTTGGAACCCGTTCGGCGCAGCGCGCCAAACCACCGCTTGCTAAATTTTTGCCTCCGCCTTCACGTGCCGCGCGACCTCCTCATGGGTCGCGAACCACACGCCGCCCTTCGCCTTCATGTGCTCAATCAGCCGCGACAACAGGCTGATGCGGCTGCGGTGCCCGATGCAGTGCGGGTGCATGGTCAGCAGATAGAGCCCGCCCTCCTCCCAGGCGCCGTCGAACTCCTCGCGGAAGATCTCCTCGACCGCCGAGGGCGCGGTGTAGGGCCGCAGCGCCGAGAAGCGCAGGAAGTTGAAATAGGCCATGTCGTCGCGGATCCACTCCGGCGGCAGCTCGATGATCCCGGTCGGCTCGCCCTGGTCGAGCAGCTCGTAGGGGTCGTCATCGGCCATCAGCGAGCTGTCGTAGATCAGCCCGAGCTCGCGGATGATGGCGAGCGTATCGGTCGAGAAATCCCAGGACGCGGTGCGCATGCCGACCGGCCGGCGACCCGAGGTCTTCTCGAGCACGTCGGCCGCACGCAGGGTCAGGTCGCGCTCGACGCCCGGCGGCAGGGTGGTGTTGGCCTCGTGGATCCAGGAGTGGATGCCGATCTCGTGGCCCTCATCCGCCACCGCGCGGACCTCGTCCGGATAGATCAGCGCGCTGACCGCCGGGTAGTAGAAGCTCGCGCGGATGTCGTGCTTCGCCAGCAGCTTTCGGATGCGCGGCACGCCCTGGCGGTGGCCGTATTGCCCCTGACTGATGCGCATCGGGCTGTCGTCGGCATCGCGCAGCGGGATGGTCTCGTGGTCGGCGTCGAAGGAGAGGGTGACGCAGCAGCGCGCCCCGCCCGGCCAGCGCTTCGGCGCCAGGCTGCGCCCGGCGCGGGCATTGCCGACGATGCGGCGCCACTCCGGCTCGCTGAGTTCCCATGGCTGCTTCTTCTCGCTCATGCGCCGCTCCTATCGCGTGATCGGCGCATGATGCCCGATCCACGGCGTGCCGGAAGGGTGCGCTTCCCGGGGCCGGCCGCCCCCGTTACGCTGGCCGGATGCCAAGGCTCCCCGCATTCGCCGCCGCGCTCGCCACGCTGCTCGCCGCCTGCAGCACCCCGGACTCGACCGCGACCATCGCCCAGCGCGAGAACCTCATGTCGGCCGCCGGCTTCACCCTGCGCCCGGCCGATACCCCGGCGCGCGTCGCGGCGCTGAAGCAGCTGCCGGCGCACCGCTTCGTCCAACAGCAGCGCGAGGGGCGCACCATCTGGCTCTATGCCGACCCGACGCTCTGCAACTGCCTCTACCTCGGCGGGCCGGATGCCTATCGCTTCTACCGCCAGCTGGCGGCGCAGCGGAGCCTCGCCAATGCCGGCGCCGAGGATGGCGCGATGAGCAGCGCCTATGACTGGGCGCCCTGGGGCGACGTCACCGTCGGCTACGGCGGCTGAACGCCGGTTCAGCTTCGGCACGCCGCTTGCGCGGCACGCCAATTGCTTTGCGCCCGCCCATCCAACGCAGAGGGGCAGGCTCATGGACATCGGCGTCTTCATCCCGATCAACAACAACGGCTGGATCATCTCGGCGACCTCGCCGCAGTACATGCCGAGCTTCGAGCTGAACAAGCAGGTGGTGCAGAAGGCCGAGGGCTACGGCCTCGACTTCGCGCTCTCGATGATCAAGCTGCACGGCTTCGGCGGCAAGACCGAGTTCTGGGACCATGGGCTCGAGAGCTTCACCCTGATGGCGGGCCTCGCCTCGGTCACCAAGCGCATCAAGCTCTATGCCTCGACCGCCGTGCTGACCCTGCCGCCGGCGATGGTCGCGCGCATGGCCGTCACCATCGACAGCATCGCACCCGGCCGCTTCGGGGTGAACATCGTCTCCGGCTGGCACAAGGTGGAATACACCCAGATGGGCCTCTGGCCCGGCGAGGCGCATTTCGCCAAGCGCTACGACTACAGCACCGAATACGTGAAGATCATGCAGGAGCTCTGGGAGACGGGCACGTCCGACCTGAAGGGCGAGTTCTTCCAGATGGACCAGTGCAAACTCTCGCCCGCCCCCTCGGCGCCGATCAAGCTGGTCGCGGCCGGGCAGAGCGACCGCGGCATGGAGTTCGCTGCGCAGTATTGCGACTTCAACTTCGCCCTCGGCGAGGGCGTCAACGAGCCGACCAAGGCCGCCGACGTGCCGCGCCGGATGCTCGAGCACGCCGCCAAGACCGGCCGCGACGTCGGCAGCTACATGCTGTTCATGGTGATCGCCGACGAGACCGACCAGGCTGCGCTCGCCAAGTGGGACCTCTACAACAGGGGCGCCGACCGCGAGGCGCTGGCGCATCTGCTCGGCCATGCCGCCGCCGACGTGACGGCGCAGGAGACCTCGATGGCGGCCGCCATCCAGCGCTCGCCCTCGCCGATCAACTTCAACATGGGCACCATCGTCGGCAGCTACGCCACCTGCGCGAAGCTGCTCGACGACGCCGCGGCCATGCCGGGCGTCAAGGGCATCATGCTGACCTTCGACGACTTCCTCATCGGCATGGACGCCTTTGGCACACGCATCCAGCCGCTGATGCAGTGCCGCAGCCATGTGAAGCTGGCGGCCTGAGGCGGCGCAGCCACATCGAATCCGGATAGTGTTTCCCCCTGGCCTGCCCCGATCCGATCGGGCAGGCCGGCATTGGGGGGCTCTGATGCTGGGTTGGATACGCCTCGGCCTGCTGGCCGGGCTGCTGCTTGGGTTGCTGGCGGTTCCGGCGCGCGCCGGTGCGCTGCAGGCCGAGCTCGACGCCGCGAGCCCGGCCGCCACGCTGCGCTCCTTCGAATCCGAGATGGCGCGGGTGCAGGGCGTCTACGAGGCCTATCGCGCGAACCCGACCAGCGCCGGGCTGATGGCGGTCGAGGCAACGCTCCAGCGGATCGGCCGCGACCTCTTCGACCTCAGCCAGGTGCCGCCGGCGATTCGCGCCAAGACCGCCAATGCGGTGATCGCCCGCCTCGCCGACATCCTGGCGCGGCTGCCGCCGATCCCGCCGGCCGACGTGCCCGGCGGCGTCGGCGCGCCGGCCGGCGACCCGCCGAAGCGCTGGGCCATCCCCGGCACCGCTATCCGCCTGGTCCGCGTCGCCGAGGGGCCGGAGGAGGGCCGCTACCTGGTCTCCGCCGAGACCGTCGACCGTCTCCCGCATTTCTACAACGAGGTCGCGGGCGACCCGGTGCTGCGGCCGGAGCTGCGCGGCAACTGGACCGCCACGCAGCAGCGCGTCACCGGCCCGTGGCTCGCCTGGCTGCCGCTGCACGCGATGCCCGAGCCGCTGCACCTGCTGGTCTTCGGCTCGCCGGCCTGGAAGCTGCTGGCGATCTTGGCGATCGCCCTGCTGGTCGGCTGGCTGACGCTGCACTGGGCCCGCATCGTCCAGCGCCGGGCGGCGCGGCTGCCGGCCTGGCGGGCGGAGCTCAGCAAGCTCTCGATCCCCGGCGGCTTCGCCCTGCTGGTCGGCATGGCGCATCTGGCCATCCAGTACCAGATCATCCCCTCGGCCATGGTCGCCAATGCCGAGACCATCCTGGTGCTGGTGCTGCTTACGCTGGCCGGCGCCTGGGCTGCCTCGCTCGCCTGCTGGGCGATCGCCGAGGCGGTCATCGCCTCGCCGGCCTTCCCGGACAAGATCTACGACGCGCATCTGGTGCGGCTGGTCGCGCGCGTCGCCTCGCTGCTGGCGATCGCCGGCGTCGTGCTGCAGGGCGCCAACGAGATCGGCGTGCCGGCGCTCGGGCTGCTCGCCAGCGTCTCGATCGGCGGCATCGCGGTGGCGCTCGCCGCGCAGTCGACGCTGGAGAACCTCTTCGGCGGCATCTCGATCTTCGCCGACAAGCCGTTCCATGTCGGCGATTCCATCCGCTACGGCGAGGAGCGCGGCGTGGTGGAATCGATCGGCCCACGCTCGACCCGCATCCGCGCCGAGGACGGCGCGCTGATGACGGTGCCGAATGCCGATCTCGCCAAGACCTCGCTGGTGAACGTCTCGGCGCGCAGCAGCAGCCTGGTGCAGCAGCGCTTCCTGCTGCCCGAAGGGCTGCATCCCGCACAGATCGAGGCGCTGCTCGAGGAGCTTCGGAGGGTGATCACGGCGCATCCGCTGGTGGTGCGGGGCGAGGACGAGCCGCGGGTGCGGCTGCTCGGCTTCGCCGCCGACCAGCGCTCGCTCGAGGTCGAGGTCTTCGCGCGCATCGCGACCGCCGAGCCCGGCGCCTTCCTCGCCGCGCAGGAGGCTCTGATGCTGCGGATCCTCGGGGCGCTCGAGATCGGGCAGGTCCATGCTGCGGCGGACTAGCGCAATCGCCCTGCTGTTGCTGCTCGCCCTCGCGCCCGGCGCGCGGGCGCAGCAGGCGGCGCAACAGGCGGCGCAGGTCCTCGCAGCCGACAGGCAGGCCGAGGGAGCGGCGATTGCCGGCCGGCTGGAGCAGCTGCGCAGCCAGATCCAGCCGCGCTTCAAGCGCGGCGGCGTGCTCGCGCTGATGGGCTACGGCATCATCCCCGACGGCTCGTCGGATTCGCTGTTCATCTCGCGCAGCACGCCGACCAGCGGGCTCAGCGAATCGGGGCTGCAATACAACCAGTACGGCTTCGGCTACACGATCGACGAGGAGAATTTCCCGCTCTACCTCGAGAACTACGCCGCGGTGCAGCGCTACAACCCGCGCTTCCTGTTCGCCGGCGAGAGCGGCTACCTGCCGGCGCAATGGAACAATTTCACCATGACGCTCGGCATCGGCTGGGATTTCCGGATCGCCGAGAACCTCTACATCCGGCCCATCCTGAACGGCGCCTGGGGCTATGCCACCTCGGATGCCGGGCTCGCCTCGTCGCTGCTGAACAAGCGCTTCGGCACGAACGTCCCGCCGCTGGCGCGCGACCACGTCAATGTCCACGGCCTCGGCGCCGGGCTGACGCTTGCTTATTACGACCACAAGCCGAAGCGCGAGATCGACGTGGAGATCCGCTACTCGCAGTTCAAGCTCGAGACCTATGGCGGCACGGTGCCGGCGGCGCGCGGCACCTCCTACCCGAGTTCGCTGACGGTCTGGGGCCGCTATCGCTGGCCGACCGGCGTCGAGGCCTTCGGCCGGCCGCTGCGCTGGGTGAGCGACAACAATTTCAGCTGGTACACCGGCGACCAGCGGGCCACGCTTGGCTATGCTTGGGCCTTCAAGGTCGGCGGCGGCATCGAGTTCGACGTCGGGCGCTATGAGGTCAGCATCCCGCCGCTCTCGCTCGAACGGGTCCGGCTGCTCGGCTACTACTTCTTCGCCGACAACAACGTGCGCGGCTATTCGATCGCGCTGGGATTCAGCTTCTGATCACGCCCTGATGCCGGGCAGCGGGATGAACTCCTGCGCATCGCCCGGCACGCGGGCGAAGCGGCCGGCCTGCCAGTCGGCCTTGGCCTGCTCGATCCGCTCGCGCGAGCTGCTCACGAAGTTCCAGAAGATGTGCCGCGGCCCGTCCATCGTGGCGCCGCCCAGCAGCAGCAGGCGCGCGCCCTGCGGCCCGGCCTCGAGCGCCAGCGCATCGCCGGCGCGGAACACCAGCATGCGGCCGGCCTCGAAGGTGTCGCCGGCGACCGTCACACTGCCGGCGACGACATAGGCGGCGCGCTCCTCGTGCTGCGCCGGCAAGGGGACGCGGGCGCCCGGCGCCAGCTGCGCATCGGCGTAGAACAGCGGCGAGCTGACCGAGACCGGAGCGCGCAGCCCCCAGCCCTCGCCGGCGATCAGCCGCAGCGTCAGGCCGTCATCCTGCACCAGCGGCAGGGTCGCGCCGGGGTGGTGCGCGAAGCCAGGCGCGGTCTCCTCGGCCGTCTTCGGCAGCGCGACCCAGCTCTGGATGCCGGCGAGGCTGCGGCGCTGCCGGCGGCTCTCGGCGCTGCTGCGCTCGGAATGCACGATGCCCTGGCCGGCGGTCATCCAGTTCACGTCGCCCGGCACGATCGGCTGGTCGGACCCCAGGCTGTCGCGGTGCTGGATGCTGCCCTCGAACAGGTAGGTGACGGTCGAGAGCCCGATATGCGGGTGCGGCCGCACGTCGAGCCCCGCGCCTTGCAGGAACTCGCCCGGCCCCATCTGGTCGAAGAAGATGAAGGGCCCGACCATCTGGCGCTCCCGGGCAGGCAGCGCGCGCCGCACCTCGAAGCCGCCGACGTCGTGCGCGCGGGGGACCAGGACGAGCTTGATCTCGGATGCGTTGCTCATGCGGCTCACATGGTGAGCCGGCCGCTATTCCGCCAGCAGCGCCTCGTGCAGCGCCGCCCAGCTCGCGCGATCGGGCGCGACGAGCAGCCCGCCGGTACGGACCAGCGGGTCATAGGGCTCACCGTTGAAGCGCGCCGAATAGCCGCCGGCCTCGCGGTGCAGCAGCACGCCCGGCGCATGGTCCCAGGGCATCATGCGGTTGTAGACCAGCGCATGGGCGTGCCCGCCAGCCACCAGCCGGTACTCATGCGCGGCGCAGCGCAGCCCGACGGTCGCGGCCAGCCGCGGCAGCCGCGCGGTGACGCGGCCCTTCAGCGGCTCCGGCATGAAGCCCCAGGAGACGGCGGCGATCATCTGCGAGGCCGGCGCGGGGGCGGCGACCTTCAGCGGCCGGCGCGTGCCGTCGGCGGCGGTGGTCCAGGCGCCCTCGCCGCGCAGCGCGATGGCGGTGTCGTCGCCGAGCGGGTCGTGGATCCAGGCCGCGATCACCTCGCCGTGGCGGATGGCGGCGGCCATGCAGGCGAAGAGCGGCAGGCCGGCGGCGAAATTCTGCGTGCCATCCACCGGATCGACGACGAAGGCGAGCGGCGCGTCCTCGAGGCTGCGGAGGATCCGCGGATCGGCCGCCACCGCCTCCTCGCCGACCACGACGCAGCCGGGGAAGCGCGCGACGAGCCCGGCCTCGATGACGCGCTCGGCCGCCTCGTCGGCATCGGTGACGAGGTCGAGCGGGCCGGATTTGGTCCGCACCGCATCGGCCGAGAGCCGGCGGAAGCGCGGCAGGATCTCGGCACGCGTCGCCTGCCGCAGCAGGGCATCCACGTCCTCCAGCCCCTTGTGGTCGATCACTGGCCGGGCTGCTCGAAGCGGGCGCGATCGGCGGGGCTGAGGCGGACGGTGACCTTGATGTCGCTGTCGCTCTCGTCGCGTGCGATCACCTCGCCGTGGCGATACAGCCAGGCGAGCCGCGCACCGTCATCCGGTGGCAGCGCATAGGCAACGGTCTCCATGCCCTGCGCGAGCCGCGCATCGAGCGCCGCCTGCAGCGCATCCAGCCCCTCGCCGGTCAGCGCCGAGACCGCGATCGCCCGTGCGCTGTCGGCGCCCGGCACGGCATCCGGCCCGCCGAGCAGGTCGGCCTTGTTCAGCACCTCGATGACGCGGGACTGCCAGCCCTCGTCGAGCGCGGGATCGGGCCCGCTCGCCATCTCCTCCAGCACCTTCAGCACATCGCTGCGCTGCGCCGCGGTGTCAGGATGCGAGACGTCGCGGACATGCAGGATGATGTCGGCCGCCGCCACTTCCTCGAGCGTCGCGCGGAAGGCTTCCACGAGTTGCGTCGGCAGGTCGGAGATGAAGCCGACGGTATCCGACAGGATGGCGCGCCGGCCCGACGGCAAACGGATGCCGCGCATGGTCGGGTCGAGCGTCGCGAAGAGCTGGTCCTGGGCATAGACCGCCGCGCCGGTCAGCGCGTTGAACAGCGTGCTCTTGCCGGCATTGGTGTAGCCGACCAGCGCGATCACCGGATACGGCACCTTCTCGCGCGCGCGGCGATGCAGGCCGCGGGTGCGGCGGACCTGCTCGAGCTCCTTCTTGAGCTTCACCATGCGGTCAGTGATCAAGCGGCGGTCGATCTCGATCTGCGATTCACCAGGACCGCCGAGGAAGCCGAAGCCGCCGCGCTGGCGTTCCAGGTGGGTCCAGGACCGCACCAGTCGCGTGCGCTGGTAGTCCAGATGCGCCAGCTCGACCTGCAGCGAGCCTTCCTTGGTCCGCGCGCGCTCGCCGAAGATCTCGAGGATCAGCCCGGTGCGGTCGATGACCTTGGATTGCCAGGCGCGCTCGAGGTTGCGCTGCTGCACCGGCGTGAGCGCGGCATCGACCACGACGACGCCGACACGATGCTGCGCGACGGCCTCCTTCACGGCCGCGACCTGGCCCTCGCCAAGCAGCGTGCTCGGGCGCTTCTCGCGCATCGGGTAGATGCCCTGATGGACGATGGTCACGCCGATGCTGGCGGCGAGCCCGACGGCCTCCGCTAGCCGCGCCTCGCCGGCGCGCGGCGCCCCCTCGGCGATCGGGGAGACACTGCGATGCCGCCGCTCATAGGGCAGGATGACCGCTGCCCGCGTGGGCAGCGGCGCGGTGCCGTCGCCGCGGTCATTCGCGGCATACGGCATTTCACCTTCACTCGGTGGTGACAGGATTGACCTCTCGGCTCATCGTGAGCGTGGTGCCCTCGCGCGTGACCGCCGTGCCGCCGGCGGCAGCACCGGCACCGGCTGCGGTGGCGTCGAAGAGCTGGATGGGGGCGCCGGGCATCACGGTGCTGATCGCGTGCTTGTAGACCAGCTGGGTATGACCGTCCCGACGCAGCAGGACGGAAAAATTATCAAACCAGGTGATGATGCCCTGCAGCTTGACGCCATTCACGAGGAAGATCGTGACGGGGGTCTTGCTCTTGCGAACGTGGTTCAGGAAGACATCCTGCACGTTCTGGGACTTTTCGGCGGCCACGGCGTGGTCCTTCTTGTTCTTGGCGGCCGCATGCATGCATCCGGCCGGCGCGGGTTGCCCCGCGCGATGCTAGACAATCGTGCAGCAACCCTGGAATGGCAAGAGGAAGCGCGGCTTCCACCCATCCTCAGCGCGCTGACAGGAACCACTTAGCAAGCGCTGCGCCATCGCCGAAAGCGAGATCGGGCGACGCTACCGTGACACCTCCGTCATGCGATGCGTGGCCGAGCAGAACGGCCGTGCAGCCGGCCGCGCGCGCCGCCTGCATGTCGAGCGCGGTGTCGCCGACATACCAGACCGCGGGGCCGGCCTCGGCCCCGAGCGCGCCGAGCGCCATGCGGAAGGGCGCCGGGTCGGGCTTGTCGGCGACGGCGTCGCCGGCGCCGATGAGCGCGCCGAAATGATGCGCCCAGCCGAGATGCGCCGCTTCAGCGCGCAGCAGCGGGCCCTGCTTGTTGCTGATGACGGCCTGGCGGAGGCCGGCTGCGGCGACCGCAGCCAGCGCCTCGGCCGCGCCCGGCATGGGGGCCACGACCTGCAGGTGGCAGGCGCGGACCTCGGCGTAGAAGATGTCGCGGGCGCGTTCCCACTCGGCGCCGAACATCTCGGGGAAGGTCTCGCGGAGCGCGCGACGGGTCTTGGCCAGCACCTCCTCGCGGTCCCAGGGACGCATGCCGAAGGCGGCGAAGGCGGCGTTCAGCCCGGCCTGGATCGCCGCCCAGCCATCGACCAGCGTGTTGTCCCAATCCCAGAGAACAATACGCGGCGTCTCAGGCGGCATTCCGCAAATCGCCCTTCACGTGGCGGGCGAAGATCTCGAACAGTCGCCGCACCACCGGGCCGACCTGGCCGTCGCCGACCGGCTTGCCGTCGATTTTCGTGATCGGCTTCACGAAGGAGGTGGCCGAGGTGATGAAGGCCTCGCGCGCCCGGCGCATCTCCTCGACCGAGAAGTCCTTCTCCGAGAACGCGATGCCCTCGGCGGCGAGTTCCGCCAGCAGCGCGCCGCGGGTGCAGCCCGGCAGGATGACGTGGTCGAGGTGGCGCGTGCGGATCGTGCCGTGCTCGTCGACGATCCAGAAGGTGGTCGCCGCGCCCTCGGTGATCATCCCCGTCGCTTCGTCGTAGAGGATCGCCTCGATCGCGCCCTGCTCGCGCGCCGCCTGGCGGGCCAGGCAATTCGGCAGCAGGTTCACGCTCTTGATGTCGCGCCGCGCCCAGCGGAGGTCGGGCAGGGTGATGCAGGCCGCCGCCCATTTGTCCACGTCGGTCGGATAGGGCGCGATGCGCTTGACGGTCACGACCAGCGCCGGCGGCACGGGCTTGGCCGGGAAGGCATGGTCGCGGCGGGCCACGCCGCGCGTCACCTGCATGTAGAGCAGCCCCTCGGTCACGCGGTTGCGGCGCGCGACCTCGGCCAGCACGTGGCGCAGGGCGACGCGGCTCATCGGCATGGGCAGGCTGATCTCGCGCAGCGAGCGCTCGAGCCGGTCGAGATGCCGGTCCTCGTCGATGAAGCGGCCGCCATGCAGGTGGACCACCTCGTAGATGCCGTCGCCGAACTGGTAGCCGCGATCCTCGATATTCACCTCGGCCAGCCGCTGGTCGACATAGCGGCCGTTCACATAGGCGATGCGCGACATCCCGGTCCCCCTACTGTGTTTGCCCGGCCGGCGCCGGCACCCGGTCCTCGGCCTGGACGCCGAGGAATTTCAGCTTGCGATGCAGCGCGCTGCGCTCCATCCCGACGAAATTCGCGGTGCGGCTGATATTGCCGCCGAAGCGCAGCAGCTGCGCCTCGAGGTACTGCTTCTCGAACAGCTCGCGCGCCTCGCGCAGCGGCAGGGTCATGATCTCGCTGCTGCGGTCGAGCTTCAGCATGGCGGGTGCCGCCGAGCCCACCTCGGGCGGCAGCATCTCGGCGCGGATCTGATCGCGCGCCTCGCCCGGCGCCATGATCAGCAGCCAGTCGATCAGGTTGCGCAGCTGCCGCACATTGCCCGGCCAGTCATAGGCCTGGAGTGCGGCCATCGCGTCCTCGGCGATGTCACGCGGCGGCATGCCGGAAGTCTCGCCCGAGCGCTTCATGAAGTGGCGCGCCAGCGAGGGCACGTCCTCCCGCCGCTCCCGCAGCGAGGGCACCTTCAGCGGCACCACGGCCAGGCGATAGAACAAATCTTCGCGGAACCGGCCGCCGGCGATCTCGGCCTGCAGGTCGCGGTTGCTGGTGGCGATCACGCGGACATCGACCTTCACGCGCGTGGCGCCGCCGATCCGCTCGAAGCCCTGCTCCTGCAGCGCGCGCACGATCTTGCCCTGGGTCTCGAGCGGCATGTCCGCCACCTCGTCCAGCAGCAGCGTGCCGTTATGCGCGCGCTCGAGCACGCCGGCGCGGCGCGGCTGGGCGACCGGATCGGTGCCGGCCTCGAGCCCGAACAGCTCCTCCTCGAAGCGCGCGGGGTTGAGCGTCGCGCAGTTCAGCACGACGAAGGGGCCATCCGCCCTACGACTACGGGCATGGATCATCCGCGCCGCAACCTCCTTGCCCGAGCCGGCGGGGCCGGTGATCAGCACCCGGCTGCCGGTCGGCGCCACCCGGTCGATCGCGGTGCGCAGCTGGGAGATGGTGGTCGAGCCGCCGACCAGCTCGGCCTCCGGCCCGGCGCGCATGCGCAGCTCGGAATTCTCCCGCCGCAGCCGGGCGGCTTCCAGAGCCCGCGCGACCACCAGCAGCAGCCGGTCGGAATTGAACGGCTTCTCGATGAAGTCATAGGCGCCCTGCTGGATGGCGCGCACGGCGGTCTCGATCGTACCGTGGCCGCTGATCATCACGACCGGCACCTGCGGTTCCTCGCGGTGCAGGGCTTCCAGGATGCCGAGGCCGTCGAGCTTGCTGTTCTGCAGCCAGATGTCGAGCACGACGAGGCCGGGCCGGCGCGCCTTGAAGGCCGCCAGCGCCGCGTCGCTGTTATGCGCCTGGCGGGTCTCGTAGCCCTCGTCGGTCAGGATGCCCTCGATGAGCGCCCGGATGTCGGGCTCGTCATCGACGATCAGAATCTCATGCGCCATGCGCGCTGCTCATGCTCCTGTCCTGGGACTCGGCGGACCGCTCCCCGGAAGCTCTTTCCTGCCCCCGCTCGCCCACCGCCCGCAAGGGCAAGAGCAGCACGGCCCGGGCGCCCTGCTCCTGCCCCCGGTCCTCGAGGACCAGACGGCCGCCATGGTCCTCCATGATCTTCTTGACGATGGCAAGCCCCAGGCCGGTGCCCTTCGGCTTGTGGGTGACATAGGGCTCGGCCAGCCGGTCGCGCTCCTCGCCCGCCGGCAGGCCGATGCCGTCATCCTCGATCGCGATCGCAACCCCCTCCTCGCCCGGCTCCAGCCGGATGCCGATATGGCCGATGCGCTCGCCTGGACTCCGGAAGGGCGCCGCCCCGCCATCATCGCCCGGTTGCGGCTGCGCCCGCATCGCGATCGCGTCAGCGGCGTTCTGCAGCAGGTTGGTCAGCGCCTGGTTCAGCAGCCGTCGGTCGCAGGGGACCACCGGCGGCACCGGCGGCAATGTGATGGCGTATTCGATCTCCGGATGCGCATCGCGCTGCAGCACGAGCCCCTCGCGCACCACCTGGCCGAGATCCTCCGGCTTGATCACCGGCTGCGGCATGCGGGCGAAGGCCGAGAATTCATCGACCATGCGGCCGATATCGCCGACCTGGCGCACGATCGTATCGGTGCAGGCGACGAAGGTCTCGGGGTCGTTGGTGATCTGCTTCAGGTAGCGCCGCTTCAGCCGCTCGGCCGAGAGCTGGATCGGCGTCAGCGGGTTCTTGATCTCATGCGCAATGCGGCGCGCGACATCCGCCCAGGCCGCCTTGCGCTGGGCCGAGAGCAGCTCGGTGATGTCGTCGAAGGTGAGCACGAGGCCGGCCCCTTGCCCCTCCATCGAGAGCCGCGCCAGCAGCGTGCGGCGGTTGGACGGCGGGCCGATGCGGATCTCGGCGGTCTGCGCGCCGGCCTCGCGCGGCGCCTCGAACATCGGCGCGAATTCCGGCACGACGCTGGCGAAGGGCAGCCCGACCGCGGCGTCGAGGTCAATCCCCAAGAGCTCGCTCGCCCGCCGGTTCGGCAGGTTCACGCGCCCGTCAGGCTCGAGCCCGACCACGCCGGCCGAGACGCCGGAGAGCACGGCCTCGGTGAAGCGCCGCCGGTCGTCGATCTGGCGATAGGCCTGCATCAGCTCCGCCCGCTGGGCGGCGAGCTGGTTGGTCATGCGGTTGAAGGCGCGGGCGAGGCTCGAGACCTCGTCATCCGACTGGCCCTCCTCGACCCGGGTGGAGAGGTCGCCCGCCCGCACCCGCTCGGCGGCGACGATCAGCCGCCCGATCGGGCGCGCCAGCTGGTTGGCGAGCACCAGGCCGATCAGGATCGCCGCCAACAGCACCAGAAGTGCGGCGATCGCGAAGATCATCACGAAGGTGATCTGCAGCCCGGAGCGGTTGTTGTCGAGCTCGACGTATTCCGCGACCGCCTTCTCGACCGAGCGCTGGTGCATCAGCACCGTGGCATCGAGCGGCCGGCCGATCAGCAGCAGCCAGCCCCGCCCGACATCGAGCGAGACGACCGCGCGCACCCGGTCCTCGGCCGGCAGCACGGCGACATCGCCGAGCCGCGCCTCGGCGATCGCCTCCTCGGGCGGCGGGTCGAGCCGGAAACTGCTGGCGAGGCCGGCCTGCGCGATGATCTGCTGCGTCGCGGGATCGAAGACCACCGCCTCGGTCAGGTTGCGCAGCGCGGCATAGGTTGCCAGCACCCGAGCGAAGGCCATGCCGTCATCCGGCATGAGGAGTTGGGCGCGGGAGAGGTCGGCCGCCATCGCCAGCGCATCGCCGCGGATGGTGTTGCGGTGTTCTTCCAGGTAGCCGCGGCTTGCCTGCAGGCTGGCTTCCAGCGTCGTGCGCACGCGGTCGCTGAACCAGGTCTCGATACCGAGGTTGAAGAACAGCGCGGCGAAGGCCGCGACCAGCATCGACGGCACCACCGCGACCACGCCGAACAGCAGCACGAGGCGCACATGCAGCCGCGAGCCCGCCGAGCCGCGCCGGCGGTCCGCCCAGACGCGCACCAGCCGGCCCGCGAGCGAGGCGACCAGCAGCAGCAGCACGAAGAGGTTGACCAGCACCAGCCCGACGACGAGGCCGGGGCTGGTCGGCCCGAAGGGCGAGCCGTCGGACAGCGCCGAGAAGGTTGCGATGCCGATGACCAGTGCGCCGAGCGCCAGGCCCAGCGCCATGCCGCGGCCGAGCAGCAGGTCGCCGACGCGCCGCAGCAGCCCGCGCCGCCCAGCCACGTCCCGCGGGGGCTCGCGGTCCGCCTCCCGCTCCGCCAGGAGCGGCGCCGCGCTCATCAGCCGAGCCCGCGCACCACGGGCAGATCCAGCTCGCGGATCTTCTTGCGCAGCGTGTTGCGGTTGAGCCCGAGCATCGCCGCCGCCTTGATCTGGTTGCCCCGCGTCGCGCCCAGGACCAAGCGCAGCAGCGGCCGCTCGACCTCGGCCAGCACGCGGTCATAGAGGTCGCGCACCGGCAGCCCGTCCTTGTGGGCGGCGACGAAGGCCTTCAGGTGCCGCTCGACGGCCTGCTCCAGCGTCTCCGGCCCGGTGCGGCCGCCGGCCTCGGCCGGCGGCTCGGCCTCCGACAGCTCGGCCGCGACGGCATCCTCGCCGATCGTCTCCTGCGCATAGAGCGCCGCGAGGCGCCGCATCAGGTTCTCGAGCTCGCGCGCATTGCCCGGCCAGCCATGCTGCTTCAGGCGCTCGAGCGCCTCGTTGCTGAGCTGCTTCGAGGGCAGGCCGGAGGCGCGGGCGCGGTCGAGGAAGTGGCGGGCGAGCAGCGGGATGTCCTCCAGCCGCTCGCGCAGCGGCGGCAGGCGGATGGGCACGACGTTCAGCCGGTAGAAGAGATCCTCGCGGAACAGCCCCTGCCTGATGGATTGCCGGAGGTCGCGGTGGGTCGCGGCGACGATCCGCACATTCGCCTTGATCGGGTTGCGGCCGCCGACCGTGGTGAACTCGCCCTCCTGCAGCACGCGCAGCAGGCGGGTCTGCGCCTCGGGTGGCATGTCGCCGATCTCGTCGAGGAACAGCGTGCCGCCGGCGGCCTGCTCGAAGCGGCCGATGCCGCGGTTGAGCGCGCCGGTGAAGGCGCCGCGCTCATGCCCGAAGAGCTCGCTCTCGATCAGCTCGCGCGGGATGGCCGCCATGTTGATCGCGATGAAGGGTCCGCCGCGGCGCCGACCGTAGTCGTGCAGCGCGCGCGACACCAGCTCCTTGCCGGTGCCGCTCTCGCCGGTGATCATCACCGTGAGGTCGGTGGTCGTCAGACGTGCTACGGTGCGGTAGATCTCCTGCATCGCGGGGGACCGGCCGACCAGCGGCAGGCGCTCGCCGGCTTCGCCCGCCTCTTCCTCCTCCGCCTCCGCCGCGACCTGGGGTGCCGCCAGCGCGCGCTCGACGACGGCCAGCAGTTCCTTCAGGTCGAAGGGCTTGGGCAGGTATTCGAAGGCGCCGCGCTGCGCGGCCTTCAGCGCGGTCATGAAGGTCGACTGCGCGCTCATCACCACGACGCGCAGGTCGGGCCGCACGCGCTTGATGCGCGGCACCAGGTCGAGCCCGTTCTCGTCGGGCATGATCACGTCGGTGATGACGAGATCGCCCTCGCCATCCTCGACCCAGCGCCAGAGCGTGCTGGCCGAGGAGGTCGCCCGCACCTGATAGCCGCTGCGGCCGAGCGCCTGGCTCAGCACGGTGCGGATGGCGCGGTCGTCATCGGCGATCAGGATGGTGCGGCTGTCGGTCATGCAAGGCCCTTCGAACGGGAGCCGGAGGTCGCCCGCGTCCCGGCCGGTGGCATCGCGAGCGAGAGGCGGAAGACGGTGCGGCCGGGGCGGCTGTCGCATTCGATCAGCCCGCCCTGGTCGGCGACGAGCTTGGCGACGAGAGCGAGGCCAAGGCCCTGGCCGCCGCGCTTGGTCGTGACGAACGGCTCGAACAGCGTGGCGCGCACCGCCTCCGGGATCCCCGAGCCATTGTCGCGCACCGTCACCTGCAGCGGCAGATGGACGCGCTGGCTGGTGCCCGGCACCGCGATGCGCACGCCGTGGTGATAGGCGGTGCCGAGCACGATCTCGCCGCCGGCCGGCACGGCCTCGGCGGCGTTCTTCACGAGGTTCAGCAGGATCTGCACCAGCTGGTCGCGATTGCCGAAGACCGGCGGCAGGGAGGGGTCGTACTCCTCGACGATGCGCAGGTGCGCGGCGAAGCCGGTCTGCGCGATGCGCTTCACATGGTCGAGCACCTGGTGGATGTTGACCGGCGCGAGCTCGACCGGCCGGTCGGAGAACATGTCCATCCGGTCGACCAGGTTGCGGATGCGGTCGGCCTCGTCCTGGATCAGCTGGCAGAGCTCGCGGTCGCCATTGTCCTCGGTCGCCTGTTCCAGCAGCTGCGCCGCGCCGCGGATGCCCGACAGCGGGTTCTTGACTTCGTGGGCGAGCATCTCCGCCATCGCCGAGGCGCCGCGCGCGGCGCCGACGAAGTTGAGCTGGCGGTTCATCATCTGCGCGGTCGAGCCGTCCTGCAGCGTCAGCACGACGCCGCCCGGCATCTCCGGCAGCGGGCCGCCATGCGCCGAGACGCCACGGCGATGCAGCCGCGGGCTGTCGAGCGTCAGGTCGTGGTCGGAGACCGGCGCATCGTGCAGCCGCACCTGCGCGATCATCCCGAGCAGCCGGCTATCCTCGGGCAGCAGGTCGGTCAGCCGCATCACCGCGAGCGAGGCCGAACTCAGCTGGAAGAACAGCTCGGCGGCCGGGTTCACGTAGCGAAAGCGGTTCTCGGCATCGAGCACGACAGCCGGCATCGGCAGCGCGGCGAGGATGGCGGCGGCTTCCGGCAGCGGCACGCTGCGCGGCGTCGGCTTCGGCGTGCGGGTGGCGACGGCGCCGCTCATGCCGCCATCAACTCCCCGTCCTCGGCATGGCCGCGGGCCTGGAACTCGGCGCGCACGGCTTCCAGCCCCTTGTCGAGCAGCGGCTGGTAATAGGCGTGGATCGCCGCCTCGACCTCGGCGGAGGTGTGCAGCCGGTTGATGCCCGAGCGGAACTCGGCCGAGCCCGGCAGGCCCTTCGAGTACCAGGCGACATGCTTGCGCGCGAGGCGCACGCCGGTGTTCTCGCCGTGATGCGCCATGATGCCGCGGTAGTGCTCGAGCAGCGTCTCCAACTGCTCGGCGAGCTTCGGCTCGGCCGGCTTGATGCCGGTCGCGAGATACTCCGCGACCTGGCGCGGGAACCAGGGCCGACCGTAGCAGCCGCGGCCGATCATCACGCCATCGGCGCCCGACTGCCTAAGTGCCTCGGCGGCGTGCTCGACCGTCAGGATGTCGCCGTTCACCAGCACGGGGATCGTGACGGCGTCCTTCACCCCGCGCACGAAGGCCCAGTCGGCGATGCCCGTGTAGAGCATCTGTCTTGTGCGACCATGAACGGTGACGAGCTTGATGCCGCATTCCTCGGCGATCTTCGCCAGCCGCGGCGCGTTCAGCGAGTTGTGATCCCAACCCATGCGCATCTTCAGGGTGACGGGCACACCCACCGCCTTCACCGTCGCCTCGAGGATCGCCGCCGCCCTGACCTCGTCGCGCATCAGCGCGCTGCCGGCCTGCTGGCCGACCGCGACCTTCTTCACCGGGCAGCCGAAATTGATGTCGACGATGGCCGCGCCGCGGTCGACGGCGAGCTTGGCGGCCTCGGCCATCACCTGCGGCTCGCAGCCGGCAAGCTGCACGGCAGAGGGCGCGCCGAAGCCGTCGACCTCGGCCATCTTCAGGGTCTGGCGGTTCTCCCGCACCATCGCCTGGCTGGCGATCATCTCGCTGACCACCATGCCGGTGCCCTGGGCGCGGGCGAGGCGGCGGAAGGGCAGGTCGGTCACGCCCGACATCGGGGCGAGGTAGACCGGCGTCGCGATCGTCACGCCGCCGACCGCGATGGGCGCGAGGCGCGGCACCGGCAGGGCAGGGTTCTCGGGGGGGGTGCTCATCGTTTGGGCAAACTAGCCCATCGCGGCCACCCCGGCAACGCCATCCCTTAAGCAGAGTGACTGTTTGTAAGCCAAAGGGGACAGGCGCGGCCGCCCGCGCTAGCCTGTGCGGGCATGACCATCGCCGCCATCCTGACCGCCGCCGGCCGCGGCACCCGCTTCGGGGCCGAGCAACCGAAGCAATACCTGCCCATCCTGGGCCGCCCGGTGCTGCGGCTCGCCGCCGAGGCGCTGCTCCCCGAGGGCGGCGTCGCGCTGATCCAGCCGGTCTGCGCCGCGGGCGAGGAGGATCGCGTCGCCGGGATCCTCGCCGGCCTGCCGGTGCTGCCGCCGGTGGTGGGCGGCGAGACGCGGCAGGCCAGCGTGCGGAACGGGCTCGAGGCGCTGGCCGCGCACAAGCCGGAGATCGTGCTGGTGCACGACGCCGCCCGGCCGGTGGTGCCGCTTGGCACCATTCCTGCCCTGCTCGCGGCCCTCGCGCGCGCCCCGGGCGCCATCCCCGCGCAGCCCGTCGCCGATACGCTGAAGCGCGGCGAGGGCGGGCTGATCGCCGAGACCGTGCCGCGCGCCGGGCTCTACCGCGCCCAGACGCCGCAGGCCTTCCGCTTCGACCTGCTGCTCGCCGCCCATCGCGCCGCGACCAGCGAAGCCACCGATGATGCGCAACTGCTCGAGCGCGCCGGCGCGGCGGTGGCGCTGGTCCCGGGCGCCGAGACCAACGTCAAGATCACCTTCCCCGAAGACCTCGACCGCGTGGAGGCCCTGCTGATGGCCCGCCTCATCCCCCGCATCGGCACCGGCTTCGACGTGCACCGCACCGAGGTCGGCCGCCCCATGATCATCTGCGGGGTGAACATCCCCTGCGAGTTCGGGCTCGAGGGGCATAGCGACGCCGATGTCGGCATCCATGCGCTCTGCGACGCGATCTACGGCGCGCTGGCCGAGGGCGATATCGGCCGCTGGTTCCCGCCGTCTGAAATGACGTGGAAGAACGCCGACAGCGCGATGTTCCTCCGCCACGCGGCCGAGCGGATCGCCGCCCGCGGTGGCGTGCTGGCGAATTGCGACGTGACGATCCTGTGTGAGAAGCCGCGCATCGGGCCGCACCGCGATGCGATGCAGGCGCGGCTCGCGGAACTGCTCGGCGTCGCGCCGGGCAAGGTCGGCGTGAAGGCCACCACCACCGAGCGCCTGGGCTTCACCGGCCGCGGCGAGGGCATCGCGGCGCAGGCCGCCGCGATGGTGCTGCTGCCGGCCTGAGCCGGCGCGCTCAGTTCGCCTTGATGCCGGCATCGCGGATCACCGCGGCCCATTTCGGGATGTCGCGCGCGATGGTGGCGCGCATCTCCTCAGGGCTCCCGCCCACCGCATCCAGGCCCAGCACGCCGATGCGCTGCTGGATCTCCGGCTCGCGCAGGATGCGGTTGCTGTCGGCGTTCACCCGCGCGATCACCTCGGCGGGCGTTCCCGCCGGCGCCATCGGGCCGAACCAGGAGAGCGCCTCGAAGCCCGGGAAACCCTGCTCGGCGACGGTCGGCCACTGCGCCAGGTTGGGCGAGCGCGTCAGGCTCGAGATCGCGATGCAGCGCAGCCGCCCCTCGCGCACCATCGGCATCGCGGCGCCGGCATTCTGCACGCCGAGGTTCAGCACCCCGCTCAGCACATCGGCGAGGTTGGCGCCGCGATAGGGGATGTGCTCCATCTGGATGCCGGCCTGGCGGCAGAGCATCTCGGTGGCGATGTGCTGCGGCGTGCCGACGCCGGGCGTGCCGTAGCTGAGCGCGCCGGGCCGCGCCTTGGCCGCCGCGATCACGTCGCCGAGGCTGCGGAAGGGCGAGCTCTCGGGCACCAGGAAGACCGAGGGCATCGACAGCAGGACGGCGATCGGCGCCAGGTCCTTCAGCGGGTCGAAGCCGGCATTGGTCAAGGTCGGCACGATGGTGATGGCGCCATTCGCCGCCCACATCAGCGAGGTGCCGTCGGGCGCCATCTTCGTCACGCGCTCGACGCCGAGGGCGCCGCCATTGCCGGGCATGTTCTCGACGACGACGGGCTGGCCCCAGAGTTCCGCGTAGCGTTGCGCGAAGAGCCGGGCGGTGACGTCGGTGCTGCTGCCGGCGGTGAAGCCGACGACCAGCCGCACCGGGCGGTTGGGCCAAAGGGGCGTTGACGCGGCGCCCTGGGCGCGCGCGGTGGCGGGGATCAGGGCGGCCGCGGCGAGCGCGCGGCGCGTGATGGTCAGGGTCATGTCGTTGCCTCCCGCGGGGAGGCTACCACGGCGTGGCGCGGCCCCAAGCCCATCACGCCGGCTCATGAATTCGCTGGTATTTCCGCGTCGCCAGGTCGCCGTTCAGCTTGATCAGCGCCCTCGCCATGGGCCGCCACCAGGGTTCGTGCCAGCGGTCATGGGCCTCCATCACCTTGGTGGTCGCCGCGAACACCTCCCCGGACAAAATCGGATCGGGCATCTTCCAGGGCAGCGAGGGCATCGCCGACAGCAGGCCGAGCCGCTTGCCGAGCAGCACGCCGCGCAGCCCCATCATCCGGTAGGCCCGGCGATAGGCGCAGCAGATGAAGTAGGCGAGGCTGCGCAGCAGCTCGGAGCAGTCGGGGTGCGCGACCTCGCGCAGCAGGCGCTCCCAGAGCCCGAGCTTGTGCCATCGGCGGAAGGTGCGGCTGACGGTATCCGGCTTGCCGAAGCCCTCGGGCAGCTGGGTCCAGCTGCCACGGCCGCCGCGCGGGTGCTTCAGCGTCACCGCGCGGAAGATGGCATCGAGCCTGGCGCGGACATCCTCCATCGGGCGGCCGCGGCGGCGGGCGCTGCGCTCGAAGGACATCCCGCAGTTGTGGATGCAGAGGAAGCCGCCGATCTCGTTCCACTCGGCCTCGGAGAGCGGCTCCCAGGGCCGGCGCGGGGTGAAGTCGCAGGTCGGGTCGACGGGGAGCTTGTGGAGCGGGGTGGGGTGGGCGGTCTCGGGGGTCATGGGTGGCCTCGGGCACGGCGGAACGGCCCGGGATAGCAGGAATTTATTGCTACTAACTGGATGGGGGCGGGATCGGCGCATGGTCCCGCGCGCGCGCCTTCGCCGGCAGGGGCGACCGCATCGGCAGTCTGCCCCGGGGCGCCGCTCGAGCGCCGCCCGGATCGGCGCCAGCCGGACGCCGGCATCGCCCGGCGCTCACAGAAGTGTGTTGACCGCTGCCGGCGGCGCAGGCCGCACGCACACAAGAAAGTTCTTGCAGGATAACGGTTTGCGTCGCTTCTATGCAGCAAGAGGCCAGCAACCGCACCAAGGCCTCTGGGGAGACGCCACATGGCCCTACGCATCCGCAATTTCGGCTGGCGCTGCCGCTGCAACGGGGATGGCCGGCTGGCCTGCCAGGTCCCCCCCTCCCCGGACGTGATGGCCAACCTGTTCCTCGACTACAAGCGATCGGGGAAGGCGGGCGAACTGACCTTCAAGCAGTATCTCGTCTCGATCGGCTTCATCGACCCGGCCGCGACCACCGTCGGGATGGACGATTCGGCGCAATTCGTCGCAACGCCGGGCGGGCCTGAACTCCTGGCGATTCCCGCCGACCCGGTGATCGGCCAGGTGCAGGTCAAGGTCCTGCTGGTGGATTTCGACGACAGGCCCGGCGTGAGGCCACGCGCGCAATTCGAGGACCTGCTCTTCTCGAAGGGCATCCATCCCTCCGGCAGCATGCGCGATTACTACAACGAGGTGAGCCTCGGGAAGGTGGACGTCGTCGGCACCGTGTCCGACTGGATCAGGCTGCCGCAGCCCTACTCGTTTTATACCAACAACGAATCAGGGACCCGTTGGGAAAGCTACCCGAACAATGCCCCGCGCATGGCCGAGGATGCCGTGCAGGCGGCGCTGGCGAAGGGCGTGACCTTCGACGCCTCGCTCGACACCTTCGGCCGAGGGATCGTCACCGCCCTCTTCATCGTGCATTCGGGCCGCGGCGCCGAGAAGCAGACGACGCGAGCCCTGCAGAACCAGCACATCTGGTCGCACAAATGGCAGCTGAGGAACCCGGTGCAGGTCGGGCCCGATCTGGCGGCCACGATCTACCTGACCGTCCCGCAGGACTGCAAGCTGGGCGTCTGCGCCCACGAACTCGGGCACCTGGCCTTCCAGTGGCAGGATTTCTACGACCCCAACTACAACGAGGACGGCACCAGCTGGGACGGCACGGGCGATTGGGACCTGATGGCCAGCGGCTCCTACAACGGGGGTGAGCTGAAGCCGGCGCATCCCGCGGCGCTGCACAAGATCCAGCACGGCTGGGTCCCGCTGAGAACCGTGACGAAATCGACCTCGCTCCGCCTCAAGCCCTACACGGCGACTTCCGGCGGCGTCGTCAAGCTGGTCAGCCCCGGCTTCAGGCCTAAGCAGTACCTGCTGCTGGAAGCGCGCAAGCGGACCGGCTTCGACAGCTTCCTGCCCGGCGAGGGCCTGCTGGTCTGGAAGGTGGACGAGCCGAAGGAGCAGACCGGTCCGCAGACGCCCGGGCTGTCGCTGGTCCAGGCCGATGGCCTGAACGACATGAACGACCCCAACGATGTCCACCAGGGCGATGACGGCGACCCCTTCCCGGGCAGCAGCGAGCGGCGGTCGCTCGGCGACCAGGGCGTGACCTCCACCTCCTTCGGGACCACGCGGTCGAGGATCACGCTCCGCAACATCGCCATCGACGGGGACGGGGTCGTCACCCTGGACGTGCAGTTCGCCGGCAGTGCCACGGGCAAGGCGACGAGCGGCGGGGGCGCCAAGCCGAAGCCCGGGAAGGCGGGCGCGCAGGCGACGCGGCGCGCCGCGGCGAAGCCGGCCAGCGCGCGGCCGAAGCCGGGCAAGGCGAAGGTGGGCAAGGCCAAGGTGACCAAGGCGAAGCCGGCGAGCGCCAGGACCGCCAAGCCGAAGGCCAAGCCGGCGAAGGCCAAGCCGGCGAAGACGGTCGCCGCGCGCAAGCCTGCCGCGGGCGCCACGCGCCGGAAGGCCGCCCCGGCGCGCAAGCCCGCGCCCGCTCGGAAGCGCTGAGGCGCTCCGGCGGCCGCCTGGCGCCGCGGCCGGGGCAGGCGGCGCAGCGCCTCCGCCCGCGGGCGACGGCGCCGTGCTCCAGCGGCCCCTCGCCCACCCTCCCTTGCACCGGCCCGCCACCGTCCTACCCTGCCGGCGCCACCGAGGGATTCGTCCGCCATGCTGCAACCACCGCCCGCCGAGCCCGGCATGCGCGAGGAGGAGGTCGAGACCCCCGCCCTGCTGCTCGACCTCGACGCCTTCGAGGCCAATCTGGACGCCATGGCCCGGCAGCTCGAGGGCACCGGCGTGAAGCTCCGGGCGCATGCCAAGACCCACAAATCGGCGGTCATCGGCCGGCTGCAGATGGCGCGCGGCGCGGTCGGGCAATGCGTGCAGAAGGTGGCCGAGGCCGAGGCGCTGGCCTGGGGCGGCATCCCCGACATCCTCGTCAGCAACCAGGTGGTGGGCGGCACGAAGCTCGCGCGGCTCGCGGCGCTGGCGCGGATCAGCCAGGTCGCGGTCTGCGTCGATGATCCGCAGCAGGTGCTGGCGATCGCGCATGCCGCCGAGGCCGCCGGCGTGCGCATCCCCGTGCTCGTCGAGATCGATTGCGGCGCCGGCCGCTGCGGCGTGGCAGCCGGGCCGGAGGCCGTGGCGCTCGCCGAGTTTATCGCCAAGAACGCGCATCTGAGCTTCGGCGGGCTGCAGAGCTACCACGGCAGCGCCCAGCACAAGCGCAAGCCCGAGGAGCGCGCGGCTGCCATCGGCCACGCCGCCGAGGTCACCCGCCGCACCGTCGAGCAGCTGCGCCAGCGCGGGCTCGATTGCCCGATCGTCGGCGGCGGCGGCACCGGCACCTTCCAGCACGAGGTCGCCAGCGGCGTGTACACGGAGATCCAGGCCGGCTCCTACGCCTTCATGGATGCCGACTACGCCCGCAACGAGACGCCGCCGCCCTTCACCCAGAGCCTCTTCGTGCTGGCGACGGTGATGAGCCGCGCGATCGCCGGCGTCGCGGTGGTGGATGCCGGGCACAAGGCGGTGCCGACCGACAGCGGCTACCCGCAGGTCCATGGCCGGCCAGGGCTGAGCTACGTCTCGGCCTCGGACGAGCACGGCAAGCTGACGGTGGCCGACGGTGCTGCGCCGAAGCTCGGCGAGAAGCTGCGGCTGGTGCCAGGCCATTGCGACCCGACGGTCGATCGCTACGACTGGTATGTCGGGGTGCGGAAGGGCCGCGTCGAATGCCTCTGGCCGGTCGCGGCGCGCGGGGCGATGCAGTAGCGCGCGGCTACGCGCTCTTCTTCTGCGGCTTCGCATCCCCGTTCATCGCCGCGCGCACCGCCTCGCGCAGCAGCCCCGGCTTCGGCAGCACGATGCTCTGGCGCGAGACCTGGGCCAGCCCCTCGCGCGCCAGCTGCGACAGCTCGCGCGAGACCGCCTCGCGCCGGGCGCCGATGCGGGCGGCGAGGATGTGCTGGGCGGGCGGCGGCGAGATCCTGAGCGCGCCATCCTCGCGCGGCCGGCCGAGCCGCAGCAGTTCCGCGACCAGCCGCTGGCGCACCGGCAGCACGGCGAGCTCGACGTTGCGGGCATCCAGCAGCCGCAGCCTTGTGACCAGCAGCTTCAGCAATTGCAGCCCGGCCGAGGGCGCGCTCAGCACCAGGTCGAGGAAGGCGTGGCGCGGCAGGCAGCAGAGCACGGTATTGTGCGTCGCGGTGACGTTGGCCGAGCGCGAGAGCCCGTCGATCGCCGCCATCTCGCCGAACAGGTCGCCGCCGGCGAGCTCGCCCAGGATCACCTCCTGGCCGGAGGCGGAATGGACGGCCACGCGGACGGTGCCGGAGAGGATCAGGAAGACCTCGTCCGAGCGGTCGTCATAGTCGATGACGACCTCGTTCGGCGCCGCCCGGCGCCAGCGGGCGTGGCGGGCGGCGGCGGCCAGCACCACCGGGTCGACATCCCGCAGCAGCGGCAGGCGCGACAGCCTTTCGTCCTCGGCGCTGAGGGCCATGGGGGAATCCTGGTCCTGGAAGATTTCGATAGTCTCGCCCGAGGCCACCCACGTGCGCAAGCGCACCGCCCGGGCCGGTCGCGCTGCCGTCTGTACCCGGGCGCACAGCGCGGGCGGGCGGGGCCGTGCCAGCCTTGCGGTGCGCGTCGTCCGCCCAGGCAGCCGGGCCAGGCTGCCGGGCCGGCCGGCACGAAGGGATGCGATTCGTCTTTGGGTGTTCTCGCGACCGGGCTGCTGGTTTATGCCGCACCGCTGGGCGCCCGGGGGGCGGGCGGCCGCAGCGTGCCGGCCCGCGCGGCCGTGCGGCACCGCGCAGGAGACCGGGTCATACCGCG
>Ga0114976_10000288_pt1 | contig 30857 bp, 17 predicted proteins | sample S_130805_EF_Meta_FD_87319 | JGI IMG/M metagenome (GOLD analysis project Ga0114976, IMG submission 87319) | Freshwater microbial communities from Lake Simoncouche, Canada to study carbon cycling - S_130805_EF_MetaG | ecosystem: Environmental > Aquatic > Freshwater > Lake | place: Lake... | reverse complement strand
CTTATCAAGGACAACTGAGGCATTGCATCATCTCTTAACAGGAATGGTGCCTCTACAGTAATAATATCTAAATAAAAATTATCTTGAACTAAATTATTAAATGTTTTAAGATCTTTTCTATCAATAACAAAATCAAAATCACCCATTCTTTGTTTGCCAGGGAATCCACTTCCATTTAAGTATGCTTCCAGTGCCATAGTTCCAGAAACATAATAGTCAAGATTACTTGCATTTAAAGTGTTTAGTAGTTTATTTAAAACACTAGCATTTTCTGTAATCATTTCATCTGGATATACCATAGCACTATTGAATTGATTGGTGCTTCCATCACAACTTCCGCACGGACCGCATCCATCTGGTCTCGGGCATTGTCCAGGTCCACAACCCCCTGTATTTGGCGGACCGCAAAGTATTAAACTAGGTTCACCATCTGGACAACATTTATTTGTTATACAACCACTGGTGCATTCGGTGCATGGATCTGGGCATTCTGGTGTATCCGGACATTGTTCGCATTGACATGGTCCACCACCTCCACCACCTCCACCACCTCCACCCAATTCTTTGCATTTGTCTGATCCGCTACCTTTGTTGGTGCAATCAGACTCACCCCCTAAAGGGACACCCGTATTGGACCACCTTCCTCCAGAGTAAAAATACATCACTCCATTTGTGGCGTCAATGAATATGTCACCATCAGTAACTTCGCTGCAATTAGCGATTGGATTACTACATCCACCTTGGCATTCGTTGTCATCTCCTGCTAATGGAGAACCAGAAGGAGGAGTTCCTCCAGCACAAATTTTAGATCCTTGATTTGCAATAGGTGGTGCAGTTGGTTCACCTTCTGGTCCACAGTCTGGATTATCTTCTGCTAATGTGTCGTATAAACCATTTCCTCCATCACCACCTACTACATCTGCCCAATCGCTTAATCTCGTTGATCCACCACCGCCGTATATTGGTTGAGTTGGTATAAACATCAACCCAGTTTCACCAGCAGAACCACCACCATTTTTACATAATGCTTTTAATTCAGAACGATTAGTGCTGGAACCTTTTCCTACTGCTTCGAGATATTTACCAAAAGTCCATTGTTGACTTCTGTATGTTATACCACCACTTGCATAACCATTAAATATTGTTCTGTGTTGATATCCGCCACCTTGTAAGGTACTGCATGAATCAGGTCCAGCCGCAATATCACTACCTACAGGTAAACCAGTTTTTACATCAATAGTTAATTCACTATTGCCTCCACTACCAGTAGTTCCAGCAGATCCATAGAAAAAACTATGTTTAAAATTATTAATTGCTCCATTTGCTAATGGATTGGTTGCAGGACTACCTGTACAATTTGCGGTGGATCGTTTTCTAACAACATACCCAGTTGCATTCTTTAAGCAATCTAGGGAGATTTCACCCGGTTCTGGTTTTGGTGGACCTTCCAAATAACCACAGAATATTCTTGCTCCACCATCACCGGGAGGTCCTTGAACTCCCTGTGGACCAACAGGACCAACGGGACCGGCAGGTCCTTGACTCCCACCACCACCACCTTGGCAATCTGGTCGTTGTGTAACGAATGCTTCATCACAACCAACAACACCTTGACAAGTAGATTGTCCTTCCGATGATTCTGCGTTGTATAGTTCGCCTACTAAAGTTTGACTTTCTAAAATCCTTGCTTCTTCGTATACAATTTTACTAATTTGATATACATCAACAACAGAACCCCGTCTATACGCGGTTTTCGTTGGGAAACGACTAACAAAAATTTTAAAGTTGTTAGCCATATTACGTTGTTATGTTTGGGTTGAAAACCATCTTTCCCTGAAGCAATCGAATAACAAATGAAGTTGTATTTGGCGTAGAACCCAATTTATAATCAAGTTCAATATCATAAAAATATTTACCATTTTGACTAAATTGTCCAGAAGATTGTATTATGATATTATGATCTGTTGGATTTTGTATAATATCAAACAATATTGTACCCGTACCGGCCGGACCTTTTGTTATTTTGTTACCAGTACTCATAGAATATACAGAACTTCCTCCAAGAACTTCTATGCCTTTACTATCTTTTACTTTTGCTCTTATTGTTAAAAAAGTACCAGTAGTTGCGGTCTTCATCCAACCAAAAGAATTACTGTTATTTGGATATGCTAATTTGATTTCTTCGGGAACATCAAAATTCAAAGTTGTATTATTATTTCCCCACGCGGTCTCGGTTGTTTTTGGTAAAAATTTAAACAAACCACCGGCAGGATTCATAACTTTTAATGATGTGACAAAGTTAGAACCCTGTTCTACGTTAAACTCATAAAAGGCTGCTGGCATCGTAGTTTACTCCTGTTGTTTGTTGCGGAGCTGCTTGTGCAGTGGCTCCTCCACCACCTTCTCCACCACCGGGTGCGGATGAAGGCATTCCACCTGTCATTTGAGCAGACATTTGTTCTGCTCTTATTTGTTCTTCCATCTGCTTCTGTTCTTGAATCATCTTTTCTTGTTCAATTTCAGAATCAATCAATTCAATATCTTCATCGGTTTGACGCAAGATGTTCTTACGAATCCAGATCTCCGAGAAATACTTACCAGAGTAATCTGAAACTTCTCTGAGAATTGCCATACGATCTTTGAGAACTTCTGCTTGTTTGGATTCCAAGAACATGGAATCTGTTGAGAAATCTATCTTGATGTATTGGCAAATCTTGTTCCACTCATCCTGATCAACGATTCCTTTTGAAATCATTTGAACTTTCAAGAAGTTTAAGAACAGTTCTGAGAAACGAAGACGAACTCTACTGATGAATTTAGCAAACTTCAATTCATCTCTGCTAATATCAGCAGCACGACCCATATTAAATCCTGTATCGGATTCCATACGAGACATTGGTATTTGTAAACTTCTGAAGAGTTTCTTTTGGAAATACTTTACGTCTTCCATCTCTCCCAAGTTTGCCCCACCGGGGAGTGTAGAAATTTCTGTTCCCTTACCACCTTCTCTGCGTGGTAGCCAGTAGTCTTCCAACATACTCATGTGCTTGCGATCATCGCGGATTTCTCCGGTGTTGGCATCATAAGTAATCTTGTTACGATATCTTAACATGATATCGCGTAGATATTGTTCTGCTTTATTCTTTGGTAGAGATCCAACGTCGATGTAGAATATTCTACGTTCTGGTGCTCTCGACCAACGATAAATTACGGTAGCATCTTCTACCATTCTTAATTGATTCAATGGCTTAATTGCTTTGTGTAAGTAACTCACTACACGCTTTGTACCATAATCAAACAATCCAGAATGACAATAATTTATAGAGTCTGGTGAGATACGAACACCTTGTGTTGTGTCGTACATGTTGAATCTTTCTTGAACGGTATAGAGATAGTACTCTTCAATACCTTCAATAATATCAACGCCGTTGACTTTACTCTTCTTCTTGATTTCTCTAACTTTTTTCACCCGAAGAGGATCAATTTGACGGATTTCTTTTATACCCTGTCTAGGATCGTCTTCTAGAATCATATGATAATAAAGACGACCATCAATATACCATCTTCTGGCAATCTCATAGCATTTACGGTTGAAGTCTAAAAGAAAAATGATGTGTTTGAATTCATCATACATTACCTTCTTAACTTCTTCTGGAATTATACTAGTATCTACTTTGTCTATATTGAGTTTGACTATTGATCCAGAAGCATCTTCTGTAATCATTTCATTGATGATGTCATCAATAGCCATTTCAATTTCTGCGTGAAGACTCATCTCACGATATTTCTTAACCAAGTCAACATCCGACTTGACAGTACCGTCAAGATCTACATACCAGCCCTGAAAACCACCGGCTTGGACGAAGGATGCACCATCGTCGAAAGCCGGCGGTATTACAGAGGGAACTGCTGCTTGTTGTTCTTTGGTTTTACCAAAAGTAAAGCCGAATATATCAAATGCCATTATAAAACTCCTTCACGAGTATATAGTCGATTAAGACAAGTTGCCTGCGCCACCGCCGGTGGCTCCTGTGCCCTTTTCTATTTGGAAATAATGATATTTCAAAGTTACTGTAAATTCAACTAATGCATCATTATTATCATGCGATAGATCAATAGCAGATACATCACTGCACCAAGTTCTATTTAATTTATATGTTCTTATTGGATTGTGTAAACGATCTAATTGAGAAAGTTCAACAATACAACCTAAATTATTGGCATTTGGTAATTGACCTACGTTATCAAGATGTCTATTCCAAGTATGATTCCATGCTTCAAAGAAGTGACGAACTCTCATGTCTGTACCATCACTCAAGATGGTCAATTGGACATCGTTATATACTCTATCGCCTGGGAATTTATAAATTCTTCCCATGTGATTTACAGGAATTTCACCTACTGTAGTTTCTGGTAATTGAATTGCTTTTACATGAACGATAGAATCATCGTCATTCAACACAGGCACTCCACCGGGAATGCTTCCTGTGATTTTGATTCTAAAAAGATTTGATCTTGCTCCACCATCAAATTTAGATGTAAACTTTGTAATATCCATTTAATTGCTCCCTTTATGCTCCAACCACTTCTTCAAAGCTCAAACCACTTGGGGTAGCAATGAAGTTGAGTTGAATGAAGTTGATTGACTTGTTTGGTTTGATATAGATATCAGCAACGAAATTGTTTGAATCAATTACTTGTGGTGTGTTGTTTGTTTCATCGCAAACTACACGGAAATCTGTGATACCTCTTCTTCCCAAAACATTTCTGAGATATGGAGTTACAAGATTTACAAATTGTGCTCTTGTAAATTCGTCATTGAATTCGAAGAGTTGGAATTTCGCAGCAGTTGCAATTGACTTCTCAAGAATGATGAACAATCTGCGGACGTTGATTCTATCAAAAGCAGATGGTCTGCTGAGTAGAGTCTTGTCTCCGAACAATACTGGTCCAATGCCAGGGAAGGATACAACAGGATTCATACCAATCTTATACAAATCATCACGTTGTCCTTGATTTGGATTGAATGGTAATTTGATTACTCTGTTGATACCACCACGGTTAAGACCGGCTGGTGAATACCAAGGATCGTTATTCAAATCGGTTCTTACGCAAAGACCAGCAATGTCTGGATTGAGTGGAACGTAAACATATTCGTCGTTGTAATTATCGTATTGTAACTTATATCCGGTATCAGCAACACCATAGGAGGTTGAGTCGCCATTTGTTCTGAAAGTAATAATATCAGCCAAATATGCGGTTGGTGTTTGGTTGAAACCGTTTGTTGGATATGGAGAAACGAAAGCAATTACGTCTTTTCTTGTTTCTGCAATCTCTGTTACACGGTATGCAGCACTCTTACCCAATGGTCCAGTAATGAAGAGTGCTACATCAATGATTTCTGGATCACCCATATAGGTGTTGAATGCTTCGGCAATATCGTCATCAACTGGTGTTACTGTGTCTAGAGCACCGCCAGCCAAACTACTGACTACCAAATTCTCGCCGTTAGTTGTTCTCATAACCTTGAAAGCAGTTGCAGAAGATGCAGTCAATGCGGTTCCCCAAGAAGTTGAACCGGAAGAAACCGATACTGCTGCTGTGGTGTTTGTGGCACCACCATCCAAATGTGCCAAGGACCAAACGTATTGGGATTGGTTATTGATTACATCTTTGTAGTAGTTGGTTGTGCCGTTTTCGTTTACTGCGTTTTGTGCTTTTGATAGATAAGCAAACTTCTCCAAGACAGTTCCTGGCGTACCAGAGAACAAACCATCTTCGTCTATGACGAGAACGTGAATTTCGTCTTTGAGAGCAGATCCGGTCAAATTGGTTACCCAAGGAGATGTGCCTGGAAGACCGTCGAAATACTTGATGTAATCGACATATTGATTTGAATTGCCATCCGTATCGTTGCCATAAGTTGCCGTAGCATAGTAGTCAAGAACTACAACTTTAAGACTGTCACCAAGTGCGCCTGGGTATTTTGCTGCCCAGAAACCGTTACCAGAGGCAAATGCTCCGTATGCTTGATAGGAAGTTAAACTGCATAGGGTGTTGCCATTAATAGCAGTTCCACCGGAAGTAGAAGTCTTTGAAACATTTGTTGAATTAATGAATCTAACAACCTTTAGATTGTTTCCGTATGACAAGAAGTTTGCAGCAGACCACCACCAACGGTTATACTTTGCTGCATCTGTTGTACCAGAAGTGGCTTTCATTGGTTTACCAAAGATTTGAGCCAATTCCTTCTCGCTAGTGATTGTTACGGGTTCATTTCCTGGTCCCCATTGGAACAAACCAACCATACCGGCTGGGGTTGTTGCAACAGCGGGGACTAGAAGGGTCACATCTTTTTCTGTTATATTTACGCCTGGGCTTATTTGAAATGCCATTTTTTCTCCTTTGGACGCCTTTTCAGTATCCTATAATTAGAAAATACTCTTATTTGCTAGGAATATGTATAATTCTACTTCGTTTGATATTTTACAAAATGGAATCACCAAACTCACTGCCAAATTCGTCCATCTCGTCATCAACCCCACTCAAAAACCCAAATGGCATGACTTCTTCCTCAATCGCGTCAATCTGTTTCTGGAATAATGTTTTACGAATATCCAAATCAGTTAAATCTTTAAAATACGTCTGAGTACTCAACCAACCAAACAAAACCAAGCACATTACCAAGTCATCGTTACTTCCCGTATCCGCTTCATAAGAATTATTTTTTGAAATAAAGGTAACAAGTTCTCTCATGATATCTATATCGTTGATGATCAGTTTGTCGCTTTCAACCATAGATTTCAACACAGAGCATCCTAGACGCTTTACTACCTTCGTGGTACGGACTCCTAGTTGAGTATCGGAATTACCGAAACCTCCGTCCAGAGTCTGTCCTTTTCTTCCACGAATAGAAGATATTAAAACATTCTCATATTCTAGTTCTTTATATAAAATATCAGCGACTTGTCCGCCAATATCATTAACTTCAACTAGCACAAATGCATCATTGTATTCCCTCGAAGTATTCATAATAACATTTGGATACACCATTGGAGACATCATATTATTTTTGAATACTGCAACTACCTTATAAGGCATTTCAGTAACATCAATTATACAAAATGCGCTATAGTCTAATCCCTGTCCACGGGAAGTATCTACCAATGTTAAGTAACTGTGCTTTTCCTTTGGTTTTTCATATACTCGTAACCCATCATCATTTTTATAAATCGGATTACGGAATACCAAAGTTTTGAGTTTATTTGCACTAATTAGTGTATTCGTGGAACCAATGAAATCGCATTCGTGTTCTGTACGGAACTTGTCCTCGGAACCCAAGTTTCTTATTTCTTGCTCACGCCAGGTCTGATCTCTACCGGGAACCTGACTCCAGTGAATTTCTACATTCTTAAAGTCGTTTCTGTGTTCCGCAGAATCCACCCAAATCTTATAAAATAAATTCAATCCGTTGGGTGTAGAGATTATTACTAATTTAGTACTCTTACCTGAAGTGATTGTTGGGAATACGGATGTATAGAAATCCGTTGCAATGTTTTCTGGAACGTGAGCAAACTCGTCCAACATGATAAGATTAAAAGAACCACCACGAATAGCAGAAGCAGAAGTAGCAGCAGCAACAATTCTAGAACCGTTTTCCAGTTCTATACTCATTTTGTTCCATTCTTTAATTCCCTGCTGCAACCATTTTGGTAGATACTCATAAGCAACCTTAAGTCTGTCCATGTGCAATTTTGCTACTGTTTGTTTGTTAGCGAGAATTGCCACATTACTTGTAGGATTAAAAAGAATATACCAAAGAATATAAGCGACTAAGGTTGTAGACTTACCGCACTGACGAGGCATTTTACCAATAGTAAATCTGTTTTCATTGATAGTTTCTACAAACAATTCTTGGAAATCAAACATGTTAAAATTAATAAGTCCTTTGTCCAGACTCACAATCTTTACATAATTCTTAATAAAGTATATCGGATCTTGAGAACATTTAACGTATTCTTCCACTTGTTCTGGTGTGAAAGAAACATTAACATTTGCTCTCTTAAGATTTGGATTTCCGAGATATGTTCTCTCTTTATTCTGCATCTATAATATCGCCATCATTATGTTCTAACTTCTCAATTTCTTTCATCTTACCACGCAGCAGTTTTTGCAAATCTGCGGTGCTACCAACAAAAATCGAATTGTTGGTTGTGATTGAGTTGGGAGCATTATTAGTTTGCGGCTCTCCCTTAATCACTTTCATTTTGTTATGCATATCCAACAGATCTTTATTTGTTTCCGCAACAGTCTTGATCAATTGAGCAAGAACTTCATATGCTCTTGGTTGTTCTGTTTCTGAAGCAAGATTCAATATACCATCAATTGCTGTAGTTCCCTTACCAATCAATTCTTTTAGATTGTCCCGAACTGTAAGATAATCTTTATCCAGATCATCTTTCTGCACAGTAATCTCTGTTACTCTACGGGGTTCTGGTGATTCGGGTTGTGGTGTTGATTCTATATTGAAATGTTTTTCAAGTTCATCGAATGCCATAATTTATCCATTAATAATCTGTAATTACTGTTCTTATATCATAGTCGTCTGAAGGAACCAAATCTCTTCCAGATTTTAATTCAATCTTATCGCCATTAGTATCTAGGATATATTCACCATCGGTATCCTTAAGATACACAACACCATCTATATGAATATTTACTAATTTCTTTGACATATTAATCCAGATTGAATAGGTTTACATCAATTATCTTGATCAGACCAGATTGTCTTACTGGTCCATAGAATAGTGTTCTAGCAACAAATTTAAGTTCATATATAATAGTTCTTTGATTTTCGTCTTTAAATGAACCTTCAAATTGTTGATCAGTTTCGGTTGAGATCAGAGTTATTGGAATATCTATTTTTTCGTATTGATCTGCAAGAATGGTTGGTTTGATTGTAATAGTAAATTCAGGCGTAAAATATGGTAATATTTGTTCTACTATTTTCAAACCATCATCCATTGCACGAGTATAGATGAATAGAGAATAATTCAGTTTATATGGTACTTCAGCAAAATGATGGTGAATTATTACATCACCATTTGTTTGTATTTTTTCTGCTTTTCTTGTTGTTATACTGTTTCTTTTTCTTTCAGTATCGTATTCCAAGCCAGTCATCATAAATGACATTCTCGGTAAAGTCAAAGAAGTTGCATAAGCCTTTGGATCATCCAATTCCAAATTAAGACGTTCCATCATTCTTTCTTTTGGAGAATATGATAGTGGAACTTTTATCTTCTTGTATGTTGTTCCTTCTCCGCGTTCAATGTATATGTTATTGAACAGCGTACCAAATGACGCAGTTATCTTTTTTGTAATACCATGATAGAATGTTGTAAACATCAGTATTTGTTCTCCGAGAATGGATCAACTTCTGTAAAATCAATAATATCACGGGTACGAGTTTCGATATTAGTATTGTCGCTAGATTGTCTCTTATCTTGTTGAGAAGTTATAGTATCGTCAACAATACCATCGGAGTCATAGTCTAGATTTTCAGTTACTGTTTTACTTATATCGTCCTGTATAGCATCAATCTCAGACATACCAGTATCCAAAGTTTCGTGAGAATACTTGAAGAGTTCACACTCCAACTTATATGTGTAGAGTTTTCCAAATTGGAAAAACACTTCTTTTGTATCTACGAATTTAATTTCAAATAATCCTTTGGTGAATGGTAGGAATATCAAATCACCTTCCATTGGATTGCTTATTTGAACTGGTCTATCAGTCATTACTGGAAACTTGGATGCTTCCTTTTGGAATCGGCGTTTTGAAACTACCAGACTGAGAGTATCTCTTATTTCTAAACCAAACTTGGAAATGATTTCTCTTTCACCCGAGAACCCAGAGAAGTTATCCATGAACATCTCTATTTCAATAGCATCCTTAAAATAGGAAGACGAATCTTCACCAAACATCTGATCCAAATTAACAAAACGTCTTGGAATATAATAGACATTTATTCCATTCATCTTAATGGATTCCTCGACAAGATCTTCCATGAGATCTTGTTGTGGTTTATAATCGTAATTATTGATGTATGGATTTAATGCCATATTAACCTATGAATCCTGTTGGTGGAAGTTCGTATTTTTGTTGAATCTCGTCTTCTATCTTTTCTATTTCAGTCTTTGCTTCGGACGCCATGTTTGTACCATTAAAGGTTACACCTCCCGGCAAACTCATACCAGAATACTTAGAAAGATTTAATCCCCATTGATACTTTATCAATGCTGTATAGTATATCTTTAATAGACGATCATTATAGATCTCTGGATACAAAGAAGGATTGAGTATTCTATATCCCTCGAACATCAAATAATCTCCGGCTGTCATCTTTTCTTTCCAATTAGTTTCGATGTATATCCGGTTTGTCACTCTACTGAAATCAATCATCTTCTCTGGAGTTAACATATCTTGCAACATTTGCATGTGGGTTCTGGTTATGTTATAACCAATTAGAGAATCACCATATGTGTTTGTTCTTAATCCGTACAAATCGTTAAGAGCAATTTGGTATTTTGCATCAAACATACCCAAACCACCCAAGGTATCAAACAACTGAAAGCAACGAATTACACTAATTATAGAATTACCATCTGGATCTATAGCAGGGGATGCTTCAATTGCTCTACTGTATCCAGGCTGTATAGGTGCTGCTAGTGTTGGTTTTGTTATATCCACATAACCATTATTGATGTCTTCCTCTGTTACTTGTTTCTTGAAGAAAGCGCGTTCTACACCGTCAAAGTGGTATTCTGCAAAGAATTGCAAAGCATCGTCCATGCGATCCTCTAATTGAGAATCATCTACGTTTACTTGAACTACAGGATACCCCAACCTTCTCAGGCAGTATTGTTTTAGAGTTTCCCGTGAATAGGGTTTTGCCATGTAAAAATCTCCTTGATTCTACATTATTTATAAAACCAAGGAGATCCTTATTTAATTATTAAGTTAACTTATTCTTTAAATAGATATTGAATTTTTGCCAAATCGGTTACAGACAACTTCAAATTGTCTCCCAGATTGTCAACTTCAATCTGTTCCCATTGCATGTCAATCTCTTCGTTGAGGAATTCTGAGAATTCTTTGACAAATGCTTCCTTATTTTCTTCCGAAACGGTATTACCATCAACGGAATATTGCTTGATTAGTTTGAGTCTTTGATCTTCAACCAACTTGACTTCAGCATTCAAAGCATTTAGAAGTTTCATTAACTTGAATGATAACTTAGTTGGAAGAGGTTCCTCAATTAATTTATTCAAAACAGATACAGAACTATAAACATCAATCAATCGCACTTTCATGGTTTCTCCTTATAATAAAGATGTGCTTATTATATAGTAAAGTTTTTCAAAGTCAAATTATTAAGGTATACCATCTGTTCCAGTAGAATCATATACCCAAGATTTGTAATGATAATCTAAAAATCGTTTATATGTAAAAGAAGGTTCTCCACTCGTAACACCAGTATATTGATGTAATGCGAATTTGTTCGCTTGCTCCGTTGGTGACATCATTTGCGGTGTTTGTTGAGGTTGGAATATAAAAACGAAAAAATTGTCAATAAAATTCTCTGTACTTGAAATAGTATTTTTATACGCATTTTCCCATCTACCTACCCCAGAACCACCCTGATCTGTAGTCAGAGTAGTAGTTGGATTGGTTGTGCTGCGATAATAATCAATATTATCGAAATTACTGCTCCAGTATATGCTTGGTATTATACTTGGATGAATAAAATTAGATGTTTGGTTGATTAGAGTTGTTGATCCCTGAGCCGCCGGAGCACTTCTGGTTAAATTTTTGCAACTAAAATGAATAGGATAGAAACTTATACTTCTTATAAGTTTGCGTATATTATCAAATACATTTTGTTCATTTAATAAAGAAACAACACAACCACTACCAGAAAAATCCAATTCAATAACCATATAATGAGTTGAATTCACAGTTGGATAACCCGAAACATTCCATTGTAATAATGGAAATTGACCAAGATCTTTAGCAGAAGTTGCAGTAGTTATACCCTTTGATATTACTGTAGTACCAGATCCAAATGCAATACTTAAAGGACCAGCAGGAACTGTTTCACCAAATAGTGTAGTGTATCCGAATCTATTTTCTTCATAATAAAAAGATGTTGTTGATAGTTTTGATCTGGATTGATCTGCTATTGGTAACCCACTCCTAATATTAAATCCGGTAAAATCGCACAATGCTTTCCAAACACTACCTTCTGCCACCGATAATGTTGAATCGGATGGTAATACAAATCTATCTTCACCAGTGTAATCATCTGGACCATTAAACATGAACTGAAAAATTTGAGGCAGAGTCATATTATTCATTTTGACAATTTTGCTAATCAGAGAAGAATCTAATGTAACATATATTGGCAAAGTATAACGAACTTTGGCAGTTGCGGTTTCTATATCTCCTTCTGTATTCAAACTAACAACAGTACTAATGTCTCTGAAGAATTGAAGTCCTGTAGATGAATCTAATGGTTTCAAAGAATTGATTGGAGGTATCTGGAATACCTGTCTGCACATATCATCAATTGGACCATAGAAACAATTTTCACAACAATCATTTGAATCTGCCGAGGACAATTCAGTCGGAAGGGTACGATCTGTTGCAGTGTTTTCTGCATATACTATGTAAGTGTATGGATTTAATTTAGTATTTGCGCCTACAGTTACTGTTTCTGCACCAGCAAACAATTTACAATTGTGTCCAAAACCATCATTACTCATTACAGAAACACTAAATGGATTTTGTCCTGGGTCCCAGCCTCCCTCCGGACCGGGCACGCAAGTTTCGGGTATTGTATCGGGATTATTCGTGATTGCATCTATGTATTGTTGACTTCCACCATAACCCCAATTCCAACAATCTGAATATGCCCAAGATTCGTAGAATTGTCTTCCATAATATGCAATACAATATTCTTGACCACAACGCATATTTGTTATGTCATTGTCGGTCATATTTGGATCATAATTAGTTTCAAACAATACCTTTCTGTTATAGAAGGGATATATTGATGAATTTCTAGTTGCTGCAACTGTTGTTGGTGTAAATCTTTGATCATATGCACCAGTTGGAACTAAAACTTGACCAGAAACAGGATTTAATCCATTCGCGCCATGTCTGTCCCATATTCCTTGTGGACGATTCAATATTGAAGTTACTGTACTCTTCTTATTGGATGTTTTATAATCTACAATAATATATCCCGGCAGTGGTGGATAGTTTGTTACAATATTGAATGCTGGTATTAATTTGTTCCAATATTCAGGAAAAAATATTCCATCTAATCTAAAAACTCGATCATGATGATTACAAAAACAAGCAGGATCTGTACCACATGCAAGATTTTGCTCTAATGTGGTATAAAATGTACTTTGAGTTTCAGTTAATGTATTTCCTATATTTGTATTAAATGTTTTTATCGAATTATATGGAATTGATGTTTTTTTCCAATAATAGTAATCAATTGGTATTATTGGTATCGTTGAAGCCGTTAAAGAAAAAGTAGCAGAAGTTGATGGAATAGTAGTATAACCCATTCCTTGTGTAATGTTTTTATAAGAAAAATTTAAAGAGGAACCTACACCCGAGGGGGCATTGATAGGTCTACCGGGTGTATTAAAATAATAAACATACCCAACATCGCAATTTTTACAGATTGAATCTGGAACTGTTGTTGTTGTATTATTAAATACAAGTACCGGATTACCACTAGAATCTCTAACGTATATCTTAGAAATTTCTTGTGGATTGCCTAAACTATCTCTGACAAATATTCTGGATATTTCTCTTGGAGTATTTCCACTATCTCTTACAAACATAATTTACGACTTCCTTATGAGAATTATTTGACCTGGAGGACCTGGGGGCCATGCAGCAGGATTTGTTGTATCTGTGGCATTTGGAACAACCAGATACAGCGGTCCTTTTGTAGCATCTGTTATACTGGTAGTATAATTTGTATTATTATATGTTGTTCCTCCACTGTATAACAACGCTTTGGATGCTACACTACTTAGATCAAAATTATATTGTCCATCACCATCTATTATACCAATAGTATTTAGCATGGTTGGTTTGTTTCTATTAACTGCACCGACTTGCCAAGCAGATATTGGATCTGAACCAATAGAAGATTGTGCGCTGAAGGCTTCACTATTTACAGATCTGTGTGTACCTGCGTGTGCAGATATTGTCAGTCCAGTTATAAGACAATTTGTAAAATCTACATTTGTTACATTACTAGCAATACCAAATTGTACATTTGTGTTAAATATTATTCCTGTATTTACATTACTACCATTAGATGCACTAATATTTGTCCATCCAGAAGTTGTTGTTGAATTTATGAAAGTAAGTTTTGTACCAGCCGCACCACCTGTATTTGCCAATTTAAATTGAACATAATTACTTGTTTGAAGAATCATACTTGCATTTATTGTAGGTGTAGAACCTGCATATGCGGCTAAAGTTACTGTTCCTCCAGTAGACCATAGTTTATATTCATTACTTGTTGTCTTTAAATACTTTGACCCAAGATTTACAAAATTACCACTACCAATGAAAGATATATCATTATCAGAATCTATGTCTACAGAAGATGCTTGCAATTCAAATTGACCCCTAGAAAGAACGGCAGATGCACTATAATCATGAATCTTCATTATATAAACACCAGAATAAATTGCATCTGTGCAAGTTATACCAGTGTAGTATGATTGATTTGTTAAACCACCAAGTGCAGTTGTTGCAGTTTGAATTAGATTAGTTTCACTAAAATCACCGCTGGTATTTGTATATCTTGTTTCTCTGCTTAATAGATTTACGCTAGTTGCTGTACCACTTATGGATGGTTTTACATTATTGAATTGCAGATTTGTTATATTTGTTCTGGTATTAGTATTTGCACCAGTATTAAAATTACCATAAATTACTTTAGTGCCTGTATTAGTAGAACCTGTTCCTAGATTGAGAGATGTTTGTGATGCGAATTGAGGAGCGATATCTGTATACAATTGAGTTTTTGCAGCAAGGGTTACCGTACCAATAGTACTTGTAGATCCAACTGTTGTTATAGTTGATATTATGATCGAACCATCATTATTTTGAAATTTCAATCTTGCATTTTGTGTTAATAATGCATTAGTATTCTCGACACCATCGGAATTCTGAAATAATAATCCATTGAAGAACGCAATACCCAGTTTTGATTGCAAAGTATTAGCGCCAGTGCCATTTATATTATATGCATCCAAAATTCCATTAAAATTAGCAATAATCTGGTTACTTCCAACAGACAATCTTGTTGGTATTGCACTTGTTGTTTGTACGTTTGCCAATATACTGTTTGAGTCAATTGCAGCCAATCCTATTGCTGCTGCGACTTCCGGAGAAGAACTAGATGATGTTAGAGTAATGCCACTACCGGATGTGAATTTCAATGTGGTGAATGCAGTTCCAACTGTGAACAATGCACCATCTATATCAACTTGGGTTATTGTTGATGTTGTTCCAGGTCCAGTACCATTACCACTGTTTGTGATAGTCAATGTATTTGCAGTATCATCGGCAGTTAAAGTTATACCAGTTCCTGCTAGTATTGAAAACTTACCTCTACTAGATCCATAAGCATTCAGTTTTGTGCTAGTTCCACTTGTACCGACTTCAACTATTCCAAAGTATGGTAATTGAAGAGTTGGTGGTGTGGATATATTTGTCCATTTCAAATCATCCGAAGTCAATCCTCTGATTGCTCCACCAGATCTTCCAACTAAACAATTAGATGTACTTGATAGACTAATAACACCCATACCATCGGTTGTTCCAGCATTACCTAACAGAACATAATCATCAGAAATATTCAAATCAAATATTGCTGTATCGTTGTTTGTATCTGTTGTTATTGATACATATCTACCAGATTTTAATGTAAAATTATCTGAAGATGTATTTGCATCAAATGAGTCTAGAGTTGTTCCAGAACGGTTCTTTACTATTACACTTGAGAATGCATTTTGTGCAGTTGCAGTTGATGTTATTCTAACTGTCTTGGATGAAGGTACACTCAAAGATATACCAGAACCTGCTTCAAATGTGAGAGTATCTGAAGAACTTCCTGCGGTAATTGTAGTTGCACCTACAGTAAATGCACTAAAAATACTGCTATGACTATCAATAAATCCTTCTGCTGCCAATCCCAAGAAGAAACGAACATCTTTACGAGTCAATCTTCTTATCTTTGAGTCCGGCGTTGTATTGGAACCTGCTGTACTTGGTGTTATTCTACCAATCATATAACCAGCAATTTGATCTGGCATATATTGCGACCAAGTGCTTGATGGCCACTTACCACTATCATTTAAACTATATGTTGTGCTATCATATGTACTTTGACCATTAGAAACATATGCAATCGTTTTGGATGGATCGAGTGCAACATTCGTAGCAGTCCAATCACCGCCAAGATTTACATTGAAAGAGTCAGCATCTCCACCATATAGAGACACAGTAGAACCAGTAGAGGTACTGCCGGAAGCCAACATTCTGAAAGCACCACCGTAAGACACATCACTTGGTTGAACTGCTCCGCTCAATGCTGCATTAATTATGATAGAATCATCGGTATTTTGTGCAAACGTAATTCCAGTACCAGCAATCAGTTGCAGAGTATCTGTTGTATTTTCAGCACTATATGTGTATTGAGTTGCATTGTTGGAGAATTTGAAATACTTGAATGTATTTTGACTCTCAATGTTTATTGTCTTAGATGTATTATTACCAGTAATAGTAAGAGTTGAACTGGTTATGTCTAATGTTGTAGTTGTGCTGTTTGCAGTTACAGAAGTACCACCATTTGCTTTTACTGTACTGAATGTTTGTTGAGAACCGGCAAGACCATTTACACTGATTTCAATCTCATTATCGGTATTCATGCTGAGTTTGATGTTTTGTCCACCAACCAGCTTCAAGTCATAATTTGGAGAATCTATATCAATATAATCACTAGAAGAATTATAAGTGTTGTATATAGAAACTTTATCTATATTTACATTTTCTGAACTGAAAGAGGATACCAAGATACCCTTACTGGAAGAAATTGCAGTAAATACAGGCTTAAGAATACCTGTACTATAAACTCCTTCTGCCACATATTGACCAGAAATAGTTTGAGATAGGTAATATTTTACGCCAGGATCTAGAGTTGTAACACCTTGTAATTCAAATTCACCATTCAATACGATTGTTGCACTACCGCCGCTTACAGATTCAACTATACCAATTGCATCATAGTTTCCAGAACTGGACGCTAATGCTTTTGCGTATGTAATATCACCGTCTGTGATTGTTGAAACACAAACTATGCTACCGACAGATAATGATGTATAATCTGTTGTGACTATTCTATTTGTAAACTTCTTGTTTAATAGTCCATCACTATTAGTCAATGTAATTTTGTTTTGACCATTTGGTGAAGAAACAAATTGTGTAGAGTTTGTTAGATCGGAAATATAAACTCTACCATTTATAGTGACGAGGTTGTTATCACCACTGATTCTTTCCAATTTTAGTATGTTACGATCTAAGTCGGTTAAAGAAAAATCGTCAACATAAAATCCAGCAGTTGCTTGTGTAAATTTAAGTTTCCAAGTTGATGGCCAAGTATTTGCGGTAGCAGTACCAATACTTCCATATTTCCAATTACTTGGTGGAGTGCCCACATTGAAGTTCAATGACAATCCTGTAACCGATATATCATCTGTATCAGTTGTTACATTTGTGCCAGTTAATTTTTGAGTACAGAAATTAAATATTGCTTCTGTATTATCATCAGAAGTATTATTTGAAAATATACCGTAGTTTTTTTCAAATGTAAAATTAGAACCCACAAACCAAGAATTTAAAAATCCACCGTATTTTATATAAGCATCTGCAATATAACCAGAATTGTTTGCTCCTGCCTTAATTATTGCAAACCAGTTTGCAGCGGAACTACCTATTGAAGTTTGTGTGGAAGAAAGTGTTATCTTTTCATTTCTAAAATTTATCGTGTCTTGGAAATCATGTACACTTTTTACGATTGGAGGGAGTACATTTTCTAATTTTACTTTCTTAAGTACTCCAGATCTTTCAAGAAGAACATAATCTGTACCAAGTGTTGGTGAAATTGTTGACGCGGTTGTTACTTCATCTACATTACTTAAAGTTAATGTCAATTCTTTACTTGCTGTAAATCCTACACCGGGACCTGGATCTACATTAATAGTAACAATACCATCAGCACGAGTTAGACAAATACCATCACCCTGAAACACATCAACGGCATATAGAGAATTTACAGCAGAAATCAGTTCATTTGTTCTTGTTAACCAAGTAATGACTGTATCTGTGTTGGTTAGAGTCTCTAAATCAAATGCTGGTTCTCTAAATGTGCTCATTGATTATTTGCCTTTTAGTAAAGATTGGACTAGAAGTTCCAATTCTTGTATCCGTTTTTCTAAATTTATATATCTATCATTTTCTTTCTTTAATCTACGCGCTTCCATCAATTTACTCTTATCACAAGCCAATAATGCAGAGGTAGTGTTATCTCTTTTTAGATCTTCTCTTCCTATTATTGAAATCTTGTTCATAGTACGGCAATTCCTCTTAGATCTTGGATCTTCGGAACATATGCAGCATTATCACTGAACAAACATATTTTTATTGCAAATTTGTTGTATGGTGCTGTTGTATCTGTAGGAAGACTGAAAGGAATATCGACATAATTATCACTAATTTTAGTAAAGAAATTATTAAATTGATTTATTCCCATGTCTGGGATCAATTCAACATACGGATTATCGTGGAAATTCTTTGTTTGTTCCGAAGATTGATACTTAATAAATGTTTTAATCTTTGTTCCAACTGGTTTATTTACAGAAAGTATAAGTTTAAATCCAGAAGATTCAAATCCTTCTTCTAGTGTAACAATTTTTGTAATATACCTTGCTCTTCTCATAGTACCATAATCAGATGCATAAGGATTTAATTCGCCATTTGATGCACTATTGTAATCATTTTCTATGTTATTTTTAACTAAGAAGCAAGACAATCTTTCTGAATTTATTACTGGGCATATATCTTTATTTGTAGTCAAACCAGTTGCTCTAAAATACAACGAATCTCCATCTCTGAGTGTATTTGTTGTAGTATATTCAATATCCTCATTTGCATCTATATTTGTAAATGGACCATTAGGTGTTGTACTTATACCCCAAGAAATCTTCGCTTCATCGAATTCTTGATAACTGTTGCTAAAATTCAACAATTCGTATTGGAAATCTTTTCCAGAAGATTCGGTTTTTGCATCAAAGATATACGTTTGATTGATTGTGAATTCGCACTTATTCAATACCATCATCATATCCATTGCTGGTTGTGGCAACCATGTACTGGCATTAGATGAAGCAAAGAATACACCGACATATGGTTGTTCAGTTACTCTTTGTGTACTGTTCAACAAATTTTGTCCAATTTCCGCCAAATAAACTTCATAATCTTCTGATTCCGATTTGACGACAAATGAATGTTCACCCGGTTCCAGATATACAGGATGCTCAAATGTAAATCTTGTTGCAGATGATGTATTGTTTGCAGATGGAGCATCTGATACATTAACTTCTGATGGATGAAGAATACATGTTGCGCCAGGGTACACTTTATTTGCATCTGGGAAACCATTGACAGTTGGTCTCAATTCGACCTTAACTGGAATAGAACTTTCATCGTCTGCTTTTCTTGCAAAGAACAAATCTATACTACTCAAGAATATACCATTTGGATACAATTCTGGATTAATTTCAAATGTTTGAGCAAGAGGATCTCTTTTCTTGAATTTAACTCTAGTTCGTGTAACTGTTCTTTCTTCAGTTCTATCTACAGTTTCAACTGTAAAATCTCTAATTGTTGCAGTTGAAGATTGTCTTACTTGAGACATTCCATATGCACTAAATGTAGCACCAGCAAAAGTTGAAGCTCTTGTTAAATCATTACTTTGATTATCAGAAATGCTAAACTTTCTATCGCCGGTTCTAAACACTCCACCTGGCATATCAAAAATTATAAATGCATTTCCTTCGGCAGAAGTTTTCTTAAAACCGTTTGTTGTATTTGAGAATTTATTTGCTTCCAACAGGGTTACATTACCAATATCAGCATTTAGAGCACCCATGCTTTCGTAGATGTAGCAATATTGAGAAACATCTATTCCATCAAAGAATGGATATATTCTGGAATTAGTTTTCATTCCAGAAATGAGAATTTGTATTCTCTTTGCTCTCATATAAGGAATTATAGAAACATCTACAACTCTTTCTCCAAGAGAAACTTCTTCAGTTGTTGGTTTTAATATTTCACCATGTACTTGTCTTTGTTGCTGGTTAGTAGTAGTGGTGGTAGTTTTGATCCATTTTCCTTTATTCTTTTTAGGAATAAACTGTCCTTTTTTCTTTTTACCTCTTTCCTTTTTAGAAGTTGTTTGACTACTAAAGGTTTTCCAACTACCGTATTTCATACCAAATGGACCGGTTGGTGATGCATTTAATTCATCTGTAATTTTTTGCCAAATTTCATTATCGCCAGCCAAATTTACATTCATTTCAGGCAAAGTTGTGGTATCTACCCAATCATCTTCTCTTGGTAGCAATCTCACAACACCTTCTAAAGTAACAATTTCAAATGGTGTAACACTCATTGACCTTGTTGCCATTGGTTGAACAACGAACGCTGTTTCTGTATAAGGAAGCATAAACAACCCAGTCGAAATTGGTGGGTTCTTTACTGCTGGTCCGGTAAACGAAGAAACACCAGTATTACTGTTTAGCAGTTTTATGAAATAGTTTTCTGCTGAATTAGGAATCTCAACAACATTTAAGTTTTCTTGATTTGTTATTGGTCGCAAACAAGTCTCTTCAGAATCAATTGCAATTCTATAATCAATATGAGAAACTTCGCCAATCTTGTGGTTTTCAAATGGATCTACGATTATACCATTCTTGAATCTATTATTTCCGTTAGCATCTTCAATCAAAAGCGAATCTGCACTCTTCTCTAACAAAGACAAAGCAGAATATGTTTCTAATTGTTGAACACGTTTGTCTATTCTACCAATATCTCTCATGGTATATCGTCTATTATCTGTATACGTTATATACAAATCTTCAGTTGAGAATATGTAACTTGGTTTTCTAACTCTATACAGAATCATACCATCTTCTGGCAACTCTGGATATACTGGATCAAACGAAGTTACTCCGTATACCATCTTAAATTCACCATTTTTATTAATGTACAGAATGTCATTTCTTGGTACATAGACACCAAGTGTTGTATTAATTGTAGAAGAATCTGGAAGAATTACAAATTTAGTACTTCCAACATCACCACTATCATTCAACAATCCTCTGCAATCAATCAAAGCCGATGGATGATAATCAGTTCCGTCTACTTTAGAGATATATGATGGTATATTCTTTATACTCAATGTATTTGAACCAAAATCTTTATAAGACTCTCTGATTATAATGCCTGCTGTATTAGAAGATATGTTGTTACTATAACCAGACACACTGATTTGAACTGTATAATTACTGGTTACTCCTTCTCTGGTAAATACACCATATTTTGGTATATTTGGAGTAATTGGTCCTTGACCCACAATAGTATTTGTATTTGTCTTTACACCATCAGCAGAAAGTACCAATATGGATTTCTTATACAAGTAATCATCGGTTTCGTTTGATATACCAAACAAACTCTTCTCATTTGCTGAAAGAATTTGTGTACCTTCTGGACTGGTTACAAAGAATACAGAAATCAAAGATGAAACATCATATTCATCTAGAACAGCAGTCCACTTTCCTTTAAATTGACCACTTGTTTGATATTCCAAGTAAGCCATTTGGTTGAATTGTTTTTGTGTTTTGTTCTTTACAACGTCAGATGCTGTGCATTTTACTTCTGCACCTAAGATAACACTTGTTACTGGGCTACCCGATTTCTTTCTGAGAATTAAAGTTTTTCTATCAACACCATCTAGTGGTGTGTCATAGTAAATAATTGTATTGTCGGCTGGTTCACTATTTGGGAAATTTTGCAAATCATTATACTTTACTAGTGTCAAAGTATTGCCTAATTGATCCACAGCAAATGAATATGCAGAAGAGAATACATTTGGGAATTCTGCATTTGGTACAGTATTCAATTGTTCACTATTTACTGGAATTTCTACAGTATTTCCTGTAAAATCTACATTATACAACTTCTGTATTGTTAATAAAGTAGAACCAAAATTAGCAGATCCGGATATGACATTTTCTATTACATCTGAACCTGGCAATATTGTGATTTGTTTATCCGAAGTTGGAGCATAAATTTGTGTTGTATAATAACCATCAACTAAATCTTGTTCAATATTAAACAAAGTTTGTATACTATTATAAGATATACCAGATTCTGTTGTTTTAGACATTGATTTACCGATTTGTGTAACATCGGCAAAACTTACTGGTTCATTATAGAATATTTCAGGATTCATGAGACAAATATCGTATACATTTCCACCACTCAAACGTAATGCTTTGATTCTTGCTGTACCAATTGGTGAGCCCTTTGCAATGGTTGCAATTGGAGTAGTAACAATAAGATCTTCTGGAATTGTTGTTGATGCATTTTGAACTACAAAGGTAGAACTAAAATCGTACCAATCTGTCTTATCAGCATCTGTGCTTTGTATATTTTCAAATACTCTTAATGGTAGAATATTTCTTTTACTATTCTTCATAATAGATGGTACAACTGGAGTACCATTTGCTGGAGTTAAGTTTGTACCATATCTAAATCTGCCCAATTCTTTTGTTTTTGTAATTAATGGGTTGTTGCTATTAATTAGTTTTGGATCTTCTGAACCCAATTTAACTCGTTTGATAGTCAATATAGAAGGTACATCACTCAATGCTGTTGGATTTGGTTGCCAATCAACAACAACACCGGCAGCATAGTTTGTAACTAATGGATTTTCTTCAGCCGCACTATCTTCTGTCAATGCTTGGACTACAGTTTCACCAACAACATATTGATAGTTTGGATTGTATGACGTACTTCCCGCAGAAGTTGTTTGAACCAACTTTTCTCCACCATTTTGACTTTCCCATGATTGATTAAATTCCAGCCCGGAAACGTATGCTGGGGTTATTGAATTGTTTCTTATGTTTACGAAAGAACCTGTTTTTCTTTCAAATTTGCTAGAACTTGCAATTCCACTTCCTCTAGATATCAATCCACCCGTACTTGTTCTTTGATATACATTTCCATATTCTTCCTTCATTATGTCACCTGGGCACAAAACATACAATATTTTTGATGCACTGTCCCAGTGTAAATATTCACCTATTATTTTGGCCTGTTCCCCCAAAGATCGAACATAATATTGTGATCCATTCCCCTCAGCATTACCGCACAATTCATACTTCCATTGATATAGTTCTAGTTCTGGTAAAAATTCTCCACCATCGACGATTTCATCTGCAAAGAATATCTTTTGAACTGTTCCGCATGAAGGTGTACTTATTTTTCGAACAGTTTGTATAGAATAAATGCAACAAGCAGAAGTGCAACTTCCGGAAGCATCGCCTGTGCATAGTATTAATTTTCGTCCATTTGGAGTACTAGGTGAACAAGTAGTGCAATTACCTATACCACCTTCAGTATCATCTAATGGTTGATCGAATTCTACGAATACTGATACTTTTTGTGATGCAGTATCAACTATAGAAGAAATTACGATGCCAGTGGCGTCAAATGAAGAATTGCATGGTGTTCCATTAGATGCCAAATTCTTTAAATGCACACGTTGACCACTTTGATATAATCCTTTACCCAGAGCAATTGAACTATTTGAACCACCAGAGCACGACATACTGGATGCCGCAGAATCAACTGCCTCAACCGATGTTAATTTATAAACATTTGATGCAGTTTGTATGGATCGTATACTTGATCCCATAGACATTGGATTGCCATCAAATGTTTTTCCCTTATATGTAAATTGATCAATTTCACTGCAAAATATTACACCATTTGCGGCATTAAATGTTGTTGGATCGTTGCTATTGTGGAAAAGAACTTTAATGAATAATGTACCACCATCGCCAGTTGCTGGATTAAGTGAAGTTGGTGGAATCCAACGAAGTGCAATACCTTCTGCAATAACATCACCAGTCAATCCATCTATTTGTTTTACTCTAAAATGTTTTGCAATATTATAGTTAGTTGAAGAAGTTATTGGTAAAAATGCTTCTGGTCTAAACCCACGTTCTCCATTAACAGTATCGGTATTGCCTGGATGATATGCTGTTCTAAAATTGCCTCTAAATTCATCTTTAAAGTCAATTCGGATAACATCCGTTATAACATCTGAAAAAGTACTTGCGGTATAAGTAGCTTTACTGTTGGCGCCAGATACCTTCATTAATTCATCAGAAAGACCATTAATATATTTGTTGGTTGTTGTCGTTGTCATTTTTACCTTTTTACCTTATATATGATCAATATTGATTATTATAATGTCTCAAAATTATCTGGAGCCACAAAAATTACACTCTCATGTGGATATACAGCATTTTCAATATTAGGATCACCGATTAATAAAGCAATATCTACCATATCGCCTTGTAGTTCTGCGGTTCCCTTAAATGGCGCCCAAGCGTAAATAGAGTTTTCTATGCTAGTGGTTTCTGACGGATAGATTAGGAATGTATTAGTATCTACATCAATAAAATCCATCAATGGTAATGATTCATAATTTACAATAGAATTATCATTTGCTGCGAATGTACCTTTTACATAATTACCAAGTTCAAAATCTACATTTAAGTTTGTAAGAACAGTAGTATTTGATTGATTGCCATTTATTTGATAATTTACTGTTCTAGGAGCAAATGTTTCGTATTCATAACCATAAACATATGCTTTACCCGGTTGCACAGACAAAGCCATCTTAGTATCATCTCCCGTTGGAGTATCTGATATTGAATACGCTCCCTTAGAATCTATTTGTATTTCAACCGCAGTTGTGTTTATTCCTACAGCGGCAGCAGATGAAGAAGGTTTATAGTAATAACTTCCAACATTTCCTAAAAATTTGTATGAATTTTGAAGTTCAACTACAATCTTGAAAGACTTGTTGTTGACTGTAGCACTTATATCATAATCTGGTATAATATCCACAACCTTTGCTACTAAGAATGGTTCGTTCAATAGCGAAGCGGAAGTGAATGGATTGTATACGCTAGAACTTTGTATTGATGTTGACCACAAGTAACCATTTATGTTTATTGATGGTGTTGTACCTGAAAAGATTTGTTCTATTGTATTAGTATCTACTGTTAGGACATATCTATCTTTTCTTAAATGATTCTTTATTTCTGTTAAAAATGGTTTGATTGTATAAGAACCAGATTCGTCTTGTGTACGTCTAGCAAACAAATCCAAAATTTCAGCATAGGAGGATTTGTTCTTAATATAGTCTACAACACCATTTGTTGTTCTTAGTATTTGTATGAAATTTTCTGTTACATAATTATCCAAATCAACCACACCGGATTGATATTCTATACTTTGCAGATCTAGTGATATTTTGTATCTGTCTGCACCGGGAGCAGTATAATTGTAAAAACCTTTTGCTGGATCGTTCAGAGTTGGATCATCTACTGAAGTTACAATTTCACGAGTTATGACATAACCAATTCTATGTGATGGTTTGTTGAACAATCTCACATCTCTAGCAGCCCAAGCATAATCCAATCCCGTATCTATCGAAAAATCGGATTCATATAGATCAGACGCCTTGAACAATGCAAGTGTTTGCTTTTCAGATTTTACAAAATAACCATCAATGTAAAATATACCTTCATCTACTGTAACTAGATAACCATTTCCTGTTGGTTCGACTGTGTATTGAACTGGATTTGATTCTCGTTGAGTAGAAGTTATAACTTTTAAGAATGGTCCAGAAGAAGTGCTTCCGATATAATAACCAGACTTCATTTCAAACGAACCATTTTGTCCTTCTGCTACAGAAACCGGATTATAGAAAGCAACAGCAGATGTATCTGCGCTTGAATAATCAGACGACTCAAAATACGTTACTTTTATTGTTGCCAGTTCTGTAAAAGTTGTATCAGATTTACTGAAAACTTTTAATGAATTACTTGGTAATGTATTCAAGTAATCATTAGTTAAATTCGTTGTGACTGCACTTGTATCGTGTGTATATTTTTCCAATCTAACATATGGTGCAGTTGTGATTTGTATAGTTCCACCAAAAACTTGACTGCCATCTTGGAAAACATGATCAGCAAATTTTGCAATTTGTGATTGCAAAATAGTTTGCAGTTGTGTTAGTTCTCTTGCTTGTACAGCATAGCCTGGTTTGAAGAGAATTTTTAAAAAGTTCTTTGTCTCTTCAAAATCATCATAATATGGTGAATTTGAACTAAAATCTGGATTCTTAAAAGTCATATTTTCCTCAGAACTCTACTAAAAGTTTTATTATTTCTGAATTTTCCAAGCGTCTTTGTATTGGACCAGCATCATTTATATATAACAAATTACCCGAGTATTTCACCAATTTTGGCGCATAAACTATACTCTTAACATATAATCCCATATAATTAGAAGTTGTTGGATTGTACAGATTATCTATGGAGACAATATCAGCACCTTCTTGACCTTGCATGAAGGTGAACGGTTGATTATAGTTATTAACATAAAGATATACAGTACTTGTTGCATCAGTTTCTGCTGGTATTCCGATTCTTACTAATTTACCAACAGTTCCAGATGTTAATTGTCGTATTAGTGTGTTTGTTTCCAGAGAAACATTACTAGTATTAACCAATTCATACAGTGTATCAATACCAACTCTGTCTATACCACATTCTAAAATATAACAATAACCGAGTGTCTCATCATTAATAATTTGTAACGGATCACCGATTGATACCAATTTTCCTTTACTCTTAACTTGTGGTTGACCGTCTACGGTTTTAACAGATGTTACAATTTCACCCGGAATATATTCACCATTTACATATCTTCCTTGTATAAATCCAGTACTTGGATCTTTTACTCTAATGTTTGCTTTGGTTGGATAAAGAGGATTTACAAAAGAATATTCTCCAGTTGGTGGATATATTTCTGCATTCTTGAAACTTGTAAGACCAGACATGAAATCATCATTCTTAAAATCAGAAGCACTAAATGTATTTTGGTAAACAACAGATATTGATTTTGAACAATTACTTTCGCAATCCAAGAAAACCAGATATTCATCGTCTTCTATTTCTGTTGTATTTTTAAGATTCTTTATTCTATAACCGGAATATGTTTCAAACGCACCGTTAACTAAATCGCATGTTAAAATTGTGCTATAAGTAGTGTTTCCAATATTTGTTATTACTGCTCTAAATTGATCTGGAACCCCTTCTGGGCCTCGAACAATAATATCTCCAATTTCAAAAAATCCTGTAGAATTCAAATAGGTTGCATCGCTTGTGCCTATTGTTATTGTAATTGTAGGATCAATTGCTTCAACAACCATTTCTCGTATTTCAGAAACAGATGTACCGGCAATTACTTCCTTATCGTCTACAATTATTCTTGGATCTTTGATAAGTGCAAATTGTGTATAATAAGTATTTTCTGTTACAATATCTTTGTATTCGTTTCCATTATAAACTACGCCAATATTTTCTGGTGCAGAATAAATTACTGGATCTTGAGCGGAAAGATTTGATATTGGTTTGATTTTCTTGGAGATCATTACATGTTTTGCACCAAGCAATTCAGTTATATCGTATGTAAGACCATTTAATCCAAGAACAGGCTTTAGAGTAGTTGTAGTCTCTATGCTTATTGCGGCTTCAGCATAACTATAACCAGAACCTCCGGTTAACATCAAAACTTTAGTTATTAAATATTCAGATGAAAATACTGGAACACCAACTGCTCCAGTACCATTTCCAACAATTTTAACATATGGTAAAATGCTATATTTTTCCGTTATACTTGGTCTGTAATATTTTTCTGGATATAAGTTACAAACATTTAAAGTCAAATTTGTTATTCTACCAGTTGTTTCATTTAGTTCTAAGGAAGAACTATTAATCAAAGCAGTATAACCACTTTCAAATCTTATAATATGAGTACCATCATAATAATTCTCAACAGTAGATACTGTTATTCCGGCATTTTCTACATCAATTACAATAACATCGAGCGGTGAGTATCCTCCAACAAAAGTGGCAGGATTTTCTATAAATGTAATACTAGATGCATAATAATAATTAGAAGCAAAATTATTATTTACAACATCAACATTTGAATACTCTCCACCCTGAACAATAATATCAATACCTTCAATTGCTCCCTTGATAGAATTTGCTTGTACATTTTGTTGTAAAATTCTATCATCATTGTATAAATCTGTACCAACTTGTTGAACTGGCAAATAACCGGGATAATCAAATTTTTCTAAATCCAGTTCATTGATTTTACACAAAAACTTCCAAATATAATTATCACTTTTTACTTCTGGTTCGATTGACTGTGATGTTGGTGCATATTGACTCAGTGCATTTACATTGTCGGGACTGGAAAGACAGACATAGAGAGAATTGTTATCTTGATTGTAAGCGTAGAATGGTTCATTTATTTCATATTGATTTTTTGTTATATCAAATGCTTCATATCTTGTATTAGCAACCCAATCTATTCTTCTAACCATCAATGATACATCTGAACGAAATACTTGTTTCATCAGAAACATATTATCCCAAGCATACTGATCTGCCTGGGTGTTATCATAACTTACATTAACATCCGCAACAGGGCTTGTTACGGAATTGCCAATTGATATGAAATATGAATGATCCTTTGAATTATTGAAATCATTCAGGAACACTTTAGCATTATTTTCTCGTCCTCTTTGTCTGAATATTGCCATTTTTATTTTACCTTAAAGTCCTATAGTAACTTCGCCTTCAAATTCTGGTGGATAATAATGTTCTTCCGCAGATTCTTCACTTGGTGCAGAATCTGTATTAGAATCTGTATTATTTATAGTACTAGTATTTAAGAATTCCATAACTCCTTGACTTACTTCAAAATTAGCACTATATGATGAATTGCCTTGATCTACTAATGTACTAAGAGATCTTGGTGCATTCAAAGCATCTTGTGGATAAATGTCTTCATTTATTTCAAATCCATCAATATATGTCAAAAGATCTTGGTGTACGTCCTTTATGAGTTGGAAATCTTGTTTACCTACACCAGACCAATAAACATAACCACGTTCGATATAATTCTTAATCTTTAAGAATATTTCATTTCTTATTTTGTTATAATAGTCGGAATCTCTGATAGCATTTCTTCCGTCCCACGGATCTATACGATTTGGTGTTGGTGTTGGTGTTGCAAGACCAGCATCATGCCAAGCAGGTGTAAATTGCCATAGATTTGGATAAGTGAAATTACCATTAGCATCTTTACTATCTGGGAATTCTACTCTGTGTGCTGCCAACATTGTTGGACTAAAGTGATACATGGAATCAACAAACAAACCAATTTCTGTATTCTTTTTATACCAACACCACATATTATTTGGATCTACACCAGCAAATCCATTTGTTGTTGGATTGTGTAGACCAATATTCCATTCACCAGAATTCAACCATCCATAAGCAGAAATCAAATATGCACAATACTGATATGCACCGGAACTGTAAACGACATCGTTTTGATCACCACTGGTTATTCTATAATCCTTACCAAGTGGATCTAACTTTCTTCTACGTTCTCTTCCGGGGTTTGTCCAACAAGTATCTGTATAAACCGTATTGAATGGTTCACCACCATAAGACTGAGCAGTTACTTCAGTTCCTTTGCATACTGATTTGTTTGGATCAAAATTCATTATTGTTTTTCTTGGATAAGTTGTATTAGAAACAACTCTGTTAAATTCATCCAATATTGGTGCTTTTTCATCCCAAGGTAATGCTTCTGCAATCACTGTTTTGAGTTGTGGGAAATTCTCCAGCAACCAAGACTTATAATCACCAACTGGGACTCTTGATGCTTTATTTGCACCATAAGAGGTCGTACCACCATTCTCATAATTAAACATACCTTGACCAACATCAAATGCAAGGAACTTAATACCGATTGTCATCCAAGGGTTCAATTCGGTTTGTAAGAATGTTTCGTGATTTATATTATTTGCTGGATCTGGTACTTGCCAACCGCGAATTCCCGTGCCAGTTGTATTTTGCAAGAAACCACCTACGCCTTTGTCGCCAGGTATACTTATTTCACCTGAAGCCGGAGAACCATTTATAGTTGGTATTGTGTAACCAATATACAAACCAACATCTGCATCTGGATGGTTGGTAATCCAGCGTCCAAGGCAAGTTGTCCATTCATCTTTTCTTCCGTTTGGATCGAAACATGGAACAGATGGATTGTCTGAGCAGAGCGGTAAACTTTCGGCTTTTGCTACAGAAGAAGGAATCAACAATGAGTTCTTTGTATCAGTTGTTCCTGTTTCTGACGCCATTGGGAATGTTGGAGTTGTTATGTTTTTCCAGCAAGCCTCCGATGGATTTACATATCTGTTCTTTACAGTAGATGAGCCATCTGCTGCGATTTTGAGCTGATCG
>Ga0114976_10000287_pt1 | contig 30928 bp, 31 predicted proteins | sample S_130805_EF_Meta_FD_87319 | JGI IMG/M metagenome (GOLD analysis project Ga0114976, IMG submission 87319) | Freshwater microbial communities from Lake Simoncouche, Canada to study carbon cycling - S_130805_EF_MetaG | ecosystem: Environmental > Aquatic > Freshwater > Lake | place: Lake... | reverse complement strand
GGTCGTTGGCGCGCAGCGTCAGCTGCTGCCGCTCGCCGTTCAGCAGGCCGACCGGGGTCGAGGAATTGGCCTGGGCGATCGCCTGCAGGGTGCTGTCGAAGCCGAGCCCCATGGCGGCGATGCGGTCGGGGTCGAGCCGGACCCGCACGGCGTAGAGCTGCTCGCCGAAGATCTGCACCTGCGCGACGCCATTCACCCGGCTGAGCGCCGGGCTGATGATCGTGCTGACCAGGTCGTTCAGGTAATAGAGCGGCTTGTCGCCGCCCGAGAGGGTTAGCAGCACCACCGGCGCGTCGGCCGGGTTCACCTTGCGGTAGCTGGGCGGCACCAGCATGTCGACCGGCAGCCGGCGCTGGGCGCGGGTCAGCGCCGCCTGCACGTCCTGCGCCGCGGCGTCGATGTTCTTGTCGAGGCGGAACTGGACGGTGATCTGCGAGGTGTCCTGGCCGTTGATCGAGGACATCGTGTCGACGCCCGCGATGGACGAGAGCTCGCGCTCGATCGGCAGGGCGACGCTGGTCGCCATGGTCTCCGGGCTGGCGCCAGGGAAGTTGGCGAAGATGGTGATGACCGGGAAGTCGACCCGCGGCACAGCGGCGACCGGGAGCCTGGTGTAGGCCAGGATGCCGGCGACGATGGCGGCGATCGAGAGCAGCCCGGTCATGACCGGGCGGCGGATGCAGAGTTCCGAAAGGCTCATCGCGTTGCCCCGGTCGCCGGAGTGGGTTGGGTGCTCGAGACCCGCTGCGGCTGCGCCGGCCGCTCGACCGCGCGGGTGCCGTTGGTGACGCGCTGGGCGCCGTCCACGATCACCTTCTCGCCGGCCTTGAGCTCGCCGCGCACCACGACGCGGTCGCCGGTGACGCGCACGAGCTGGACATTGCGCCGCTGCGCGGTGTTGTCCGGCAGCAGCACCATGACGTAGCGGCTCTCCTGACCGGTCTGCAGCGCGGGGCCGGCGACCGAGATGGCGTCCTGCTCGTCGCGCGGCACCAGGCTGACCTGGACGTACTGCCCGGGCCAGAGACGGTGGTCGGGATTGGTGAAGCGGGCGCGTAGCAGGATGGTGCCGGTTGTGGTGTCGACCGCGCTGTCGACGAAGACGAGGTTGCCGGTGACCGCCGGGCCGGGATCGGCCTCGGTCCGGGCGCGCACCTGGGCGGTGCCGCGGCGCATGGCGGCGCGGATCTCGGGTAGCCAGCGCTCGGGGACCGAAAATTGCACCAGGATCGGGTCGAGCTGGGTGATGGTGGTGATCGCGGTGTTCTCGGCCTGGCGGACGAAATTGCCCACCTTCAGCGGGATGGTACCGAGTTGGCCGTCGATGTCGGAGGTGATGGTGCCGTAGGCCACGTTGGTGCGGGCCTGCTCGACCAGCGCCTCGTCGGCCTTGACCTGGGCGGCGGCCGAGGCGGCGTCGGCCTGGGCCTGCTCGAAGCGCTGCTGGGAGGCGACGCTCTCGCGGCCAAGCTGCTGGTAGCGCTGCAGGTCGGCCTGGAAGCGGGTCAGCAATGCGCGGTTCTTGGTCAGGTTGGCTTCGAACTGCGCGAGCAGGGCGCGGTTCAGGCGGGTGTCGAGCACGAACATCGGCTGGCCGCGCCGGACCATCTGGCCATCCTGCACGAGCACCTGCTCGATCTGGCCATCGACGCGGGTACGCACGGTGACGACGGATTCGGGCGCGACGATGCCGTTGGCGATGATCTCGATCGGCATGGGGCCGATGCGGACCGGGTCGGTGGTGACGGGGACGCCGGGGCCACCCCCCGGCGCGGCGGGCGCCGCTTGCGCCAGCGCATCCGCCGCGGGCAGCAGCAGGCAAGCGGCCAGGGCGATGCCGGGCAGGGTCAGGCTTTGGCGAAACGTCATGCGTCCTAGTCCCTCTTGTCCGTCCCCCGGCCCAGGCGAGCGCCTGGCGCCTCTTGGTCAGGCGACAGCCTATACCTCGAAACGTCCATAAATACGCGGGAATGCTCCTCGCGGTGCCGAGGGAGCAACTCTGCCGGCGAAAAGGAACCCGCAACCGTCGTGCCAAGCATCCCCGGCTATGTGCGAATTAGGCCAGTTCGCGGTGGGCACAAGGCTGCGGCCGGTAACCGACCCTGGCGAAGCATGGCCGGCAGTGGCATGCGGGAAGGCATGACGACGCTCTACATCGACGCCGATGCCTGCCCGGTGCGCGAGGAGGCGCTGAAGGTTGCGGCCCGGCTCGGCCTTGACGTCCGGCTGGTCTGCAACGGCAGCCGGCCGATCCGCCCACCCGCCCAGCCGGGCGCCGAGCTGGTGCTGGTGGCGGAAGGCGCGGACGCCGCCGATGACTGGATCGCCGAGCGGATCGGCCGCGGCGATGTCTGCGCGACCGCCGACATCCCGCTCGCCGCAAGGTGCATCGCCGCCGGCGCCCGCGCGCTCGATTTCAAGGGCCGGCCCTGGACCGAGGACAATATCGGCGGGGCCCTGGCCGGCCGCGCCATCGGCAATGCCCTGCGCGAGGCCGGGCGGCAGACCTCAGGTCCTGCGCCGCTGACCGGGGGCGACCGCTCGCGCTTCCTGGCCGGGCTCGATGCCGCCGTCGCCGCCGCGCGGCGCGACCTGGAGGGGCCGCCGAAGCGCGCCTGGGTGTCCTTCGAATGACGCCTGATCCGATAAGGCGGAATCGCCGGGCGCGTGAACCAGGCGCCTGAACCAGGGCTCAGGAGCAGCCCTGCCGGCCGATCCGCTGACGGGCCTCGCCCAGCACCTGACCGGCGCGGTCGAGCAGCATGGCGGCGCGGTCAAAACTCGCGGCGGTCGCGGCCAGCTCGGCGACCTGGCGCGCCTCGCCGACCTGCTCGGCGAGGCGCGGGCAGCGGCACTCGGCGAAGCGGGTCTCGGCGGCGGTGAGCTGGCTGGCTGCCGCGGCGGCCTGGTTGCGCGCAGTGGTCAGGCTCTCGGCACGCGGGCCGGCGGCGAGGCGGGGCTCGGCGGCGCGGAGCGCCTCGAGCCCGAGGCCGAAGCCGCAGCCGGGCGCCTGCGCCGCCGCCGGCGCCGGCGCCGCGAGCAGCAGGAGCAGTAGCGCGATCATGCCCGCCACCCGCAGGCAGCGAGCGCCCTGGCCATATGGGGCGGCACCGGCGCCTCGGCACGGACCGGCGGATCGAGCGGCAGGACGATGGCGCGGGCCAACAGATGCAGCGCGCCCGGGCCGCCGCCGTAGCGGGCATCCCCGAGGATCGGCCAGCCGGCATGCGCGCAATGTGCGCGCAACTGATGGGTGCGGCCGGTCGCGGGGCTGAGTTCCAGCCAGGCGAGGCCCGTGCCGCGGCCGAGCGCCCGCCAGGCGGTGCGGGCCGGCTGGCCGGCGGGATCGACCACCATCCGCCAGCCCGCGGCCTTGGTGCTGTGCTTCAGCAGCGGCGCGTCGATCAGGCCGGCATCCTCGGACGGCCCGCCGCTTACGACCGCCCAATAGGTCTTGCCGACCCGGTGCGCGGCGAAGAGCGCGCCGAGTTCGGCCAGCGCCGGCTTCGTCCGCCCGAGCACCAGGCAGCCGGCGGTGTCGGCATCCAGCCGATGCGCCGGCTGCGGCAGGCGCTTCTTGCCGAGGGTGAGTGCCGGCAGCGCGTCTTCCAGCGAGGGCCCGCCGCGCGGGCCGGCATGCACGGCAAGCCCCGCGGGCTTGTCGATGACGAGCACCCGCTCGTCCCGGTGCAGGATGGGGAAAGGGGCCGCGGCGGTGGCGCGGGGTATTGGCATGCGCGCTCCGGCCTGTCGCGACCGAACGGTGCATAGCACGGGCCGACGGGTTTGCCGCGGCCGGGGCCGCGCCATACCCTGCCGGGCCACCGCCCGAGGAGACCCCGCATGGCCGACCTGCCGACCGCCCCGCTCTGGGCCTGGGATGCCGTCGATCTTGCCCGTGGCATCCGGCTCGGCGCGATCTCCGCGCGCGAGGCGACCGAGGCTGCGCTGACCCGCTGTGCCGAGGTAAACCCGGCGCTGAACGCCGTGGTGCTGGTGCTGCCGGAGCAGGCGCTGGCCGCAGCCGATGCCGCCGACGCCGCCCGCCGCCGTGGCGAGGCGCTCGGGCCGCTGCACGGCGTGCCGGTGACAACCAAGATCAACGCCGACCAGCAGGGGCTGCCGACCAGCAATGGCTGCGTGCCGCTGCAGGACCTGGTGGCGCCGGTCGATGCGCCGGTCGTCGCCAACCTGAAGAAGGCCGGCGCGATCCTGTTCGGGCGGACCAATACGCCGGCGCTCTCCATGCGTTGGTTCACCGAGAATGCGCTGCATGGACGCACGCTGAACCCCTGGGATGCCGGGCGGACGCCGGGCGGCTCTTCGGGCGGGGCCTCGGCGAGCGTGGCGGCCGGGATCGGCGCCATCGCGCATGGCAACGACCTCGGCGGCTCGGTGCGCTACCCGGCCTATGCCTGCGGCGTCGCGGGCATCCGGCCGAGCTTCGGGCGGATCCCTGCCTTCCAGCCGAGTGCCACCGCCGAGCGGCCGCTCTCGGGCCAGCTCATGTCGGCGCAGGGACCGCTGGCGCGGCGGGTGCGCGACCTGCGCCTGGCGCTGGCCGCCATGGCCGAGGGCGATGCGCGCGATCCCTGGTGGATGCCGGTGCCGCTTTCGGGGCCGCCGGTGGCGCGCCCGATTCGCGTCGCGCTGTGCCCCGACCCGATGGGCACCGGCATCGATCCGGCGGTGGCGGCGGCGCTGAAGAGGGCGGCGCTGGCGCTTGAGGCCGCCGGCTACGTGGTCGAGGAGGCGGCGCCGCCCGACTTCGCCGGCTGCGCGCGGGACTGGGACCTGCTGGCGCATGGCGAGGCGCTGCTCTCGCTGCCCGAGATCTTCGCGCGCTATGGCGACGACGGCGCGCAGACGACCTTCAAGTACATGACGAAGCACACCCCGCCGGTCGACCTGCCGATCTGGATGCAGGCGGCGGCGCGGCGGACCACCCATCAGCGCGCCTGGGCGGTCTTCATGCAGACCCATCCGCTGGTGCTCTGCCCGGTCTCGGCCGAGCCGCCGTTTCCACAAGGGTTGGACTTCGAGGGGCAGGAGGGCTTCGACCGGCTGTACCGGGCCCAGCAGCCGCTGCTGGCCACGCCGCTGCTCGGCCTGCCGAGCGTCGCGGTGCCGACCGGGGTCGAGGACGGGGTGCCGACCGGCGTGCAGGTGATCGCGCCGCGCTGGCGGGAGGATCTTGCGCTGGATGCGGCGGAGGCGATCGAGACGGCCTGGCCGATGCCGACGCCGATCAGCCCGCGGTAATGCCGGCGCGCGCTACGCGCGCACCTGAGCCGTCCCGGCGCGCTACGCGCGCCCGTGGCAGTGCTTGTATTTCTTGCCTGAGCCGCAGGGGCAGGGCGCGTTGCGCGGCGTCGCCGCCCAGGTCGTGGGGTCGTTCGGATCGACCGCCTCGGCCCGCCGCGGCGCGGCCGCTGGCGCCGGCCCGCCCTCGGCGCCGATCAGCTCGAGCTCGGCATTCTCCGGCTCGGGGTGGCGCATGTCGAGGAAACGCACCGGCTCGGGCGAGGGCGGCGGCGCATCCGGCTGCAGCTCGATGCGCATCAGCACGCTGGTCACCCGCTCGCGCAGATCGGCGAGCATGGCGTTGAACAGGGCGAAGGCCTCGGCCTTGTACTCGTTCAGCGGGTCGCGCTGGCCATAGGCGCGCAGGCCGATGCCCTGGCGCAGGTGGTCGAGGCTGAGCAGGTGCTCCTTCCAGACCTGGTCGAAGACCTGCAGCAGCAGCGACTTCTCGACCATGCGCATCAGCTCGGGGCCTACATTGGCGGCCTTGGCGGCGAAGCGCTCATTGGCCGCGGCCTCGATGCGCTCGCGCACCTGGGTCTCGTCGATGCCCTCTTCCTTGCCCCAGGCGACGACCGGAAGTTCGAGCCCGAGCACCTCGCGCACCTTCTCCTCGAGGCCCTCGAGGTCCCATTGCTCCGGATAGGCGTTCTCGGGAATGGCGCGGTCGACCATGGCGCCGATGGTCTCGCTGCGCATCTCGGCGACGGTCTCGGCGACCTCGCTGGCCGCCATGAACGCCTTGCGCTGCGCATAGACCTCGCGCCGCTGGTCGTTCATCACGTCGTCGTATTTCAGCAGGTTCTTGCGGGTGTCGAAGTTGCGCGCCTCGACCTTCTTCTGCGCCTTCTCGAGCGCCTTGTTGATCCAAGGGTGCACGATCGCCTCGCCCGGCTTCAGGCCGAGTTTCTCCAGCATGCCGCCCATGCGGTCGCTGCCGAAGATCCGCATCAGGTCGTCTTCGAGCGAGAGGAAGAAGCGGCTGGCGCCCGGGTCGCCCTGGCGGCCGGAGCGGCCGCGCAGCTGGTTGTCGATGCGCCGGCTTTCGTGCCGCTCGGTGCCGATGACGAAGAGGCCGCCGGCCTCCTTGGCCTTGATCCGGCCGGCCTCGACCTCGGTCTTGTGGCGGGCCAGCGCCGCCTCATAGTCCGGCCCCTCGGTCGCCTTGCTTTCCTGGCGCGCCAGCATCTCGACATTGCCGCCGAGCTGGATGTCGGTCCCGCGCCCGGCCATGTTGGTGGCGATGGTCACCGAGCCAGGCCTGCCGGCCTGGGCGACGATCACCGCCTCCTGCTCGTGGTAGCGGGCGTTCAGGACGTTGTGCGGAACCTTCGCCTTCTTCAGCAGGCTCGAGATCAGCTCCGACTTTTCGATCGAGGTGGTGCCGACCAGCACCGGCTGGCCGCGGGTGCGGGCCTCGTCGATCAGCTTGATCACCGCATCGTACTTGTCGGAGGCCGAGCGGTAGACCTCGTCGTCGCTGTCCTTGCGGGCGACGCCGACATTGGTCGGGATCTCGACCACCTCGAGCTTGTAGATCTCGGCGAACTCGTCGGCCTCGGTCGAGGCGGTGCCGGTCATGCCGGAGAGCTTGGGATACAGCCGGAAGTAGTTCTGGAAGGTGATCGAGGCGAGGGTCTGGTTTTCCGGCTGGACGGTGACGTGCTCCTTGGCTTCCAGCGCCTGGTGCAGGCCCTCCGAGTAGCGCCGGCCTTCCATCATGCGGCCAGTGAACTCGTCGATGATCACCACCTTGTCGTCGCGGGTGATGTAGTCGACGTCCTTGGTGAACAGCACATGCGCGCGCAGCGACTGGTTCACGTGGTGGACGATGGTGACGTTGTGGAAGTCGTAGAGGTTGCCCTCCTCGAGCAGCCCGGCCTCCCGCAGCATCTCCTCGACCCGCTCCGAGCCTGTCTCGGTCAGGTTTGCGGTGCGCTGCTTCTCGTCCTTCTCGAAGGTCGACTTGTCCTCGACCAGTACCTTCACGACCTCGTCAACCCGGCGATAGAGGTCGGAGCTGTCCTCGGACGGGCCGCTGATGATCAGCGGCGTGCGGGCCTCGTCGATCAGGATGCTGTCGACCTCGTCGACGATCGCGTAGTTGAAGTCGCGCTGGACCATCTCCTCCAGCCGGTACTTCATGTTGTCGCGCAGGTAGTCGAAGCCGAACTCGTTGTTCGTGCCGTAGGTGACGTCGGACGCATAGGCCGCACGGCGCTCGTCATCGGTCAGGCCATGGACGATGACGCCGGTGGTCAAGCCGAGGAAGCCGTAGACCCGGCCCATCCACTCGGCGTCACGCTTGGCGAGATAATCGTTCACGGTCACGACATGGACGCCGCGGGCGGTCAGGGCGTTCAGGTAGACCGGCAGGGTGGCGACCAGGGTCTTGCCCTCGCCGGTCTTCATCTCGGCGATCTTGCCCTCGTGCAGCACCATGCCGCCGATCATCTGGACGTCGAAGTGCCGGAGTCCGAGCACCCGCTTCGCCGCCTCGCGCACCGTGGCGAAGGCCTCGGGCAGCAGGGCGTCGAGCTCCTCGCCGCGAGCCAGGCGCTCCCGGAACAGGGCGGTCTGGCCACGCAGCGCCTCGTCCGGTAGGGCCGAAATCTTCGGCTCGAGGGCGTTGATCTGCGGCACGCGGGCCTGCAGGCGCTTGAGCGCGCGGTCGTTGGCGGTGCCGAAAACGGCGCGGGCGATGCGTCCGAACATGCGGGACGGTCTACTCCGGGTGGGGCCGGCGGCAAAGGGGAACCGCCGAAGGGGGGACCTCTTGGGCGGTTTCGGCCGATCAGGGTCAACGCATCATGCGGCCGGCGCGGGCTGGAAATAGGCAGCGCCCGGGGCCAGGTCAACGGTACTCGCCCTGGGGCCGCGGCTTGTCCGGCCCCACGGGATCGGCCATGGTCCGCGCCACGGCACAGGATCTCTTCGGCATGCGGTTCTTTTCGATGTCCCTGGCAGCGGCGACCCTGTCGCTCGCCGCCCAAGCGCAGACGCCGCCCGGGCAGGATACCGTAGTCGCCCGCGTCGACGGCCAGGCGGTGACCATGGCCGATGTGCTGGCGACTGCCCAGGATGTTCTGCCGGCCGAGGTCCGCCAGATGCCGCCCGAGATGCTGCTGCAGGTGCTGCCGGCCGAGGTCCGACGCCAGCTGATCGAGCGCACCGTGACGGATCGCGCGCTGACCGCGGCCGCCCGCGGTGCCGGCCTCGACAAGGAGCCCGAGGTCGCCAAGCGCATGCAGCGCGCCGCAGACCAGGAGTTGCAGCAGAACTATCTCTCGCGCGAGGTCTCGGGGAGGGTCACCGAGGCCGCGCTCCGCCAGCGCTACGACGCCGACGCCGGCAGGCGTCAGGGCGAGGAGGAGGTGCATGCCCGCCATATCCTGGTGCGCACCGAGGCGGAGGCGAAGCGGATCATTGGCGAGTTGCAGCGGGGCGGCGATTTCGCGGCGCTCGCGCGCGCCCATTCCACCGACCCAGGCGGCAAGGACGGCGGCGATCTCGGTTTCTTCAAGCGGGCCGACATGGTGCCGGAATTCTCCGAGGCCGCCTTCGCCGTCAAACCCGGCGAGATGAGCAAGGAGCCGGTGAAGTCGCCCTTCGGCTGGCACGTCATCCGGGTCGAGGCGCGCCGCACCGCGCCGGTGACGAGCTTCGAGGAGGCGCGTGCCCAGCTGCGTCAGCAGGCGATCGAGGCGGAGGTTGACGCGCTGGTCCAGCGCGTTCGCGCCCAGGCCAAGGTCGAGATCGTCGAGCCCGCCGCCCCGGCCGGCCTGCTCAACAACGCTGCGCCACCGCCGCCCGCGCCGCCCGCACGGCGCTAACCCTCCGCGTCCAAGGATAGGCCACCCATGGCAAGCTCCGGTCTGCCCGTCTCCCCGCTCGCCCTGCCGCTGCCCGAGGTGCCGCCGGTCGCCGGCGTCCGCCTCGGCGTGATCGAGGCCGGCATCCGCTACAAGGGCCGCGCCGACCTGACGATGATGGAGTTCCCGCCGGGCACCACGGTTGCCGGCGTGTTCACCCGCAACAAGTGCCCGGGCGCGCCGGTCGACTGGTGTCGCGCCGCGCTGAAGGGCGGGAAGGCGCGGGCGCTCGTCGTCAACGCCGGCAACGCCAATGTCTTCACCGGCAAGGCCGGGCGGTCGGCGACGAAAGCCACCGCCGAGGCTGCGGCGAAGCTGGTCGGCTGCAAGCCGGGCGAGGTCTTCCTGGCCTCGACCGGCGTCATCGGCGAGACCCTGCCGCATGAGAAGCTGACCGCGGCGCTGCCCGCGCTGTTCGCTGCGCTGACTCCCGGGCGCTGGCAGGAGGCGGCCCGCGGCATCATGACGACCGACACCTTCCCGAAGGCGGCGGTCCGGACTGCGACGATCGGCGACGCGACCGTCACCATCGCCGGCATCGCCAAGGGCAGCGGCATGATCGCCCCCGACATGGCGACGATGCTGAGCTTCCTGGCGACGGATGCGAAGATCCCGGCCAAGGCGCTGCAGGCTCTGCTCAGCAAGGGCTCCGCGAAGTCGTTCAACTGCGTCACGGTCGACAGCGACACCTCGACCAGCGACAGCGTGATCCTGTTCGCCACCGGCCAGGCCAAGCACCCGCGCGTGCCCGCCGAGGGCGGCGCGATCCTCAAGGATTTCGCCCGCGCCCTGAACGAGGTGCTGATGGAGCTGGCGCTGATGGTCGCGCGCGACGGCGAGGGCGCCCAGAAGCTGATCGAGATCGAGGTCACGGGCGCGGTCAGCGCGAAATCGGCGCACCGCATCGCGATGAGCATCGCCAATTCGCCTTTGGTGAAGACCGCGATCGCCGGCGAGGACGCGAATTGGGGCCGCATCGTCATGGCGGTCGGCAAGGCCGGCGAGCCGGCCGACCGCGACAAGCTGAGCGTCGCCGTCGGCGGCACCTGGATGGCGAAGGATGGCGGCGTCGTGCCGGGCTATGACGAGACGCCGGTGGTCGCGCACATGAAGGGCCGCGAGGTCCACATCACCGTCGATATCGGCCTCGGCCGCGGCGCGGCGCGCGTCTGGACCTGCGACCTGACGCATGGCTACATCGACATCAACGGCTCCTACCGGAGCTGAGGCGCCGCGCTGCCCGATCACCGGCGCGTCGGGCTGCATGCCAGTCGAGGGCATCTCGCCCAAGCTGCTGAGCGATCTCTGGCGGCGCGGCCTCGGCGTCGATCCGTCGCCGCTGTCGCGCGCCTCGCCGCGCATCGGGCTCTGGCGCTCGCCGGCGGGCCTCTGGTTCTTCCATCCGGCGGAGGCCGGCAGTGGCGATTTCTACCGCGCGCTGTACCGCCGGCTCGACGGTTACCGGGTGCTCGCGCGCTTTGCCGCGGAGCGCGCGGATTTCATGGCGGCCGCGGCGCTGCTGCGGCCTGGCGACCGGGTACTCGATGTCGGCGGCGGCGACGGCGCCTTCGCCGCACGGGTGCCGGCGGCGGCCGTCACGATCCTCGACGCGCACGCCGGCGGCGCGTCGGTGCTGCGCGAAACCCCGGCCGAACATGCCCAGCGCAAGGGGCCGGCCTACGACGCGGTCTGCGGCTTCCAGCTGCTCGAGCACGTCGCGGATCCGCTGGCGCTGGCGCGCGCTATGCAGGCCTGCCTGAAGCCGGGCGGGCTACTGCTGCTGGCGGTGCCACTGGCGCCCTCTCCGCTGACCGCGATCCCGAACCATCTCGTGAATCTGCCGCCGCATCACCTGTCCTGGTGGAGCGAGGAGGCCGGGCGGAGGCTGGTGGACGCACTCGGGATGCTGCCGGTCAGGATTTCGGCGCTACCGCCTTCGCGCTTCTACGCCGAGCCGATCTGGTTGGCGAAGCTGCTGCCTCGCCGGATGCGGCCCGGCCGCCACGTCCGGCCGGGGCTCGGCGGCCTCCTGCTCCTCTGGCTCGCCTGGCGCGTGGCGCGCGTGCTGGCTGCCTGGCGCGGCCTGCCGCGCGACGCTGCGCCCTGCGAGGTATTCATCGCCGCGCGCAACCCCGATTGACAGGGCGGGGCGCGCCGGGGTTCCTGCCAATGGTGACCCCCGATTTCGCCCCGCTGCGCACCACGCGCCTGACGATTCGCCCGCTCGCGCTCGAGGATGCGCCGGCGATCCACCGGCTGGTCAATGACTGGGAGGTCGCAAAGGAGCTGGCGCGCGTGCCGTTCCCCTATCCGCAGGACGCCGCGCGGCAATGGATCGAGTCGAGCTGGGTGCAATTCGCCCGCAGCGAGGCCTGCCACCTGGCCGTCATCGCCGAAATCGACGATGCGCCGATCATGGTGGGCGCCATCGGCCTGACCTTCGCGCCGGATGGCCGTAGCGCCGATCTCGGCTACTGGATCGGCCGCCGCTTCTGGGGCCGCGGCTACGCGCCCGAGGCCGCGGCGGCGCTCAGCCGCTGGGCCTTCGCGGAGCGCGGGCTGGTCTCGCTCAAGGCCAGCGCGCTGCTCGACAACCCGCGCTCGCAGGCGGTGCTGACGCGGCTCGGGCTGAAGCGAGTGGGCGAGGGGATCCAGCCCTCGCTCGCGCGTGGCCGGCCGATGCCGGTCGCGCTGTTCGAGGGCAGCCGCGCCGACCTCGCGCCGCCGCCGGCGCTGCCACTGCTGCTGGTCGCCGCCGTTGCGCTCATCGATGCCGATGGCCGCGTGCTGCTGGCGCAGCGCCCGCCCGGCAAGCCGCTGGCGGGACTCTGGGAGTTCCCCGGCGGCAAGGTGCAGGCCGGCGAGACGCCGGAAGCGGCGCTGATCCGCGAGCTGAAGGAGGAGCTGGATATCGACGTCCACGCCTCCTGCCTCGGCCCCTTCACCTTCGCCTCACATGCCTACGAGAAGTTCCACCTGCTGATGCCGCTCTATCTCTGCCGGCGCTGGGAGGGGCAGGTGACGCCGGTCGAGGGCCAGCAGCTGGCCTGGGTCGCGCCGATGCAGCTCGGCAGCTACCCGATGCCGCCGGCCGACAAGCCGCTGGTCGCGATGCTGCAGGATTTCCTGTAGGCGGCTTGGTGGCGTGCTATCACGGTGTGATAGCGGAGGCTGCCCATGGGCCAGATGCTGGTACGCAATCTCGACGATGCCGTCATCGAACGGCTGAAGCGCAAGGCATCCGCGCGCGGCACGTCGCTCGAGCAGCTGGCGCGCGAGGCGCTGACTGCGCTCGCGGCCGATGGCGACCGGTCGGCCTGGCTGGCACGGCTCGACGCGCTGCGGGCGGAGACGGTGCCGGCTGCGGCTGCGGCGGTCGATCTCGTGCGCGACATGCGAGAGGACCGCGAGCAGACCCTTTCGGCACGGGCGGCCGGTACGGCGTGACCTCGGTCGTGCCGGATGCCTCCGTGGTCGTCGCTTGGCTGGTCGAGGAGGTGGCTTCCGCGCGGGCGCGCAGCCTGCCTGCCGGTCCCTGGCAATTGCTCGCCCCTACCCTGTTGCAGGTCGAGGTCGCCAATGTGCTCATCACCCGGTTGCGCCGCGGCCTGCCCGTGCCCGAGGATGCGCCGCGCAGTGCGCTCGATGCGCTGCGCGCCGGCGGCATAGGGTGGACGCCCGATGCCGACCTGGTCGACCAGGCGGCGGCGATCGCGCGACGACACCTCCACCCGATCCACGATTGCCTCTACCTTGCCCTGGCCCGCCGTGAGGACGCCATGCTCGCCACTTCCGACACCAGACTGGCCGCGCTCGCCACCGCCCTCGCCATCCCCCTCTGGTCCCCTGAGGCTGCCCCGGAGCGAACATGACCGACAACCCGACTGCCTGCCTGCTGATCATCGGCAACGAGGTGCTCTCCGGCCGTACCCGCGACGCCAACCTGCAGTTCATCGCCACCCGGCTCGGCGAGCTCGGCATTCCGCTGCGCGAGGCGCGCGTCATCCCGGACGTGCCGGAGACCATCATCGGCACGGTCAACGAGTGCCGCGCCAAGTTCACCCATGTCTTCACCACGGGCGGCATCGGCCCGACGCATGACGACATCACCAGCGAATGCGTGGCGCGCGCCTTCGGCGTGCCCTGGGAAGTGCACGAGGAGACCCGCGTCATCATGGCGGCCGACTATGCCCGCCGCGACCCGCCGGTCGAGCTGAACGCCGCCCGGCTGCGCATGGCGACCCTGCCGCGCGGCGCCGTGCCGATCTGCTGCGCGGAGACCACCGCCCCCGGCTTCTCCATGGAAAACGTCCATGTGATGGCCGGCGTGCCGCGCATCATGCGCTCGATGTTCGACGCACTGGCGCCGACGCTCGAGGGCGGCCGTCCCATCCACTCGCGCAGCGTGCACGCCAACTACGTCTACGAGGGCCAGATCGCCGAGGGGCTCTCGGCCATCCAGGCGCGCTTCCCCGCCCTCGACCTCGGCAGCTACCCCTATTACCGCAAGCACCCGGATGGCCGGCCTGGCGGCGGCGTCGCGCTGGTCGCCAAGGGCACCGAGCTCGACCAGGTCGAGCAGGCGGCCGCGGACATGCTCGCGCTGCTCGCCGGCTTCGGCACCGCCCTGCCGGGCGAGCCGGCGCCGGAATAGGCTCAGTCGGCGGGCGGCTGCGCGAACCGCGCGAGCCGCACCGCGGTATGGCCGGGCATCGAACGCAGCCCCGGCATCACCAGCATGCAGTCATCGTGCGGCGTGCGGATCTCGCGCTCGCCGTCCAGCGCGATCAGGGTGTTGCGGGCGGCGACCACCTCGCCGCCGCGGAACGGCCGCATGAAGGCGAAGCCCGGGGTGCGCGCGGTGATGGTGTCGGTCACCTCGGCGAAGCGGACCGGCGCCGACGTCTCCGGCAGCGGCAGCGGCAGCAGCACCGGGTCGTCGGCCGTGGCGAGGCCAAGGACGCGCATCAGCCGCGCCGCCGCGACCTCCATCGTCGCGACCGTGCCGAGCTCCCAGTGCGACCCGGCCTCGATCAGGAAGGCCCGCCGCCCATGCGACAAGAGCGGTGGATAGTCGATCAGCCGCCGGCCACCGAGATGCCCTTGGTCGGCGATCACCAGCGGCGGCACGCCGACCTGCATCGCCAGCGTGGCCGCCTCGCGCGACTGCCCGACCAGCAGCAGCGGGTCGGAGGGCCAGAGCATGGAATGCAGGTCGAACAGCACGTCGGCCTGCTCGATCACCGGCAGCAGCGCGCGGGCCCGGCGCAGCTCGGCCGAGCGCCGGCCACTCGCCAGCGTCTCCGGTTCCCAGATCCGGTTCATGTCCTCGTCAAGGAACCGGCTCGCGGTCGGGTCGCCGGGATCGAAGCGGCAGAGCGCATCGAGATTGCCGAAGGCGAGCGTCAGCCGCCCGCGCGCCGGCCTGAGGCCGAGCCGCAGCCAGCGCTCTAGCACGAGCGCGCCGGCGATCTCGTTGCCATGGGTCGCGGCGACGACGAGGAGGTGCGGTCCCGGCTCGGTCCCCGCGAAGCTCCAGACCCCGCGCATGACGTTGCCCTCGAGCCAGGGCGCGAGGTCGGGCAGCGCAATGCGCACGTCGAGCCGCGGGATGCCGTCGCGCGACAGGCTCGCCGCCATGGCGGCGAGCGCCGGATCGAGCGGGTGCGGTTGGCTGCCGGTCACGTCGCCAGCCTGTCCGCGAGCTGGTCGAGGAGGCCGAGGCAGGCGGCGAGCTCGCTCTCGGCGATCCATTCCTCCGGCTGGTGCGCCTGGGCGATGTGGCCTGGGCCGCACACCAGGGTCGCGATGCCGGCCGCGGTGAAGAACCCCGCTTCGGTGCCGTAGCTGACGCGGCCGGCGGTATTGCGCCCGGTGAGATTCTGCACGAGCAGCGCGAGCGGGGCGTCCTCAGCCAGCGCGAAGGCGGGCAGTTCGGAGCGCGGCGTCACGGTGAAGCGCGCCTCAGGGGCGGTGGCGTGCAGCCGCGGCATGACCTCGGCCTCGATGAAGCCGCGCCAGCGCGCGAGCACCGCGTGGTGGTCGTCGCCCGGCACCGCGCGCACCTCGAAGGTGAAGCGCGCGAGGTCGGGCACGATGTTGAGGATCCTGCCTGCCTCGAAGGTGCCGACATGGACGGTGGTGAAGGGCGGCTCGAAGCCGGGCGCGCGGCGGCCAACGGCTGCGAAGCGGCGGGCCTCGGCGGCCAGCCAGGCGACCGCCTCGGCGGCGGCCTGCAGCGCGTTCGCGGTCTCGGTCGTGCGCGAGGAATGCCCGCTGCGGCCGGTGATCTCGACGTTCCAGCTGGCATAGCCCTTCTGGCCGATTACTGGCGCCATGCCGGTCGGCTCGCCGACGATGCAGGCGGCCGGCAGCGGCGTATCGGCGCCGAGCGCGGGCATCAGCGCACGGGCGCCGGCGCAGTTGGTCTCCTCGTCATGCGTCAGGCAGAGATGGATCGGCCGCCGCAGCGGGCGTGCCGCGAGCATCGGCAGCATGGCGATGGCGCAGGCCGCGAAGCCCTTCATGTCGGCGGTGCCGCGGCCGATCAGCCGGCCCTGCTCGCGGCGCAGCACGAAGGGATCGGCGAGCCAGTCCTGGCCATCCACCGGCACGCAGTCGACATGCGCCGAGAGCGCGAGCCCGCCCTCGACCGCCGGCCCGATGATCGCGTGCAGGTTGGCCTTGCCCGGCTCGGCGCTCGGCAGCACGCGGCAGGGAATGCCGCGCGCGCCCAGCCACTCCGCGACCCAGCGGATCAAGGGCAGGTTGCTGTTGCGGCTCGTCGTGTCGAACGCGACGAGCCGCTCGAGCACCGCGAGCGTCTCCGCCATCGGCTGCATCATCGTCTCCCGTTCGGCAGTCTATACGGGCCGGCGACGCGGGCAATCCGCCGCGACTCTCGCGACAACGCGGGGCTCAGGGCTCGACCATCCGATCGATCCAGTCGCAGTAGCGCTCGGCCGAGCGCGCCAGCGCGGCCTTGGCGCCCGTGGTGATCTCGCGCTCGTGGAAGGCACCGTAGATCGCATCGAATAGCAGCGCATCGCAATACGCTGCCGTGCGTCGCACCTCGGCCGGTGGCAGCGGGATCAGGCAGGGATAGCTGCGCATGAAGCCGAGATGCTTGCGGTCCGGCATGACCTGCAGGATGTCGCCCGAGAGCAGCGCGCCGCGCCCGCCCGCGCCCGCCGTCCAATGGGCGATCGCGCCACCGGCGAAATGCCCGCCGAGCCGGTGCAGCGCGAGGCCAGGCAGCACCGGCTGCGTATCGCCCTCCCAGAAGCGCAGGCAGGGATCGGGGCGCGTGACGTGGGCGCGGTCGGCGGCGTGCAGCCACACGGGTGCTTCGAACGCGCGGCCCCATTCGACCATGGTCGAGTAGTAGTGCGGGTGGCTGAGCGCGATGCCGGCGAGCCCACCCAGTGCCCGGATGATGGCGATGGTTGCCTCATCGAGCAGCGCGATGCAGTCCCAGAGGAAATTGCCCTGCGGTGTCCGCACCAGCAGGGCGCGCTGGTCGATGCCGACCGCCGGCACGCTGCGGAGCGCGAGCAGGTCGGGCTCGAGCGTGCGCCAGGTATTCGCGTGGCCGCCGCGCAGCCGCTCGAGCGTGGTCCATTGCTGGCCGCGCGCCGGGACGTATTGCCGTTCGTCCTCGCAGATCGGGCACAGGCTCGGCGGCGCCTCGGTCTCGGCGAACTGGATGCTGCAGGTCTGGCAGAGGAAATGCGGCATCGCCTCAGCCGCCCTGCCTGGCCCGCTGCTCAGCGACCAGCCGCTCCAGCGTCGCGAGGTCGATGGCGCCCGGGATCAGCGTCTCGCCGATCACCAGCGCCGGCGTGCCCTGGATCTGCAGCGCGCTGGCCAGGCGGTTGTTGGCCTCGATCCGCTTGGCGATGGCCGGGTCGTCCATCTCGCGCCGGAGCCGCGCCCAGTCGAGCCCGACCCGCTCGGCCTCGCGCTTCAGCACCGGCTCGGTCGGCTCCTCGCGCAGCGCGAGCAGCGCGCCGTAGAGCTCCGCGTACTTGCCCTGGGCCTGGGCGGCGAGCAGCGCGCGGCTGGCGAGCAGGCTGTTTGGCCCGAGGATCGGCAGGTCCTTCAGCACCAGCTTCACGTCGCGGTGCTTGCGCAGCAACTGCTCCATCACCGGCTGCAGCTGCTTGCAGTAGCCGCAGCGGGCGTCGAAGAACTCGACCAGCGTGACCTTGCCCTGCGGGTTGCCGCGCACCGGGTCATCCGCGCTGCGGAAGAGCTGGTCGGCATGGCGCGCGATCGCCGCCTTGGCGGCCTGCTCGCGGCCGCGCTCCTCGTCGCGCTCGAGGGCGGCGAGCGCCTCGCGCAGGATCGACGGGTCGCGCTGCAGCGCCTCGCGCAGGATGCCGACGATCTCTTCCCGCTGGCCGGGGGTGAAGCCTTGCGTCAGGGCGGGCAGGGGCGTGGCGAGGATCGTCAGCACGAGGATGATGCAGCGGATCACGCGGGTCCTCCTGTCGGTCGCGGCACCCTGCCGTGCCGTGCGGCCCACCGCAACGTGCGTCGCGGTTGCCGGTCGCGGCGAAGCCGGTTATGGCCCGGGGCTCGCCCGGCCGGGGGCGGACCGAGACCCAGGGATTCCAGCATGACCAGCAGCGCCGCACCCAAGGCCCGCGCCGCCCTCTCCCCGGCCCGGCGTGCCCTGGCGCTGCTGTTCGCTCTCGCCCTGCCGGGCTGCCAGTCGGTCGGCGACTTCTTCGGCATCGGCGGCCAGTCGGGCGGCCCGCAGCAGGGCACGCCCGGCTTCGTGCGCGGCTTCCTCGGCGGCGTCGCGGCCGAGGATCCGGCGGCCGCACTCGCCGCGCGGCAGATCCTCTCGGCCGGCGGGTCGGCCACCGATGCGGCGGTCGCGGCCGGCTTCATGCTGGCGGTGACGCAACCCTCGCGCGTGGGCCTGGGCGGCGGCGGGGCGTGCCTGGTCTTCGACCCGGCCCGCGGCGACACCCAGGCGGTGATGTTCCTCCCCGGCGCCCGCAACAGCATCCCAGCTGGCTCCGACCGGCCGGCGGCGATCCCGATGCTCGCCCGCGGCCTGTTTGCGCTCTACACCCGCCGGCCGCTGCTGCCGATCGAGCAGGTGATGGCGCAGTCCGAGCAGGCCGCGCGCTTCGGCACCGAGGTGAGCCGCGGCCTCGCCGCCGACATCGCCGCGGTGCAGGGGCCGCTGTTTGCCGACCCGCCGGCCAAGGCGATCTTCGCCCGGCCCGACGGCCGGGCGAAGCAGGCCGGCGATACGCTGGTGCAGGCCGAACTGGCCGCGACGCTTGGCTCGATGCGGGTCTCGGGCATTGGCGACATGCATCAGGGGCAGCTCGCCCGACGCCTGGTCGAGGCCTCGCCGGCCGCCGGCGGCGCCATCACCCTCGATGAGCTGCGCGCGGCGATTCCCTATCTCGGCGTGCCGCTGGTGGTGCCCTCGCGGGGCGGCGACCAGGTGGCCTTCCTGCCGCCGCCGGCCGATGGCGGGCTCGCCGCCGCCGCGGCCTTCCAGGGGATGCGCGACGGGCTGACCATGCAGGCCGCCTCCGATCGCGGGCTCGCTGCCGTCGCGGCCTTCCGGGTGCAGGGCGGCGACCCGCGCGGCTATGTCACGGCGGCCAACCTGCCGCCGGGCAGCCTCGGCACCCTGCCGGCGACCTCGGCGCTGGTGGTGTTCGACCGCAACGGCATCGCGGTCTCCTGCGCCTTCACCCTGAACAACCTGTTCGGCACCGGGCGGATCGTGCCGGGGATGGGCTTCCTGCTGGGCGCGGCGCCAGGGATCGGGGCGGTGCGGCCGCCGCTGCTCTCGGCGGCGATCGGCTACAACCCGAATATCCGCAGCTTCCGCTTCGCGATCGCGGCCTCGGGCCAGCAGGATGCGCCGATCGGCGTGGCGGGCCCCGCCGGGCTGCACCTGCTGCGCGGCGAGCCGCTCGAGACCGCGATGGCGGCCGGGGCGATCGGCCAGGCGCGGGCCCAGGCCGGCTCCTGCGCGCGCTACCTGCCGGGGCGGCCCGACAGCTGCCTGATCATCTCCGACCCGCGCGGCGGCGGCGTCTCGCTCGGCGCGCTGGACCGCTGATGGCGCTGAAGACCGGCCGGGGCGCTGCGGCGCCGCCCTTCCTGGTGATGGATGTCATCACCGCGGCCAACCGGCTGGCCGAGACCCTGCCGGCCGGGGCCTACCCGGATGGCCAGGGCGTGATCCGCATGGAGGTCGGGCAGCCCGGCACCGGCGCGCCGCGGGGCGCGGCCGAGGCGGCGATCCGGGCGCTGCAGGCCGGCATGCCGATGGGCTATACCGAGGCCTTCGGGCTGCCCTCGCTGCGCGCCCGCATCGCGGGTCATTACTGGGCCCGCTACGGGGTCGAGGTGCCGGTCTCGCGGATCGCGGTGACGGTCGGCGCCTCGGGTGCCTTCCCGCTGGCCTTCCTCGCGGCCTTCGATCCGGGCGATGCGGTCGCCATGGCGGCGCCCTTCTATCCCCCCTATCGCAACATCCTGACGGCGCTCGGGATGCGGCCGCTGCTGCTGCCGACCGGGCCGGAGACGCGGTTCCAGCCGACGCTGGCGATGCTCGAGGCGCTCGACCCGCGGCCGGCGGGGCTCATTCTGGCCAGCCCCTGCAACCCGGCGGGAACCATGCTGGCGCCGGCGGAATTCCGGGAGATCGCCGCCTGGTGCGGGCGGGCAGGGGTGCGGCTCGTTTCCGACGAGATCTACCACGGCCTGTCCTACGGCACGGTCGCCGAGACCACGGCGGCTTCGTGCAGCGACAGCGCCATCGTGGTGAACAGCTTCTCCAAGTATTTCTCGATGACCGGCTGGCGGATCGGCTGGCTGGTGCTGCCCGAGGATTTGGTGCGGCCGGTCGAGTGCCTGGCGCAGAACATGTTCATCTCGGCGCCGCATGTGGCGCAGGTGGCGGCGGAGGCGGCCTTCGACTGCACGGCCGAGCTCGAGGCCAATATCGCCGGCTATGCACGCTCCCGCGCCGCGCTGCTGGAGGCGCTGCCGCGGGCCGGGTTCGACCGGCTCTCGCCGGCGGATGGCGCCTTCTACCTCTGGGCCGATGTGCGCGGGCTGACCAATGACAGCGTGGCGTTCTGCGCGCGCATGCTGGCGGAGGCGGGGGTGGCGGCGACGCCGGGGGTGGATTTCGACGATGCCCGGGGGAGTGGGTACCTGCGGTTCAGCTATTGCGGTCCGGAGGCGGCGATGCGCGAGGCGCCGGCGCGGCTGGCGGCCTGGCTGGCGCGGGGCGGGGCGGGCTGAAAGCCGCGGAATTCCTGCTTCGGACACGACCCTCGGGGTGGCGGTGCGGGGTTGGACAGGATCGCCATGGGCCGCTGGATGGCGGTTTCGGACAAACCCGCCGGGCGGGGCGGCCAGGGCCGGACGGCGGCTTCAAATTCTTTAGGAATGATCATGGAACGGGTTGCCATTCCTGATCTGGATCAGGGGGTTGCGCCCGATTTTCCTAAAGAATTTAGGCCCTAAATCGTCCTGCGCAGCGCAATGCGACCCCTCGGGGGGATCGGGCGGACGGATGCACGGTTTCAAGGAGCGGTGGCGCCGGGGCGCCGAGCCGGCATCCTAGCAGTGGCGGCGGCGAAAAAGCAATATATTCCTCTTTTCACGCGCTGCATCGGGTCCGCGAAGCGCCGGTATCGTCGGGCATCACGGCGCGGGCGATGGCCTTGGCCGCCAGTCCCGGCCCCTGCCGGGTTGGCCGCGCCGGGGCGTCGCAGCGGTCCTGCGCCGAAAGGCCATGACGGCGCGGTCGCCGGGGCGAGGGTGCCGGTGCGCGAATCGCTCCTGGCAGCACAGTTCAAGAACCAAAGCATTTACTCTTTAGCAGCATCTTGTCTCCCCGCACGAAACCGTGTACCGATCACGGAACCGATAGGAGTGCAGCCGCGCTGCGCAGCAGCGGGCCCAGGAGGCAGTGATGATCCGCAGGTTTGGCTGGACGGTTTCGGCAACTTTGCTGGCGGGCCTCGTGGCCAGCGCCGCCTCGGCGGCGCCGGTCGCCGTGACGACGCCGCGCTCCACCGTCAGCATCGGCGCTGACTTCGTCACCAGCGGCCTGACCTCGATCTGGGGCGGGGCGCGGCACGCCGGCGCGGCCGTGACGGTGACCTTCAGCGACAACTCGACCGAGACGGCGACGATCAACCCCTTCACCTGCTCGGTTGCCGTCCTGGGCTGCGGCCGCGCGCTCGGCGCCAATATCGGGACCTCGGCGACCGCCGGCTGGTCGCTCATCCAGACCGGCAATTCCGGTGGCGTCACGACGCCGCCCTCCAGTGTTGCCCCGACGCCGGAGGGCTGGTGGTACCTGCAGAACAACACCACCACGAAGAGCATCACCGGGCTGGTGATCGACCTCGCCACGGCGCGCTTCACCGGCTCGAGCTTCACCAATGTCGGGTCGGCCTTCGACGTCTTCGGCAACAGCGCGCCCGCGCCGAACAACAGCGGCTGGACACCGAATTCGTCGCTGGGCGCCGCGCCCGGCGGCGCGCCGCTGACCGGTTCGGTCCCGGCCGAGATCATCTACCAGTCCTATGTGGACCAGCCGACCGGCGGCCAGACCTTCACGATCACCGGCGCCTACACCAACCGCATCCGGCTGAACGGCATCACCTATGGCCCGACCATCAGCGGCGTCGTGACCAATGACCTCTACCTCAGGCTGACGCTGACCATCGCGGATTCGACCGGCGGCGGCCTCGGGGCCAGCCAGACCCTCGCCTTCGCCGCCGACACCGATGGTGCGGCCGGGGTCGTGGCGGTCCCGGCACCGGCCGGGCTCGGGCTGCTGGGCGTCGCGCTCGCCGGGCTTGGCCTGGCGCGGCGGCGGCGCGGCTGACAGGCGGCGCCCAGGCGGGCTGGTGGCGCGGCCACGGCGTTGCCGCGCCGGCTCAACCCCGCGCCCGCCCCCGCTGCTCCAGCCAGACCAGCCGCGCCAGCATCGGCAGCAGGGCGATGCTGGCCGTCGCCACCACCGCCACCGCCCAGGGCAGCAGCGCCATGCCCACCGCCCGCGCCCGCGGCGCGATCAGCCAGAAGGCGATGCCCACGGCGATCAGCAGGTCGAACCAGACCTGGTTGCCCGCCAGGTTGGCGGTGTGGTTGACCCAGAACTGCAGCAGCCCCTCCCGCGCCACCGTCACCGCCGAGAACAGCAGGAAGGCCGCGCCCAGCCCGGCCGGCAGCAGCCAGGGTCTCGCCGGCGCGCCGCCGCGGCCGAGCGCGATGCCCAGGATGACGGCGATCGCCCCGGCATAGGCGAGGACGGGCAGCAGCTCGAGCAGCGTCACGTCCTGGTCCCTCCGGCGCAGCGCCGCCCGCGACCCGGCCGCTGCCGGGGCAGTTCTGTAGCGACCGCTACAGTGTTCCAGCGCGGCGCGAATCGCGCAATACCCCGCACATGGCGCGACCCAGGCCCGATCTCGACCGGCTGCTGGCCGCACTCGCCGCGCATGTGCTCGCGGCCGGGCTGAACAGCGCGAGCCTCAGGCCGCTGGCGGCCGCCGCCGGCACCTCGGACCGCATGCTGATCTACCATTTCGGCAGCAAGGAGAGGCTGATCGCGGCCGTGCTCGAGCACCTGGCGGCCGAGCTTGCCGGCAAGCTCGACCCGCTGGTGCCGCCGGTGCGGGCCGAGAGCGAGGCGGCGCTGCTCCGGCGCATCATCGGGCTGCTGCGCTCGCCCGCCTTCCGGCCCTATGTCCGGGTCTGGCTCGACATCGTCTCGGCGGCCGCGCAGGGCCAGGCGGCGCATCGGCGGACCGGGCAGCGGATCGTCGATGTCTTCCTCGACTGGCTCGCGGTGCGCCACCCGGATGGCCGGGCGGGCGCGGCCGCGGCGCTCGTCACGATCGAGGGCGTGCTGGTGATGGATGCCGTCGGCCGGCGCCGGGTCTCCGACGCGGCGCTGGCGCGGCGGGGCTGATCAGCCCGCCTTGATCCCCTTCTCCTTGATGATGGCGGCCCACATCGCGTTCTCGCGCCGGAAATACTCGGCGAAGCCCTCGGGCGTGCCCTCGACCGTCTCCATGCCGAGCTCGGCGATGCGCGAGCGGATCTCGGGGGTGCGGATCGTCGCCAGGTTGGCCTGGTGCATCCGCCGGATCACCTCCGGCGGGGTGCCGGCCGGGGCGAACATCGCGAAGTCGGTGGTGGTGCGGAAGCCCGGCAGGTTGGCGGCCTCGGCGACGGTCGGGATGTCGGGCAGCTGGGGCGAGCGCTTGTCGCCGGTGCTCGCCAGCGCGCGCACCGCGTTCTGCCGGACGAAGGGCAGGGCGGTGACGATGTCGGGCGTGCAGACCTGCACCTCGCCGGCGAGCAGCGCCTGCATCGCCGGCGCGCCGCCGCGATAGGGCACGTGCAGCATGTCGACCTTCGCCGCGTAGAGCAGCATCTCCATCGCCAGGTGGAAGGAGGAGCCGGCGCCGGCCGAGGCGTAGGTGATCTTGCCGGGCTGGGCGCGGGCGAGCGCGATCAGCTCGCCGAGGCTGCGCGCCGGCACCGAGGGGTGCACCGAGAGCAGCAGCGCGTTGAAGGCGACGAGCCCGATCGGCGCGAAGGCGCGCTCATTGTCGTAGGGGATGTCCATCAGGTGCGGCGCCATCGCGAAGGTGCTGTTGGTGCCGACCAGCAGGGTGTAGCCATCCGGCCGGGCGCGGGCGACCGAGAGGTGGCCGACCGTGCCGGAGGCGCCGCCGCGGTTGTCGACCAGCACCGGCTGACCGAGCTCCTGCGCGAGGCGCGGCGCCATGACGCGCACCACCGTGTCGGTCGAGCCGCCGGCCGCCCAGGGCACGACCAGGGTGATCGGCCGGTCCGGCCAGGCGCCGGCCGGCGTGGTTTGTGCCTTCGCGGTACCGGCAAGCGTCGCCGCCGCGCCGCCGATCCCCATCAGCGCCGTCCGGCGCCGCAGCCCATGACCCTGCATTCCTGCCTCCCCTGGTTGGTTCTTGCGGATCGAGGTAGGCCCTCCGCGGCGGCGGTTCCAGGGGCGCCATGCCATTTCGATCACCAGATGCCGAAGGCGGCCTGGCTGTCGGCGGGCGCCTGGTCGCGCCGCTCGGCCATGGCGTAGTCGCGCAGCACCGCGGCGACGCGGAGGCGATAGCCGGCGAAGATGCCCTCGCGCCCGGCGCGCTGGCTGTCGCGGTGGCCGCCATGGGTCCGCCAGCAGGTGACCGCCGACTCGTCCTCCCAGAACGACAGGCTGAGCAGCTTGCCCGGGTTGCTCAGGCTGCGGAACCGCTCGACCGAGACGAAGCCGGGGACCTTTTCCAGCTCGGCGCGCAGCCGGGCGGCGTGGTCGAGGTAGTCGTCGAAGCGGCCCTCGGCCGGCTCGACCTCGAAGATGACGGCGATCATGGCGACGGGTCTCCCTGATGCCGCGCAGTGTAGCCGCTTCGCGCGGCGACGAAGCCGGCGCGCGCGCGGCGTGGCACAGTGCCTCGCATGACCACGCCCGCCGCCTTCGCCTCGCTTGCCGCCCTCCTCGCCGAGCCGCCGCGCGCCGCCATGCTGCAGGCGCTGCTGGCGGGCGAGGCGCTGACCGCGGGGGAGCTCGCCCGCATCGCCGGCATCGGCGCGCCGGCGGCGAGCGCGCATCTGGCCAAGCTGGTGGAGGGCGGGCTGGTCACCGTGCATCCGCAGGGCCGGCACCGCTACCATCGCCTCGCCTCCGAGGAGGTCGCGGCCGCGCTCGAGACCCTCGGCGGGCTGGCGGCCAGCGTGCAGGCGCCGCGGCGCTGGCCGCATGGCGAGAGCTTTCGCGCCGCGCGGCTCTGCTACGACCACCTGGCCGGGCGGCTTGCGGTCGCGCTGCATCGCGGGCTGCTGCGTGAGGGCTGGCTCAGCCCGGCCGAAGGCGGCTGGGGCGTGACCGAGGCCGGCGCGGCGGGGCTCGGCCGGCTGGGCCTCGACCTTGCGGCCGCCCGCGGGGCGCGGCGCTTCGCCTGCGACTGCATGGACTGGTCCGAGCGCCGGCCGCATCTGGCGGGCGGGCTCGGGCGCGAGCTTGCGGCCTGCTGCCTGCGCCGGCACTGGCTGGTGCGCCTGCCTGGCGAGAGCGCGGCCGATCCGCTGGCGCGCCGGCGGCTCAAGCTGACGCCGGAAGGCGAACGGCAGCTCGCCGGGCTGATGGCGTGAGGCTGCTCGCGGCGCTGGCGCTGGCGACCGCGCTCAGCCAGTTCCACCGCGCCGCGCTCGGCGTGGTGGGGCCGGAGCTGGCGGCCGATCTCGGCGGCGGGCCGGGGCTGCTGGGGGCGGCGAATGCCGCCTTCTTCCTGGCGATTGCGCTGGCCCAGGTGCCGGTCGGGCTCGCGCTCGACCGGATCGGGCCGCGGAAGACGGTCGCCTGGCTGACCCTGCCCGCGGTGCTCGGCGCGCTGGTGCAGGCGGCCGCCCCCGGCGGCGAGGCGTTCCTGCTCGGGCGCTTCCTGCTCGGCCTCGGCTGCGCCGGCAGCTTCATGGCGAGCGTGGTGCTCTCGGCGCGCTGGCACTCGGGCGAGAAGCTGACGACGGCGCTCGGCCGGGTCTTCGCTCTCAGCCAGCTCGGCATCCTGATGGCGGGCGCGCCGTTTGCCGCCGCCGCGCTCGGGCTCGGCTGGCGCGGCGCCTATGTGCTGTCGGCGATCGTGACGGCCGGCGCCGGCGTGGTCTGGTGGCGCTGGGTGCGCGACGACCCGCCGGACAAGCCGGCCTCGACGCGCCCGGCCGAGACGCTCGCCGAGGCGCTGATGGGCCAGGTCACGGTCTGGAAGACGCCCGGCCTGCTGCCGGTGCTGGCGATGCATTGCGTCGGCTATGCGGCGATGGTGACGGTCCTCGCCGTCTGGGCCGGGCCCTATCTCGCCGACCGCTACGGGCTCTCGCCCGAGGCGCGCGGCCTGGTGCTGACCGCGATGGGGCTCGTGCTGCCGGCCGGGCAGCTCGCGGTCGGGCCGCTCGAGCGGCGCTGGAACACCCGGAAGTGGCTGGTCGCGGGCTTCGCCGCTTCGGTCGTGGTCGTGCTGACCGTGCTGGCGCTGTGGGAGCGGCCGCCGCTCTGGGTCGCCGTCACGCTGCTGCTGCTGGTCGCGGCACTCTCCTGCTACCCGATCGTGGTGGTCGCGCATGGCCGCTCGCTCTTCCCCGACCACCTGGTCGGGCGCGGCGCCACCACGGTGAACATCGCCCAGACCGTCGGCTCGGCGGCGCTGCCGGCGCTGACCGGCTGGGCCATGGCGACGGCGCCGCCGGGCGAGGGGTATGGCCTGGCCTTCGGCACGCTGGCCGTGGCACTGGCACTCGGCCTCGCGGGGTACCTGTGCGGGCGCGATGCGCGGCCCCGGGGGTGAGCGAGGAGGGCTCTGCCTTCCTTGCGCTCCTCCCGCCAGGAGGCGAAGGCCTCCGGGACCTCGATAGTGTATCGCCGTTGGGAGGACCCCGCTTCCGGGATCCTCCCGACGGCGATGCCTCATGGGTTCCAAGGGCCTTTCGGCATGGCGGGGGCGCCGTTCGCGGCCCCGGCGCTCGGGCGCGGGCGTTCGTGCTGGAGCGGGGAGTTTTCAGCCGGCACTTCTGGCGAGAATCCATCCAGCCGCTACAGGAGACCGTCGTCGAGGTGGTGCTGCGCATCGGCCGAGGCCTCCGCGTGCCGCCCGCGGGCCCCTGTCTGGGGCTCGCGGCGAGGATCACGGACATGCGCCGCGGCGCTCGGCAAGGCGACAGGCGCAGGCCGGCCACATCCTGACGGGTGCGAAACCGCGCAGGATGCAGGGCTACGCGGCCTGGCGGCACCGCGCCCCGCGCTGCCGGGCGGCGCGGCGGTATTGGCGCGCGAGGCCGAGGCCGAGCAGCCCCGCGCCGAGCAGGCCTAGCGAGGTCGGCTCCGACAAGGGAACCAGCAGATCCTGGTTGCCGGCGCGCAGGATCACCCCGACGCTGCCGGTAGCCAGCCAGTTGGCGGGTTTCAGGTAAAGCACGGCCTGGCTGGCGATGCTGCCGGTGGTGTTGAGCTTGAACGCGCCGGCAGACAGGTCGCTGCCGGTGTCGAAAGACACTTCCCACAGCGCCACCTGGAACGCGGCGGCCTTTGTACCGCTGGTCAGTGAGTCGGCGAAATACGTGGCGTAGAGGCGGCTGATGCGGGACGCCGCGGTGCTGTATTTCTGGGTGCTGGATAGGCTGTCCACAAGATTGCCCGCGGTGGCCGTGCCGCTGGCGCCGAGCGTCTCGTCCGGCTCGAGGCAGTAGGTCAGGAAGTCGATCCAGGTGCTACCCGCGGTGGTGCTGTACTGCAGCGCGAAGGGCGCCGCGTAGACCGATTTGTCGCTGCCGCTGACGTTGATGCTGACGACTTCCGGCGAAGGCAGGCCATTGCCGTTGAACACCGAGTCACCATTGCCGTCACGGACCAGCACGGGGGTGGCGGTGGCGACGGGCGCGACGAGAACGTCTCCGAGGCCGAGGGCTGCAACCACAGAAAAGGTGCGCAGAAATGTACGAAACGAAACCACGATGAGCCTCCACGAGAGTTTCCACATGACGGAGCCGGCGCACCCGCTTGGCCCATGGCCGATCTGTGAGCCGTCTCCTTAATGAGAAATAAACATAAAAAAAGATTAGGCAACCGAAAATTGGTTAATGCCCTACGAATCCGAGGCGCCTCACCCCCAAACAGGTCCCGGAAAACCAGCACGTCGAGGCGATCCAGCACCTCGCCTTCGGCGGCCCGCCGGTCAGGCCGAAGCATGCGCCGATCGTCCTGGCTTGGCTGAGGATCCCCTGGGCGTTCGGCGAGACCGGTCGGCGATCTTCACGCGCGGCCTGGAGCGGCTGATCTTCGTCTGCCTGCGGGAGGCCGCCCGGCTAGAGCGTGATCGCCGCAGGCTGGAACAGCCGGAGGCGTGAATCACGCGACAAAACAAAAGGCTAGACCATGGTCCGCGCTTCAGTCAGCGCGGATCATGGTCTAGAGCGGGATGCGTTGAGGCGGAATCGCCGAAAACGCTGAATCCCGCGACCCGACGAAGGCCGGAGCATGTTGCGTGAGCGAATGCGAACGCAGCGTGCTCTGGGCGCCCGCGACGGGATCGAACTGGCGAAGCTGCTGGACGGGGCCGCGCCCTGGCCCGACGCCTTGCGGGAGCACGTCTCGCCGCTGGCCAAGATGATCGCCGAGCGCAGTGCGGCCGAGCGGCACGCCGCGACCGTACAGCGACCGGGCGCGCACCGGGCCGATCGCCGCCCCAGGGTGACGGTCGAACGGGTCAAGCGGGAGGCAGCCGAGGCCGGGTGCTGGTGGCGGGAAGGCGCCCGACCGAATGGCGATCCGGCTTGCCCATGGCCTAGGCTTGGCCGCCTGACCCATGACCCCAGCGCGACCCCGGGCTGGCGCATTTTCAAGTCAGGCGGATACGCCTGACGACTCGGAAAATGCGAGCGGACAATGGCTGGACCGGTTTCGGCCGTGCACAGCACGGATGAAGCCGGGCTAGAGCGGGATGCGTTGAGGCGGAATCGCCGAAAACGCTGAATCCCGCGACCCAGCAAAGGCTAGAGCATGTTGCGTGAGCGAATGCGAACGCAGCATGCTCTAGCGGCGATCACGTTCGTGGATGGGCTTGTGGACGAGGTGCCGAAATTCCCCTGAAGCCGGCACCCTTCCTCAATTCGGTGGGGGACAGCGTTCGGTGGGGGGACAGCGTCCCCCTCGTCTCAGCCGGGCCTCGCCCGCGCCAGCAGGGCCTGCATGCGCGGTGGGTCGGTGCGGGTCAGCGTGGCCAGGCCTTCGGTGTCGATATCGGCCCAGAGCGTGGTCGCGGTGCCGGCGAAGTGCTCGACGACGCGCGGGTCGCGCAGCGCCTCGTGCGTGGCGGCGGCCAGGCGCGCGATGATCCGGGTCAACGTCCCGGCAGGCGCGAAGAGGCCGGCCCAGCTGGTCAGCGTCACCTCGGGGAAGCCGGCCTCGGCGGTGGTCGGCACGTCGGGCGCGATCGGCACCCGCGTGGTGTCGGTGACGGCGAGCGCGCGCAGCCGGCCGTCCCGCACATGCGGCATGGCGGTGAGCGGGAAGTCGAAGCTCAGGTCGAGTCGCCCGGCGATCAGGTCGGCGACGCCCTGCGCGCCGTTGACGTAGGGGACGTGGACCATGCGGATGCCGGTCGCCGCCTGCAGCAACTCGCCGCAGAGATGCAGGCTGGTGCCGACGCCGGACGAGCCGTAGCTCAGCGCATCCGGCCGCGCGCGGGCCGCGGCGACGACATCGGCCATCGTGCTCCAGCCGCGCGCGGGCGGCACGACCAGCATGTTGGGCGAGGCGCCGAGGCCGTGGATCGGCGCGAAGTCGCGCGCCAGCGCATAGCGCAGCCCGGGGTTGAGGATCGGCTGCACCACCAGCGGGCCGACCGTGCCGTAGAGGACGGTGAGGCCATCGGGCGCGGCGCGGGCAACGCTCTCGGTGCCGATGGTGCCGCCGGCACCGGGGCGGTTCTCGACGACGATGGGTTGGTTCAGCGCCTGCGCCATGCGCTGCGCGACGACGCGCGAGGTGCTGTCGGTGATGCCGCCGGCGGCGAAGGGGACGACCCAGGTGATGGCGCGCTCCTGCGCGCGCGCCACGACAGGGATGGCAAGCGCGCCGAGCACGGCGCGGCGCTGGAGCCTCGGCATCGTTCCTCCCCTGGTTGCGGGCAGGCTATCGCCGGTTTGCGCTACCCGCCAGGAAGAACGGCGCCTAGGCTTCGCGCAACCACAAGGGGAGGGAACGATGGCCACCGAGACCATCACCGTCACGCCGCTGACGCCGGGGTGCGGCGCGCTGATCGGCGGCGTCGACCTGGCGCAGGACCTCGGTAACCAGCAATTCCAGGAGATCCACGAGGCGCTGATGCGCCACACCGTCGTGTTCTTCCGCGACCAGCACCTGACGGTCGAGCAGCACAAGGATTTCGGCCGGCGGTTCGGCAAGCTGCACGTGCATCCGAATGCGCGGCAGGACCTGGAAGGCCATCCGGAGATCCTGGTCATCAAGGCGGATGCCGCGAGCACGCGCGTCGCCGGCGAGACCTGGCACTCCGACGTCTCCTGCGACCCGGAGCCGCCGATGGGCAGCATCCTCTACATCCACCAGGCGCCGGATGGCGGCGACACGATGTTCGCCAATATGGTCGGCGCCTACGAAAGCCTCTCGCCGCCGATCCAGGCGCTGCTGGCCGAGCTGACCGCGGTGCATGACAGCGCCAAGGCGCACAGCTACCGCCGCACGGCGACCGACCGCAGCGACGTGGCGTTTCCCTCCGCCGAGCATCCGATCGTGCGGACGCACCCGGTGACCGGGCGCCGCGCGCTGTTCGTGAACCGCGGCTTCACCACGCATATCCCGCAGCTGAAGCGGCACGAGAGCGAGGCGCTGCTGGAGTTCCTCTATCGCCACATCGAGCGGCCGTACCACCAGTGCCGCTTCCGGTGGGAGAACAACTCGATCGCCTTCTGGGACAACCGCAGCGCGCAGCACTACGCCGTCTGGGACTACGCGCCGCAGTCGCGCTACGGGCACCGGGTGACGATCTGTGGGGATCGGCCGCGGTAGCGGGCAGGGGGTTTATCGTCGTTGGAGAGGGCCCTTGAGGGGCCCTCTCCAACGACGATGACTGATGGTGTCCAGAGGCCTTTCGGCCTTTGGCGGGGTGGGTTCGGGAGGGGCAGCGCCCCTCCCGCTACTT
>Ga0114976_10000286_pt1 | contig 30984 bp, 26 predicted proteins | sample S_130805_EF_Meta_FD_87319 | JGI IMG/M metagenome (GOLD analysis project Ga0114976, IMG submission 87319) | Freshwater microbial communities from Lake Simoncouche, Canada to study carbon cycling - S_130805_EF_MetaG | ecosystem: Environmental > Aquatic > Freshwater > Lake | place: Lake... | reverse complement strand
TGATAGGACGGGTGTGGAAGCGTGGTAACACGTTAAGCTTACCGTTACTAATAGCTCAATTGGCTTGATTTATGCACTGAAAAAATTTTTTGATACAATTAGCAATGTTCAATTACCATGTATATTAATGTTCAATGCTTACTAAGTTCTTAATCCCCTTGGAATGCCAATTAAATTTTTAGTAAATAAATTTTTTAAGTATTTTAATATAAAAATATTGCAATATTCTAACTTGCTTAAATTACAAAATAGAGCCATTAGTTTAACAAAATATAAATACCAAATAAATTTTTTAGAATATTTTTTTTCAAAAAAAAATTTTAAAAAAGTATTTAGCGCAACATTACATAAAGATTGTAAATCCGAAATTTTACAGGATGTTTATGCTCTGTATAAAAGCAAATTCAAAAAAAATGGATTTTTTATAGAAATTGGAGCGTGTGATGGTATATTATCTTCTAATACATTTCTTTTAGAAAAAGTGTTTAAGTGGAAAGGTATTTTAGTTGAGCCATTAATTTATTGGCATAAAAGATTAAAACTTAATAGAAAGTGTTCAATTGAAACCTCTTGCGTATATAGTTCATCAAATAAAAAAATAATTTTTAGAGAAACTGATTGTAAAAGTCTATCTTTAGTTGATAAATTTGCTTTTTTTGATGAGCACGCTCTTCGAAGAAAAGAATGCACAAAAAAATATAAAGTAAATACAATTTCATTAAATGATTTATTCAATAAATATAATTTAAAAAAAATAGATTTCCTATCTATTGATGTAGAGGGTTCTGAGTATGAAATTTTAAAAAAATTCAATTTTAACAAATATAAAATTAAAATTATATGTTGCGAACATAATTATAGCGTTAATAGGAATAAAATTTTTAAATTATTAACTGCAGAAGGTTATAAAAGGGAATATACAAATTTATCACAACAAGATGATTGGTATTTTAAAAAAGTTTAGAATTTTAATATTTTATTTTATAACTATAATTGTTATAACAATCTTTTTACTTGAAATTTTATATTATTTTTTATTTCCCAAAAGCTCAATATATTTTTTTGATAATAGATATATGCTTTTTTCTAGTGATAAAAATAATTCAGTTTTTAATAATAAAAGAAATTTTTTTTTATACTTTCCAAATCAAAAAAATAAAAGCAAGGGGTATTTTTTAATTAAAAATAAATGGCTTAAAGAATATGATTACTCATTTAAGACCAATAATTTAGGATTGGTACAAAACAAAAATATATACGAAAAACATCCTAGCATTTTATTTTTGGGAGATTCTTTTTTAGAAGGACAAGGAGCCGAACCATGGTTTAATGAATTTGAAAAAATTTATCTATATAAGAACTACCAGTTAATAAACGGAGGTTTTTTAGGTACTGGGTTTCAACAATGGTATAATCTTTATATTTACTTAAAAGAAGAAAAAAAAATTAAAATTAATAAGATTGTTGTTTTTTTTATATCTGATGATTTGGATAGAGGAATTTTTCAATTAAACACCAACACATTAAATTGTATAAAAAATTATAATACCTGCACTGGTTACGAAGGTTTTTATGGAATGCCGAATGATAATAATTTAGAAAATTTTTTAAACAAATTATCAAACGTCAGAAGCGGAAATAGATTAGTTAATAGAGATTTTAGAGAACAAATTAAAAGATTTCTTCCAGGAATCAAATTTGTTTATAGCATTTCACGATCTCGTATTGAGCAAAAAAAAAATGAAGAAGTTATAAAAAAATTAATAGATGAATTTCAAACTAATATAGTATTTGTTCATATGCCAACCAAAAGTGATTTATATTTTAATACATTTGAAGCTAATTCTAAAAAAATTAATAAAATAATAATTGATTCAAAAGGTAATTATATTGACGGATTTAAAAAATGTTCTTTAACAAAAGAGGACTATTCTGATTATGATGGCCACCCTAATAAAAATGGTTATAGAAAAATGTATTTTTGTTTAAATGATATTCTAAGACAGACACTGCATTAAATTATTCAGTTTATGATTTTATAAACGTAAGTGCTAAATTTATCTAAATATTATAATAATTCATTTAAAAAAATAAATTAAAATTTTAATGAACAAAAATTTAACGCTAGTTTTTTTTTCTATTTTTCTATCTATTTTATTTATAGAAATCTTTTTGAGAGTTATTGGTTTATATACAGATCTAGCCAATATTACTTTGGAGCCCTCAATTAGTATTTATGAAAAACCTAAAAACTCATTTCAAAGACATAAACATCCAGATTTGCATTACGTAAATTCCAATTATTTTGATTTGGAAGGGGTAAAAAATAAAAAAAAAATAATAACATCAAAAAAAAAAAATATCATTGGAATGTTTGGAGACAGCATGATTGAAAATTATGCAGTTAATTCAGAATTTGATTTTTCAAATATTTTGAATACTAAAATTATTAATTATGAAGTTGTAAATTATGGTGTTGGAGGATATCAAGCAGAACAAGTTTTTTTAAGGTATATTAAATATAAAGATCACGATCTTAAATATGTATTTTATTTTTTTATGCCCGGTGATCAGGAATCCTATGGTCTATTGACCTTCAATGATAGCGGAGAATATATAATTAATAAAATTAAAATTAATCCAGTATTTAAGATTTTAGGAAAGTTAAATATTACATATCTCTCAATTAATTCATATCTTAACTTTAGAAGCTTAATTTACGATGATTATACTTCGATAGAAAAGAATAATTACGCTCAACTTCTGGCTAATAGAATTGCTAAGAAACAATTAAAGTCTGAAGGTAAAGATATTATGCATTTTTCACACTTAATTGAAATATTTCAAAAAAACGTAGAATCTAATAATGCAAAATTTTTTGTTATATTATATCCAGATACTGATCATATTAATTATTTTAAAGACGCTTTAAAATTAAGAAATTTAAAGGTAGAGTATTTTATACTAGATGAGAAGTTAATGACTGAGAAAAAATTTCAATTTAAAAATGATAGTCATTGGAATGAACTAGGCAATTTAGAATTTGCTAAGAATATAGAATTTTTTTTAAATAATAATTTACAAATTAATTTTAGTAATCAAAATAATTATCAAGTAATAGAAAAAAAAATTGCAAACTTTTATAAATCTCAAAAAATAAAATAAGTAAATTTTTACTACAGCAAAATAAAAAAGTTGATGATTATAATACATATTTTTGATAAATGTTTTTAAAATTACTTTTAATTAAAATTTTTAAAAATAGTCGAGTAATACATATTTTGACGCTTTATAATTTTTTATTAAGTGATTACTTGCTTTATTTTTTGTTTAAAAATTCTATTAGAACGGGGCAATTTAATTCATCTCATAAACTTTTTAATAGATTAAATAGTAGGAAACTTAACAAAAAACTTTCAGAGAGATTTTTTGTTTCCAAAATTGTTTATTTTGAACTTAATTTGTATTTAAATAAAAATTTTTTAATTTCGATTGATGAAAAAAAATACTTGATTGTAAAAGATTTTATAAATGTAAAAAGTAACATTGAATATAAACTTCTGCTTAAAAAAAATTCTTTTTTAACAAAAAATCTTTTTTCTAACATTGTAATAGAGTTTATTTATTGCGATTGTTTAATTCCAGTTTATAAAAAATATCTAAAAGCAGAATTCTTCTTAAATTTCTTGAAAAATTACAAAATTCAAAAAACACTTGAATTAAATTATGAAGGATTTAAAGCAATTGGTCACTATCCTCATTTAGACACTTTAATTAAAGGGATTTTGCTTAAGTTAATTAAAGTTAAGAAAATATATTTTAATGTGAAAAAAAATGAAAATGCTAATTTATATTTATATAATTCTTATAAGAAAGTTCTTATTAAAAATAATCTTTTTCTAAGAAAAAAAAATAAAGATTTGCCAGTTTTAAATAGGAGATCATTTTATATTGATAAATTTAAAAGATTTTATAGCAGCGATCAAATAAGCGAATATATTCAAAAAAAGTGGAATGATAAATACTTATTAAATAAGAACTCCTCACTCGATCTTAGTGATAAATTTTATTTTAATGAGATACAAAAAAAATTTTTTAATAACAAGCGAATTATTACATTACATATTAGGCAAAAAGGTTTTCATTATATCGAGGATGAGCATTGCAAATTTAGAAACTCAAATTTAAATGATACTTTGGAAGTTTTAAATAAAATTAAAAGTCCCTTTATTTACGTTTTGATGGGAGATACACACATTCCAAATATAAAAAAAAAATTTAACAATATATTTAATTATGCTCATTCAAAATTGAAATCATCAATGAACGATATTTTACTCATGAAGTATTGTGATGCTCATATTGGCACATGTTCAGGACTAACGCATTTATCTTTAACTTCTGGCCAGCCAACTTTATTAGTTAATTGGTATCCATTTGAATATAGTACAAAAAATCATTCTACTATAATTCTTCCAAAATTATTATTTAAGAATAATAAAGTCTTCTCAATAAGAGATTTTTATAAGATCAAAATTCCTGTAATCTATGATGGCGTTGATAGATTAAAAAATATTCACAATATAAGTTATAGAGATAATAACAAAGAAGAAATATTTTTTGCCTTAAATAGTTTCATTAAAAGTTTATATTTGCCACGTTGGATTAATTATGGAGTAGAATATAAAATCGAACCAAAAAATTTTGCATATCATCAGATTGAAAAATGCCTAGATAAAGAAATTATGAACATAAAAAGAAAAATCTATTTTGACCCTTATTTTGTCAAAAAAAATCAAGGTTTCTTATAATAATACTGGACTAGTATTAATTAAGTATAAAATAAAATTAATTAAACATTAACAAAAAATTTTATCTAACTAGCATTAAAATATAATAATTTTTAATTTTAATATTGATTTTTTAAAATCTATCACTTTTTTTGATACTTATTATTAGTGAAAAAATTGAGAATTCTTAATTAAAAAAATTTCAAAATCTTTGTTTAATAATAATGAACCTTCAATTGTAATGTGGTTGTCATCACGGTAAGTTAATATCTTATTGTTAGTATTGTAAATATCACAATTTTTGAATGGGCATAATATTTTATAAGGATCAAAATAAATTACATTATTACTTATTTTATTTGATTTTAGTCCTTTAATTTTTTTATTAAAATTAAAAAGATTTCTTTTTCTAAAATCTTCTTCAGAATCAAAAAAACAATTTTTATTCTGTATTAAACATTTTACGGGTATCATTTTATTATTATAATAATTTGGCACTGGAGTAAAAATTAAGAAATTAATATTGTAATTAAAGTTTGATATTTGTTCACTAAAAGAATTTAACTCGTCTATATTATTTATAGATCTGACATATATAACCTTATTAAAATATTTTAATTGATTATTTACTTCATTGTAAGAGTAATCTGTGTTGTTTATAAAATATATATTTTCAAAATTTTTTGAATTGAGTATTAAGGGCATAAACATGGCTGTATGGCTATCCCCCTCTACATAGATTAAATTTTTATTATTGGTAAATTTTAAACATTCACTCCTAAGAGTATCAAATATAATTTTATTATAGATTTTAGATTCTGGTGCGCAATAAGGATATATTTGATTATTGTCTATTTTAATTTCTGTGTAATTTATTCTTTTTGTTAAAGAGTATTTTTTTTCTAAATAATTATTTGCAATAAGAAAGTTCTTAATTTCATAATAATAAAATTTTACAGAGCCAAAGAATAAAATTATTATTAAAGTAGTTAAAAAAAGAAATTTTTTATTTAAGTTTATTTTTAGATTCTTTAATTTGTTTTCAATATAAATATGAGAAAAATGAGAAAATATTACAGTTATTATAAAAGCAAAAATTAATTTAATTCTTTCCTCAAAGTAGACATTAAAAAAGAATAAAATTGGTAGATGCCACAAATAAAATGAATAAGAGATACTTCCTAAATATAATAGTGGTCCATTATTAAAGATTTTATTTAAGGAATTTTTTCTAAATAACAAAAAAAAAGAAGTACTTATTGTTATTAATGTAAGATTTAAAAATTTGTAATTTTCATCGGAAAAAAAAATTGTAAAAATTATTATTATTAAAAACATCCAAGATGCTTTACTTAATTGAATTATTATATAATTTTTATAAAATTTTTTATTATTTTGTATATAGTAAACTAGCGAGCCCAGTAAGAATTCCCAAGACCTGAATATAGGCGAATAAAATACAAGATTTATATTTTTCGATAAAAAATAATAATAAGTAAGAGCAATTCCGCAAACGATAATTAAAATTAGTATTCTCGTTATTAATTTTTCATTGAAATTTTTTTTTAGAAAGTAGAGCACGAATGGAAAAATAAAATAAAATTGCATTTCTACACCTAAAGACCAGGTGTGGAGAAGCGGATCCTGGAATATATTATCAAAATATTCTTTTTGATAATTTAAATAATAAAAATTCGAAGCAAAAGTAAAAATAAATATTATTTTTTTTAAAATAAAATCAATATCTGTTAGTGGACCAATTACTAAAAATGTACCTATAAAAATAGTAATAACAAAAAAATATATAGGTACAATTCTTAATATTCTTTTAATATAAAAATTTTTAAAATCATACGAGTGATTATAAAAAAACTTTTCTTCTAGTATTTTTGTAATAACATAACCAGATATAATAAAAAAAATATCTACACCGAGATAACCTTTTGAAAAATTTTTTAAATCTGTATGAAATAGAAAAATCAGTAAAACAGATATGCCTCTTAAAATTTGTATATAATTTAAATAATTTTTTTTAAATTTAATTATCATTATTACTTAATTTATAGTCATTTATATGGGCAATGATTAGTATTAGTCATCGTGTTTTAATAATTTTTAATTATTATATGTAAACATTATTAACATTACTTTAGTTATTACCCAATTTGTAATTTACATTATTGTAAGATAATAAGATTTTAAAAATATGATAGATGTTCTTTTTGTAATACCTAATTCTTCAAAAAAAATTTATCAAAATTTATCAAATAACTTTTCTGCCATTGAACCACCCACGTGGGCTCTTTTGCTTGCTTCAAGCATGTTAAAAAACAATTTTTCGTGTGAGATTCTGGATTGTGATGCGTTGAGATTAAATGAAGATGAAGCGATTACAAAGATAAAAGAGTCCAAATGTAGGTTAGTCTGTTTTGTTCTTTATGGACAACAACCTAATCAAGGAACATTTCTTATGATTGGAGCGACAAGTTTAGCTGAAAATTTGAAGAAAAATTATCCAGAAATAAAAATTGGCTTTGTTGGATCTCATATTAGTGCTTTACCAAAAGAAGTGCTTGCTTACAGCTATGTTGATTTTGTTTTTATTAATGAAGGTGTCTATGCATTAAGAGATTTATTAAAAACAAATCTCAAAGATCGCCTTAATAAAGTTAATGGTGTTGGATATAAAGATGATAGTGGAAACTTAATTTTGAACCCGCCAAATAAACTAGTAGATCAAAATGACATGAATACAGATTTGCCAGGGTATGCTTGGGAACTTCTTCCAAAAAAGAATAAAACTTTAGATCTGTATAGAGCTCATTTTTGGCACACATTTTTTTCTGAGAAAGATAGAACGCCTTTTGCTTCAGTTTATTCCTCGTTAGGTTGTAAGTTTGGATGCAATTTTTGTATGATCAATATTGTAAATAGAACAAGTCTTGATCCTGAGGCAAAATCTTCAGATTTTAAAATCATGAGACATTGGGATCCGATATTTTTTGTAGACCAGTTGGAAATACTTGCAAATTATGGTGTAAAAACTATCAGACTTTCAGATGAAATGTTTTTCTTAAATAAGAAATTTTATGTTCCAGTTTTAGAAGAAATAATTAGACGAGGTTTAAAATTTAATATGTGGGCATATGCAAGAATTGATACAGTAAGAGAAGACCAATTAGCTTTATTTAAGAAAGCCGGAATTAATTGGTTGTGTTTAGGAATTGAGGCTGGAAATCAAGTTGTGAGAAAGGATATTGAAAAAGGAAGATTTCAACAAATTAATATTAGGGATGTAGTAAAAATGATTAATGATCATGACATATGTATTTTGGGTAATTATATTTTCGGTTTGCCAGAGGACAATATTCAAAGAATGCAAGAAACTTTAGATTTGGCAATGGAATTGAATACTGAGCATGCGAACTTTTATCCGTGCCAAGCACTTCCAGGTTCTCCACTATATTTTGAAGCTAAAAAGAAAAATTGGGATACGCCTTTTAGTTTTGAAGAATATGCATTCTACTCTTATGAGTGCAAGCCTTTACCAACGAATTATTGTTCAGCTAAAGAAGTTTTAAAATTTAGGGACGATGCTTGGCAGAAATATTTTACTAATTCAAATTTTTTAAATAAGATTAAAAATAAATTTGGATTAGAAAATATGCAAAATATTAATAAATTAGCAGAGATTAAGTTAAAAAGAAAAATATTAGAGTAGCTTATCATTAAAATAATATGAATTTAGATTTATACAAAAGCAAAGCTTACGAAGTTAGAAAAAATTTATTTGAAAAATTTTACTTGCTTAATGAAGGTCATCCTGGATCTGTATTTTCAATATTAGATGTATTAATTGTTCTTTATTATGGAGGCTTTATAAGATTGAGAAAAAATCTTCCTGTCGATGACATTATAATGAGCAAAGGACATGCAACAGTAGGGCAATATCCTATTTTAACAGATTTAAGTGTAATTAAAAAGAAAGACTGGAATAATTGGGGTCAAAAAAAAACAATTTTAAAAATGTTTGGTAATAATTATATACCAGGAATAAAAACTGCAACCGGCTCACTAGGTCACGGAATAGGCTTTGCTACAGGAATAGGATATTTTGCCAAAAAAAATAAAATTAACAAAAATGTATATGTCATTATAAGTGAAGGTGAACTTTATGAGGGTTCAACTTGGGAAGCTCTTTTATTATTAGCGGATCTTAATTTACATAATGTCACAATAATTTTAGATGTTAATAATAATATTATTCTTGGAAATCCGAAAGAATGTTTAAATTTGGGAAATATAAAAAAGAAATTTGAGAGTTTCGGTATTTTCACAAAAGTATGCAACGCACATAATTTTAAAAATTTAGATTTTGAATTTAGAAAATTATTAAAAATTAAAAAACCAAAATGTTTAATTGTAAACTCCGTTAAAGGAAAAGGTTTTAAAATTATGGAGAATGAGGCGTGCTGGCATTACTGGAATCATATTTCCAAAGATCAATATATAAAATCTCTGAAAGAATTGAAGGTATTATATGAGTAGTTTGCAAAAAATTTTTCAAAGAGATGAGTTTATTAAAGTTATTTATGAAGCTGCAAAAAAAAATAAAAAAATATATTTTTTAAGTGCAGATTTTGGAGCACCAGCTTTAGATGATTTTAGGCATTACTTAAAAGAACAGTTTTTACACTTAGGGATCTGTGAGCAAAATATGATTGACTTTGCCTGCGGAATGGCTTTGGAAGGAGCAAAGGTCTATGCCTATGCAATGGCTCCATTCTTATCATTAAGATGTTTAGAGCAGCATAAAACAGCAACATGCCTTATGAATGCCAATGTGTGTTCTATTGTTACTGGCATTGGCTTAAGCTATGCAAATTCAGGTCCAACGCATTACTCTACAGAAGATTTTGCGTGCCTAAGATCTTTATCAAATTGCACAATATATACCGCATCCGATCCTGAAGCTGCTAAATTAATTGCAAAAAAAACACTAAAATTAAAAACACCAGTTTTTGTTAGATTGGATAGAAAAGCTTCAAATAATTTGTCGAAAAAATTAAATATGGACGATATAAAAAATGGTTTTAGATATTTGAAGAAATCATTAAAACCTAAATTGGCTATAATTAGCCACGGAACGATTATTGAAAGGGCATTAGTTGCCACCAAAAATATAGAACGTAAACACTTTAATTTAATAGATGTCATTGATTTAATCCAGTCAAAACCTTTTCCAACAAAATTAAAAAACATTTTAAAAAAATATCCGAAAATCATGACTATTGATGAACAAACTTCAGAAGGAAGTCTCGGCTCTTTACTAAAAGAAAATGTTTGTCATGATGCAAATATTAAATCACTTAGTCTTCCTGATAAATTTATTTTTGAAAACTCAGGAAGAGAAAAATTATTAGATTCTAATGGTTTATCTATAAAAAATATTTCAAAAGAAATTATTAATTCATTGTCTTAATTAATAAGTTATATTTAAATAAATTATTTATCTTTATGATCATATCAAAAACACCATATCGTATATCTTTTTTTGGCGGAGGGTCTGATTATCCAGAATGGTATAATAAATTTGGTGGTGAGGTAATATCCTCTACTATAAATAAGTATTTATATATTTCGTGTCGTGAGCTGCCAGATTTTTTTATCCATAAATATCGTGTTGTTTATTCTAAAATAGAAGAGGTAAAAAAAATTACTGATATAAAACATAAAGTAGTAAAATTAGCGTTGTTAGAAAAAAGAATAAAAAAGAATTTAGAAGTTCATTATGATGGCGATATTCCTTCCAGAAGCGGCATGGGTTCTAGCTCGAGTTTTGTTGTTGGATTATTAAATGCATTAAATGAATTTAATAATAAAGAATTAAATAAATTGTCTCTTGCTGCGGAAAGTATAAATTTTGAACAAAAAATTCTTAAAGAGTGCGTTGGCTCGCAAGATCAAGTAGCCTGCGCTTTCGGGGGTTTTAATTCCATTGCTTTTAATAAAGGAGGATCTTTTAAAATTAGCAAGATAGATAATAGTAAAAAATTTCAAAAAAAATTAATTAACAATCTGGTTTTATTATATACGGGAAAACAAAGAACTGCTGAAGTAATAGCAAAAAAATTTGTTGATAAAATTACTACTAAAAAATATAGAGAGCTAAGATCTATACTAGAGTGTGTTTCCTTGGCGAAAGATATGATTAACAAAATGCAAATTAAAGAATTTGGCTTACTATTAGATGAAAGTTGGAAAATGAAAAAGAAGCTACATAAAAATGTTTCAAATTATGAAATTGATAATTGCTATAACTTAGCTAAAAAAAATGGAGCATTAGGAGGAAAGATTTTAGGAGCTGGAGGAGGGGGGTGCTTCCTTTTTTTCGTTCCCATTGAAAAAAGAGATTTTTTTTTAAAGAAAATGGATTTTTTAACAAATATTCCATTCCAATTTGAAGATTCTGGGTCTCAAATAATATTTAACAGTGGTAAAAATAATTGAATGAAAAATTTTAATCATCCTTTAATGGATAACAATATTGAGCAATCCGACATAAACGCGATTATTAAATTTCTAAAACAAAACAAAAAAAGAATTTTTACTCAATCTAAAAAAGTTAAAGAATTTGAATTTAAATGGTCAAAATGGCTTGGTGTAAAATATAGCGTTTTTGTTAACTCAGGTGCTTCCGCAAATTTACTATCTATTTCTGCTTTGAAGATCTTGTATGGAACTGGAGAAATCATTGTTCCAAGCTTAACATGGATATCTGATATTGCTTCTGTTATTCAAAATAATTTTAAGCCGATATTTGTTGATATTAATCCTAAAAATTTATCAATGAATGAAAAAATGGTTATTAATAAAATTTCTAAGAAGACAAAAGCGGTATTTTTAACTCATGCGCAAGGATTTAATGGTCTTTCTAAAAATTTAATAAATATTTTAAAGAAAAAAAATATTCCATTAATCGAAGACGTTTGTGAGTCACACGGAGCTACTTTTAAAAATAAAAAATTAGGTACTTATGGTTTGATGTCTAATTTTTCATTTTATTATGCCCATCATATGTCAACAATAGAAGGCGGCATGATTTGTACCAATAATAAAAAAATATATGAACTAATAAAGATTTTACGATCCCATGGCATGGCAAGAGAAGCCGGAAATAAAAAATTTGAAAAATCTATGATTAAAAAATATCCAGAACTGTCTCCCAAATTCATTTTTTTATATCCAGCTTACAACGTAAGGAATAACGAAATATCAGCTGTAATTGGGTTAAGTCAGTTGAAGCGACTTGACGCAAATAACAAAATTAGAGTTATAAATTTAAATTTATTTTTAAAAAATATAAATTCTGAAAAATACAGAAATGATTACTCTTTAGAAGGTAGTTGCAATTATGCTTTTCCATTAGTTTTAAAAAAAGGAAATATTAAAAACAGAAATTTACTAGAGAAAATTCTTAAAAAAAATAAAATTGAATTCAGGAGAGGAAATGCTGGTGGAGGAAATCAATTGAGGCAGCCTTATTTGAAAGAATATATTAAAGGTATTAATTTAAAACAATTTAAAGAAGTAGATCACATACATTTCTTTGGTTACTACATTGGCAATTATCCTTCACTTAAAAAAGATAAAATTTTGAGGATTTGCAAAATTTTAAATAACATTTCTTATGATTAGAAATTTTAAAAAATGTTTAATTACTGGAATAACAGGTTCTGGAGGAAGTTATTTAGCAGAGCATATTTTAAAAAAGACTAAAAACATTAAAATATTTGGATTGTATAGATCTAATGGATATAAAGATTTATTAAAAAAAAATACTAATAAAAAAATATCTTTTTTTAAAGTAGATTTAAAAAATTTTCCTAAATTAAAAAAAATTATCCAAGGAATAAATCCCGATGTTGTATTTCACATGGCCTCGAATGCTGATGTTAGAGCGTCATTTGACAATCCAATAGAATTTACAAATAATAACAATTTAATTACCGTTAATTTATTAGAAAGTTTTCGTCAGTTAAAACAAGATCCAATAATTGTAATTTGCAGTACATCAGAAGTATATGGAGCGGTCACAAAGAAAGATGTACCTATAAATGAAAATCAAAAAATTGCCCCTGTAAATCCTTATGCAGTCTCAAAAACTTTTCAGGATCTACTATCGCAGGTATATTTCAAATCTTTTAATTTAAAAATTATAATTACAAGAATGTTTTCTTATACAAATTCTAGAAGAAATAATTTATTTCAAACCGCTTTTGCTAATCAAATTGCAGAAATAGAAAAAGGCAAATTAAAACAATTAAAGCATGGAAACTTAAAAAGCATTAGAACTTTTGTTGATATAGATGATGCAATGGAGGCTTATTGGCTAGCAGCAAAAAAAGGTAGGATTGGTGAGGTGTATAATATTGGAGGTAATAAAATTATTTCAGTTAAACAATTCCTCAAAGAATTAATAAAATTAGCAAAATGCAAAATAAAACACTCAATAGATAAAAGGCTTTTAAGACCACAGGATGTTACTTTGCAAATCCCTGATGTTAGAAAATTCAATAAAGATACAGGGTGGAGTCCTAAAGTAACCTTTCATGCTTCAGTGAAAAAATTATTAAACGAATGTAGGAAAAAATATATTTAATTATGTCTAAAAAAATTTTAGTAACAGGAGCTGCTGGTTATATTGGTTCAATGTTATGTACTCAATTGATTAATTTTGGTTTTAAAGTAATCGCAGTAGATATATTAAAATATGAAAAAAACTCCTTATCACATTTATTTTATTTTAAAAATTTTAAATTTATAAAAGCAGATATCTCAAAAAAGGAAGTAATAATAAAATTATTAAAGGATTGTAATTTTATAATACCTTTGGCTGCTCTTGTTGGGGCTCCTTTGTGTGATAAATTTAAGAAAGAAGCAAAAAAAATTAATGTTAGTTCAATAAGTTTAATCTTAAAATATAAAAGTAAGAATCAAAAAATTATTTATCCAACAACTAATTCAGGATATGGAATTGGCGAAAAAAACAAATATTGTGATGAGAGTTCCCCATTAAATCCCATTTCTTTATATGGAGTTACTAAAGCAAAAGCAGAAAGTTTAGTTTTTAAAAATGGGAATAGCATCTGCTTTAGATTGGCGACAGTTTTTGGCTTTTCATACAGAATGAGAACAGATTTATTAGTTAACAATTTTGTAGAAAAAGCAGTTAAAAAAAATCAAATAGAAATCTTCGAGCCAAAATTTAGAAGGAACTATATTCACATAAGAGATGTTGTTGCTGCTTTTGTATTTGCAATTAATAATTTTAATAAACTTAAAAATAATATTTATAATTTGGGTTTATCATCAGCAAATTTAACTAAATTAGATTTAGCAAAGAGAATAAAAAAATATTCAAAAGAATTAAAAATTAAATTAGTTCACAACAAAAAAGATCAGGATAAAAGAGATTATTTTGTTAGTAATAAAAAAATTGAAAAAGCCGGATTTAAACCAAAAACTTCCTTAGATTCTGGAATAAAGGAGCTGTTGCAGTTATTCAAGAATGTAAAAGTAAATTTTATTAACAATATCTAAATCTTGAATTTGTTACAGATGTTTTTAATCTGTGAGTAAATATCTTTTTTTGGGTATTCAAAATACAATCTACTTTTTTCAGCCGCTAATTTATCAGTTATAGAATCTCCAATCATAAAGCTTTTATTTCTTATAATTTCCCAATTTGTAAATAATTTTTCAATCATTAAATTTCCTGGCTTTCGATAATTACTTTTTTTTCTATATTTTTTAATTATTGCTTTAGGGTGAAATGGTGAGTATTTAACATCATTAATAAATATTTCTTTATTTGTTAGATAGTTTTTTATTTTTTTATGAAGAATATAAAAATCTTTTTCCTTATATAATCCTTTAGCAATGCCTGCTTGGTTAGTTACTATAAATATATAAATATTCCTTGTAGATAAAAATTTTAATGCTTTAATTACACCAGGTTTAAATTTAAAATATTTAAATTTATTTACATAACCATAATTATAATTAATTACTCCATCTCTATCAAAAAAAATTGCAGGTTTTTTTAGTATTTTTGGTATTCTTTTTTTTGCAGTAATCAAATTTTCTTTTGTACCAATGTCTATTAATTCTTTATTTTCTATAATTCCTTTGATTTTTTTTTTTTTTATTAATTCTGGTATTAAATCATTTTCAATTGAGCTCTTTTTTTCATTTTTATTATTTAGTAATCTTTTTGAAATATAGTAACAACCTGAGTTAATTAATTTATTTTTTTTAGAAAAAATAATTTCCTTTTTACTATTAATATTTAAATTATTTAATTTTGAATTTTCTTTGTAAGAATGGTTGTTAGTTATCAAAATCCCCATGTCTTCATTTATTAATTTGAATTTCAGCAAGTCTTGAAGATTGCCATTATAAATTGTATCGCCATTTATAACAATAAAGTTTTTTTTTAATTTTTTTTTTACACCAATAATAGCCCCCCATGTCCCTAATCTTTTTTTCTCAGTTACACAGTGTATTCTGGAAAAATTGAAATTTTTATTATGATATTTTTTATAAATTTTATTCCCTTTGTACCCAGCCAAAATAAATATTTTGTTAAAGTTGTATTTACTTATATTGTTTAATATTAGATCTAATAAAGGTTTGTTATTAAATTTAATTAAAGGCTTGGGAATCTTAGATGTAATTTTTTTAATTCTAGTCCCACGACCACCTGCAAGAATTAATATGTCTGTCTTCGCGAAATTCATCTAGCTAAATTTATTACCATATAGTATCCATTTTTATCTTAATGAAAATTTTAAAAGTTTCTCATATTTGGACATCTGGCATCAACCACATTATGAGCAGCCTCATCTTCAATCTAATTAAAAAGTTAAGTAATAGAAATTTAGTTTTTGTACAACCTAGCGATGCAGATGTGCTATTTATCGGATGTTATAATTTAGACACAATTTCTAATAGAATGTATAGAGGAATTTCTAGAAGACTAAAATCTAATGCAATTAAAGAGCTAATAGAGTCATATCAGCAGTCTATTCTCTTCAGAAGATCACAACCGATAAAAATATTTTATGCGACAGAAAATTTTAGGAATAACGCTATAAAAGCTGATTTTTCCATAACTTGGGATTTGGGAATTAATAGAGAGAATCATTTAAGATTGCCAATGTGGAAAGAGAATATCGACTGGTCAAAATATGGCATCCTACGAGATTCGGAATTTTTTCTAGAAAATAAAAAATATAAATTTGATAATGTTTTGAGATTTGGAGATTTTTATAATTTATCTGAACTTACTCAGCCACAGGGAAAATACTTTTTGAATAAAAAAAATATATGCATATTTACAACATACTTAAATGAGCCAAGAAAATCAATGTACGAAGAATTTTCAAAACATTTTATCGTAGATGGGTATGGGAAGTACTTTAGTTCATATATTAAGAGTCATAACGACAGTAATTTCAATAAAAAGGAAGTGATGAAAAATTATGCATTTAATTTGTGCCCACATAACGCTATTTATCCTGGACTATATGAGGAAAAAGTTCCGGAGGCATTTTTGGGAAGATGCCTTCCTATAACATGGAGCGATCAAAATATTGATTATGATTTTAATCCAAGAGCTTTTATAAATTTAAACGATCATATAAAAGATAATTTTAAAGAGATCATTTATCTTTTAAAACAGAATGAATTTTTAGAAAGATATACAGAAGAACCTTTGTTTTTATCAGAGCCAAATTTGGATAACGAAATTAAATTTGTAAAAAAAATAGTTGATTGCTTTTAAGATCATTAATTAATCGTAATTTTTTAATATTTGCATTTTTAAAATTTATACAATTCTAATTTATTATTAGCGTAATTATAATTTTGGTACTTTTAAATCAGTAGAATAAAAGTTTTTATTATAGAAAATTTTTGATGTATTTAAATATTTTTTAAAAATTAAATTTTCTAAACAACATAAATATTTTGAAAAGAAGTATTCATAATAAAAATCAAAATTTTTATATTTTCTTATTAGAAATGGAAGAAAGCTTAAATAATAAAAAATCCTTAATATATCTTGTAAAGATTTTGATAATTTATTTTTAAGATTAAATGAATTTTGCATAAATTTTTTGCTGGCTAAAGCTGTATTAGATTTGTAATTTAATAAAATATTTAAATATGGCAAAGTTACTCCTAATTTTATTTTATTTTTTATTAAATTGAATTGCCAATCTCCAAATCCACATACTTTATTGTTATTTATTTTAAGAATTTTTTCGCAAGTTTTAAGATTTATTTGATAACAAGAAGCATTATAAAGATGAGTTTTAGCAACATGTAACTTTATTATATTATTCATTATGTTTTGTGATTTCTCTGCTTTTTTGAAGATAAAACCTATGGCGGAATAGGCATAAAAGCTTAATATAAAATTATCTTTTATTTTTGTTTTGTTTTTAATCCATTTTCCTAAATTTTTGGACGGATATACGTCATCCTCCATTATAATTGCGGATTTAATTTTTTCCCTTTTAATTATTTTATATGCATTTATATGAGCGTAAGAAGCTGCAATTTCTGGAAAAGCTAAAGGTCTACCTATGTAATTTTCTGTTTTTTTTTTATTATATAAAATTTTAAGTTTATCGTGATTTTTTTTTATATTACCATTAATTCCAAATAGAACTCTGTAATTAATATTAATTTCTTTTAATCTTTTCTTTAATTTCTGTATTCTATTGCTTCCTTTTAAAGTCAAAATGAAAACTTCAATTTTGTTATCCATTTTCGATTTTAATTATAATCAATTTAATGTTTGATGCTTATTATTTTTTTTGCTAAATTACTATTATTTTTTTTGATTTCTTTATAGAAATTCCAAGCGAGCACCAATAAATAATCTGATTTCTTTTTTATTTGATTTTTTCTCTTTATTAAAATTCCTGAACCAGGAACATATTTTCCGACCTTCAAAAGATTATCATCAATAATGTAATCTATTTCATTTGATATGTTATAAAAATTCAATGCCACTGTAGCTTTTGCTGGCGCCCCGTACCCTATAATATTTTTTTTTAGTTTTTTAATTTTTTCAATTCTATTTTTAAATAACACTCTTTTTCTAAAAACTTTTTTTCTAAAATTTTCATAAATATTTAATTTATCTATACCTAATTTTAATTCTTTATTAATAAAAATTTGCACGCTATTTTCAATTTTTCTACTAGAATTTTTGCAAACATAAACCCTTATTGACCCACCATGTGTGTTAATTTTTTCAATCTTAAATATCTTAGCTTTATGTTTTTTGAAAAAGTTATTTAGAGATAAAACTGACCAATAATTTACATGCTCGTGATATATGTTATCAAATGTACAATCTATTAGTGTATTTAATAAATATTGGACTTCTATTATAAAAATTCCATTTTTTTTAAGTAAACCAAAGATACAGTTTGTTAAATCATTTATTTGATCAACATGAGCAAATATATTTGAAGCAAGTATCAAATCAGCCTTTAAATTAATATTTTTAAGTAAATCATTATTCAAAAAACCATTAATTGTTTTAAGCCCTTTTTTATTTGCTATTTTAGCTATGTTCTGCGCTGGTTCAACTCCTAGAATATTTCTAAATCCTAAATCTTTAAAAGCTTTTAAAGCTATTCCGTCGTTACTACCCACATCTATAATTTGAGCATTAATAGGAAGTTTAAAAATATTTTTATATTTTTTTGCAGCGTCTTGAAAATGTTTTACAAAACTTGAACTGGTAGATGATAAATACAGATAGTTAGAAAATAATTTTTTAGGATCAGCTACATAAGATAATTGACAATTATAACAATTTTGACAAAAATTTAACTCTAATGGATGTAGATTATATTTTTCTTTTGGTTTATTTAATAAATTATTTGCAAGAGGCTGAAAACCTAGCGAAATAATTCTTTCTAAATTATCTCCATTGCATATTCTACAATTAGTTTTATAATTTTTTATAATATCATTTTTTTCTTGATGACTAATTATTTTATTAGGAATTGTATGAGTTATACCGTAATTTTCATGCTCTCTTTCGCCTCTAACTAGATTTAAAAATATCGAATCTTCTAAAAAAACCATTGTATGGGCAACGTTCGGTTTTGTTATAACTATTTCACCCGGTTTAACTAATTGTGTAATCCTAGGTGAATTCTTTGTTAATATGTCTTTATGCACACTGACATATTTGCCTTTGATTAATAAACATTTTTGTTCTTGAACTGGATGAAAATGATTTGCTCTTACTGTTCCAGATTTTGATTCAATGTAACCAATTAAATTTATTGGTTCAGTTAATTCAAAATTACTTATTTTTCCTCTGTAATCTATAAATTCTTTTTCTCCACTTTTTTTATACTCTAATTCTGCAGACTTGTCTTTCACAGGTTTATTTAAAGTCCATTTTCTTATCATTTCTTCTATAGACTCCTCTAAACGATATAGAAATTTAAATCCTGTAGTTAATAATTTTTTATTAGATAGCGTATAACCAAGATTAGGAATCTTATCATTTGTTTTTATTATAGTAACTTTGGGATTAATTTTTTTACAAATATAGGATATATTTTTAATTTTTAAATTATCCTTGGCCAGATTGTAAATTTGATTTTTAAATTTATTCTCCTCCATAAATTTAAAACATCTAACCACATCTAATAATGGAACTAAACTTTTAAGCTGATTCCCATTAGAAAATAATTTTATAGTACCGTTTTGTGAGGAAATTTTAGAAAAAAGATTTGGGACTATACTTAATCTCATACTGTCCGCAGAGTATCCATAAACTGAAGCTAGTCTTAGAATAATATAATTTTTTACTTGATTTATTATTTGTTTTTCATTTGCTAATTTAGATTTTGAATATTCAAGAATAGGACATGGACTATCTCTTTCATCTAAGTTTTTTTTAACTTTATTTAAACCATCAAATATTACATGTGTAGAAGGAAAAATTAATTTGCATCTCTCCCCAATGCTTTCAATTATATTTTGTGTTCCTTTAATAGCGACTTCATTAATTTCTTTATCTCTTTTTTCATTTATATCATTAAGAACATAAGCTACATCTGTAATTCCAGCTAAATGATGAACTACATCAGCATCTTTTAGTATATTTTTTATAAATTTTTTATCTAGAATCGTGCCTTGAAAGAATTCTATATTCCAATTTTTTAATTCATGAACCCTCTCTGAAAGAAATCGTCGATCTAATACTATGATTTTATGATACCAACTAACGCCTGAATATAATCTGCATAACTCAGTTCCAATGTAACCCAGCCCACCAGTAATGATTATTTTTTTTTTCATAAGCTTTTATGAAGTAATACTATTAATTCGTAGCATCATATTTTTTAAATATTAATTTTACTAAATTTTTAGTATTGAAAAGTATATAACAAAATTATTTTAACTTTATTATCTTATTATAATATAAAATTATAGTTTAATGTAAGACTAATTTAAGTGATCTACATTAATCAAAGATTGTTTAAATTATAAAAATTTATCTGAGATTTTAAAAATTATTTTTATTTTTAGTATAAGCAACTTTAGAAAATATTTATCTAGTCTCTAGTGCTCATCTAGTTAATTATTGTAAAAATTAAAATTGCTAGAATTTTGTGAATAAAAAATTATTTATTATTTTAATGTTAGATTTTTTATAAAATAATTATTAATTTATTATAAAATTTCTTTAGTATCAGAGTACTTTGTCCTTATAAATTGTGAGATTGTATGCATGAAAGATTGAAAAATATCTTCTGTTATACCGTAGTTTTTGCAGTTTAGGTTAATATAAAAATCAGGATTAATTTTTTTATTAATTTTTCCAAAACCTTGAAACAGTACTGTTTTCATTTTTTTACTTTTTGCAAAATTTAACACGTCAATTATATTTTCTGATTGTCCAGAAGAGCTAAAGCAAATTAAAGAATCCCCCTTCTTATAATAGTTTTCCAATTGGAAAGAAAAAATTTTTTTATAATTAATATCATTAGAGATAGCAGTGATTAACTCAATTGAATTAGATAAAGAAATAATTTTAGGTTTTAGTTTATGCTTGCTTGATATTTTAATGCCTTTATTAAAATCACATAACAAATGATTGGCAATAGCCGCAGATCCTCCATTTCCAGCAACGAATATATGCTGGTTATTTTTTATATTTTTTTCTAATTGACTAGATATTTTATAAAGTTCTTTAAAATTTATAAATTTACTAGTTTGGTAAAGTTGGTTAAAATATTTTTTAAAATAAAGAGACATATTTTCTATAAATTATTATAAATATTAATTACATTATTATATAGTTAAAAAGAATATTACAAATGCTAGATATATAGTAATTATTTTAAATTAACTTTTTTTTATCTATAAAATACCATTAACGTTCTTCTATAACTTTTTTAATAGATATTAGATATGTATTTTGTGCTATAATTTTTTATTAAATTTTTATTATGAAATCTTTAGTTACTGGTGGTGGTGGCTTTATAGGAAGTCATCTTTGTGAAAAATTAGTCAACTTAGGTCATGAAGTAATTGTTATTGATAATTTTTCGGTAGGCAATTTAGGTAACCTTAAAAATATTAAAAATAAAATAGATATTATTAAAGCTGATATAAGAAATTATAATTCAATAATTAAGTATTTTAATAATGTGGATAATGTTTTCCATCTTGCGGCTCTAGCAGATATAGTTCCTAGCATTGAAAAACCTGAAGAATATTATTCAACAAACGTTACTGGTACACTGAATGTATTAAAAGCCTCAATCTCAAAAAAAATTAAAAGATTTATTTATTCGGCTTCTTCATCTTGTTATGGCATTCCAAAAAAATACCCAACCTCAGAAGAATCTTCTATAAAACCGCAGTATCCTTATGCTCTAACCAAAAGATTAGGAGAAGAGCTAGTGGTCCATTTCGCTAAAGTTTATAATATAAACGCTACATCTCTAAGATTCTTTAACGTTTATGGACCTAGAGCAAGAACTTCTGGAACTTATGGTGCCGTTTTTGGAGTTTTTTTGGCTCAAAAACTAGCAAAAAAGCCTTTTACTATAGTTGGCACTGGTCGGCAAACTAGAGATTTTACTTATGTTAGTGATGTTGTGGATGCAATTATTAAAGTTTTTTCAAAAAAAAATATTATTGGAGAAATTTTCAATGTTGGAAGTGGAAAAACTATTAGTATAAATAGAATAGTTCAACTTTTAGAAGGAAAAAAAATTTATATTCCAAAAAGACCTGGAGAGCCAAAAATAACTTTTGCTAATATTTTAAAAATTAAAAAAAAATTAAATTGGAAACCCAAAATAACTATAGAGCAAGGAATTAAGAGAATGTTAAATGAAATAGATAACTGGAAAAATGCTCCTGTTTGGACTCCAAAAAAAATATCTAAAGCAACAAAAAAATGGTTTTATTATTTAAATAACAAATAATTTTATGAGTAAAAAAAAAATATTCAATTCTCTTGAGTTAAATAAATGCATTGCAAGTAAGAGAAATTTAGGAAAAAAAATAGTTCTTTGCCATGGCGTTTTTGATATTTTGCATATTGGACACATTAAAAATTTTTTTAGCGCAAAAAAAAATGGAGATTTTTTAGTAGTATCTGTTACTTCGGATAAATTTGTAAACAAAGGATCCGGCAGACCAATTTTTAATCATGATCTAAGAGCGGAATTTTTATCATCTCTGTCAATAGTTGACGCGGTTTATATAAATCATAACCCAACAGCAGTTAATGTAATTGAAATAATAAAACCAGATGTTTACTTTAAAGGTCCTGATTACAAAAGTTCTAAATTAGATAGAACTGGAAACATTCTAAAAGAAATTAAAGCAGTAAAAAAATTTAATGGCAAATTTAAATATTCAGATGATATTGTTTTTAGTTCTAGTAATTTAATAAACAATTATCATAATATTTTCGATCCAAAACAAAAGCAATATTTAAATAATATTTCCAACAAGTATAGTTATGATTTTATTAGTAAACAAATTGATAGATTAAAAAAATTAAAAGTTTTGTTAATAGGCGAAGTAATTATAGATCAATATATTTTTGGAGAAGTTTTAGGAAAATCAGGAAAAGAACCTCATTTAGTAATGAGTATCAATGATAAAAAAAATTATTTGGGAGGAGCTGGAGCGATAGCGGGTCATCTTTCAACTTTTTGTGAAAGTATAAACTTTATTAGCATGATAGGAGATGATAGGGAATATTTAACTTTAATTAAAAAATCTTTAAATAAAAACGTTAAAACTAGTTTTTTCATTAAAAAAAATAGTCGAACAATATTAAAAACAAGGTTTGTTGACTCAGTATCAAAAAATAAATTATTAGGAGTCTATAACGTTAATGAAGAAAAAATATCAGAGAATACTGAATTAAAAATTCAAAAACGTATTAAATTTTTATCAAAAAAAAGTGATTTAATAATTATATCTGATTACGGGCACGGTTTAATTTCTAATGAAACTGCAAATAAAATTGTATCTATAAATAAATTTATTTCTTTAAACGCACAGGTTAATGCCTCTAACTATGGTTATCATTCTCTTAGAAAATATAGAAAAATTAATAGTCTTGTAATTAATGAAAATGAACTTCGCCATGAACTAAGAGATAAAAAAAGCAGCCTACCTATTTTAGCGGATAAACTGATGAAAAGCTTTAATATAAAAATTTTAATTATTACTAGAGGCAAAGAAGGTTCTTTAATGATAAGAAAAAATAAAAAAAAAGCTACCTATTGTCCGGCATTTGCATTGAATATTGTAGATAAAGTGGGCGCTGGCGATGCCATGCTGGCCATAGTATCTCTATGTCAAAAAATTGGAATGCCCGACGATATCACTTTATTAGTTGGTTCCTTCGCAAGCGCTATCTCAGTAGAAAGTATTGCCAATAGTGAATTTGCAGATAAAAATAAAATTTTAAGGAAAATTGAGTATTCAATAAAATGATTATTAATAATATTTTTTAAAGAAAAAACTGTTTATTGATTGTAAATTGTCTACTTTTATAGAGTTTCATATATATAATTATACAGAAAATAATAATTTTAAGATAATAAAAATATGCCATAAGTATAAATGGTACTTTTTTGAAAAAAATGTATAAAAAAAATAAAACAAGATTATTGTATAATTGCAATTTTTACAAAAATTTTTTTGTTAAAAATAAATTTTTCTTAAAATAATATTTAATGAAAAAAATAATTGTTATAGGCGGAGCGGGTTATGTTGGTACTAAATTAGTTACAGAGCTTTTAAAAAAATCTTTTGATGTAACGGTTTATGATTTATTTATTTATGGAAATCATCTTCCAAAAAATAAAAAAAATCTAAAAATTGAAGTTGGTGATGTTAGGAATCTCGAAAAATTACAAAAAGTAATTAAAAATCAAGATGTAGTAATTCATTTGGCCTGCTTATCAAATGACCCAAGCTATGAATTGAATCCAAAGTTGAGTCTTGATGTTAATTATTTATGTTTTGAACCGTTAGTAAGAATTTGCAAAGAGCTTAAAATAAGTCATTTCATATACACCTCTTCGTCAAGTGTTTATGGAGTAAAAAACGAAAAAAAAGTTACTGAGCACTGCTCTCTTGATCCGTTGACAGATTATTCACGTTTCAAGGCCGAATGTGAGAATGTTCTTTTAAAATATTCAAACAATGATTTTGTGGGCACTATAATAAGACCAGCAACAGTATGTGGCTATTCTCCAAGACAAAGACTTGATTTAGTGGTCAATATTTTAACAAATTATGCCTATTATAATAAAGAAATTAAAGTTTTTGGAGGTCAGCAATTAAGGCCTAATATACATGTTGATGATATTGTTAGGGCATACATATGTATTTTAGAGGCTGACAAAAAAAAAATTAGCAATGAAATTTTTAATGTAGGCTTTGAAAATTATACTATAGAAGAATTAGCATTGATGGTTAAAAATAACATGAATCATACAGTGAAAATTACATATGAGAAGTCAGATGACAATCGCTCATATCACATATCTTCAGAAAAAATATCAAATTTATTAAAATTTTACCCAGAAAAAAGTATAAACACAGCTATTAAAGATTTAGTTACTGCATTTGAAAAAAAAATTTTAATAAATACTTTTTCAGATCCAATTTTTCACAATCTTAAAAAAATGCAATTAATTAATTTGCAATAAAAAAATTGAGTTTAACTAATAACAATAAAATTTACTATTTACTTATATTTTTTATATTAATATTTGGAATTTATAAAAGATTCTCATATTATGATGACGGTCTATGGTCAGATGAATGGATCAGTTTTCTTTTTTCGAATCCGCAAGTTTCATTATATAAGAATTATATTAATCATTTATCTTTTGAAGGGGCTCCCCCAATTATTTTAATTTCTAATTTTTTTTGGACTAAAATATTAGGTCATTACTATCAAAGCGTTGAGCTATCATCTATTTTATATAGTTTTGCATCTATTTTAATCTTATTTTTTTTTAAAATGGAAAGAAAAAAAAAATTATTTTTCTTATTTTTAGTTTCTGTAAATCCATTTTTGATTTATTATGCTGGGGAGATAAGATTTTATTCTGCTAGTGTTTTTTTTGGATTATTAAGTATTATTTCTTTTTTGCATATTTTAAAAGAAAAAAGAATATTTACAATTTATTTATTTATTTTAACAACGTTAATAAGTTTATCTATTAATTTATACTTTGTTTCGGTACTTGTATCTTATTTTTTTTTCTGCCTTTTCAAAAATGAAAAAAAAATTCTTTTCTATCTTTTTTTTATTTTTTTATTGTTTGTATTATTTAATTATTATTATTTAATTAATATTTTCACTCTATATCACAATTCAGGTGCCGGCGGGTCACTAAATTATAAGTTTTTTTTGGGTTATTTTTTTAACATATTTTTTGCAGATAGAATTTTAGGAGGGTTTTTTTTAATTTTTTTAATTTTTTCTCTCTTTATTTTTAGAACGAAAATAAAAAAAGAAAACGAGATAATTTTATTTACTCTAATAATTTTTTTTTCATATTTAATTCCATTAGTTTATGCAATTTTTTTTTCGCAAGTGACTCACCCCCGTCATTTAATAAATGTTGTAATTCCTTTAATTTATTTAATTTCATATTTTATTTTTAGACTTAATATTAAATCAAATTTAAAATTATTATTGATTGTTGCAATATTGATTTACTCAATTTTTATTAATTTTAAAGAAGATAAACCTTATATATTAAAGCCAAACCCTAATTATTTAGTTAAACATATTACAGAAAGTGAAATTAATTTTTTATATATTCCTAATTATATAAACGATTTTAATTTATATTTTAATAATAATTTAACGACTACATTAGATCGTATATATGGGATTTATAATTATTTTTTTTTATATTCAAAAAATTTTGATAATAAAATAAATATTATAAACGACGATAATTATTTAGAGCATGATTTCTTTTGGGCAGTTTGTTTAAATAATATTGCTTATAATGAAAATTTTACCTTAAGTGAGTCTGCTTGCCTAAATAATCGATTTTTAGAAAATTATGAAAAAAGTGAAGTAATTAGGAGTTCTGGGTTTATTTTAATTCAATTTAGCAAAAAAAATTAGATTTTTAATCAATATAGATTTATAAAAAACTTATAATTTTTAATGAAAGTAAGATACTCATATTTAAAACAGCAGTTTTCGAATGCTTCAGATCTTTGGTTACAATTAAAAAAATTTGTTCCCACAGGTGATTTTACATTGGGCAAACCTTTGCAGAAGTTCGAAAGAAATTTTGCAAAATTAATGAATGTTAAATATGCTGTGGGCGTCAATTCTGGAACTGATGCAATTAAACTAAGTTTAAAAGTTCTTGGTATTAAAACTGGAGACGAAGTAATAACGGCTGCAAATACCTTTGTTGCAACTGTCGGCGCTATTACTGAGTTAGGAGCCATTCCAGTATTTGTAGATTGTGATGATACTTTTTGTATGAATGTAGATTTAGTGGAAGATAAAATAACAAATAAAACCAAAGCTATAGTGCCAGTTCATTTTACTGGTTATATGACCGATATGATAAAATTAAAAGGTATTGCCAAAAAATATAGTATTCCTATAGTAGAAGATGCATGCCAATCAATACTCGCTTCTATAAATGGTAAAATTTCAGGATCTTGGGGTGAGCTTGGAGCCTTTTCTTTACATCCTTTAAAAAATATAAATGTTTGGTCAGATGGGGGCGTAATTACTACTAATAATCTTAATTATTATAAAAAATTAAAATTACTTAGAAATCATGGATTAGTAGGAAGGGACACTGTAAAAATTTGCGGATATAATTCTCGATTAGATACTATTCAAGCAGTTGTTGGCAATTGGTTGTTGCCTAAAGCTAAGCAAATAGCAAAAAAAAGAATAAAAAATGCAGAATTTTATGATCAAAATTTTAAAAATATTAAACAGGTTTCAATACCGCCTAGGCCTAAAAAATTTAAAATTGTTTATCATTTATACATAATTTTTGTTAAAAAAAGAAACCAGCTATTAAAATATTGTTTAAAAAAAGGGATAGAAGCAAAAATCCATTATCCAATACCAATATATTTGCAACCAGCACTTAATTTTTTAAAATATAAAAAAGGAGACTTTCCAGTAACAGATTCTCATGCAAAAAAAATTATCTCTTTTCCTTGTGATCAACATTTAAGTAAAAAACAACTTGAGTACGTTATTTCTACCGTTAAAAATTTTTATAAAAAACATTAAAATGAAAATACCATATGTAAATTTAGATAAGCAATATTATCAGGAAAAAAAATCGCTTGTTAAAATATTTAATGAGGTATTATCTTCTGGAATATATATTGGTGGTGATCATATAGAAAAATTTGAAAAAAATATAAGTCGTTACTGTAATACAAAATATTGTGTCTCTTTAAATAGTGGTACGGATGCGTTGACGTTAGCCCTGCACGCCTTAGGAGTAAGACGGGGCGATGAAGTTATAACGACTCCAAACTCCTTTATTGCCTCAACAGCTGCTATAGTTCATTTAGGAGCAAAACCTGTATTTGTTGATGTATTAGATGATCAAAATATTAATCCAGATTTAATAGAAGATAAAATAACTAAAAATACAAAAGTTATTATGCCAGTTCATTTAACAGGAAGAGTTTGTCAAATGGATAAAATATTAAAAATTGCAAAAAAATATAATATAAAAATTATAGAGGATGCTGCTCAATCTATAGGATCTTTATATAAAAATAAAAAAGCTGGCTCATTGTCAGATATTGGTTGTTTTTCAGCTCACCCTTTAAAAAATTTAAATGCAATTGGAGATGGTGGTTACTTAACAACAAATTCGAAAAAAATTTACGACTACATTAAACGTCTAAGAAGTCATGGCATGATAGATAGAAATATTGTTAAAAGTTTCGGTTATGTTTCAAGAATGGATAATTTAAAGGCTGCAATTTTAAATTTTAGAATAAGAAATTTAAACAAGATTATATCCACAAGAAGAAAAAATGCTCAATTATATAAAAATTTTATTAAAACAAATCATGTGTATATCCCTGAAGAAAAAAAAAATGAATTTAATACATATCACACTTTTGTAATTCAGGTTCCAAAAAGAGATATTCTGAAAGAGTACTTGAAAAAAAATGGCATTGAAACTTCAATTCATTATCCAATTCCTATTCACCTCCAACCTGCATCAAAAAAATTAGGATTTAAAAAAGGTGATTTTCCAAAAACGGAAATGCAAGCAAAAAAGATTTTAACTTTACCTATCAATCAACATTTAACCTTGAAACAAATAAAATTTATTTCAAAAAAAATAAATAACTTTTTTAATTGAATAATAGATAAATAATGTTTATTGTGGTATTTACACTGTAATTTTATATTTGAATGAGTCACTACATAAATAAGCATTTCGCAACTCTCGAAAGCCCAACAGTTAGCTCAAAATGGTCTAATGCTACAGAAGATAAAAGAATCGAATTAGTTTACGATCAACTAAAAAAGAATGTAATTTACAAAAATTTTGCTGTCGTGCAGGCGCTAAAAGATGGTAAGGTAACCCTTAGAATTGAAGAAAGTATATCAGCTGCAATGAGAGGCCTGATGTTATTAGAGCTTGAGGAGTTATTAAAGAATTTTATTGATAAAGGAGTAACAGTTTGGTTAGAACCAGTTGGGGATAAAAGTAAGTTAAGACAATTAAGAGGAATAAAAATTATAGCAGAAAAATGATAATGGGATCTATAAAATTAGAAGATAATAATGTTGTGAACACTAAAGACGGAAAGTTAATTTTAGACTCTCATAAACTTTCCTATCATTATGACAGGGTTGAAGCTTTTTTAAATGGTGAGCGTATACCACCAGTATCCGTAGACATGGCCTTGACGAGAGCTTGTGGAGCTATGTGTTCATTTTGTTATGCAATGGTACAAGAACCTCAGGAAAGATCTACAGTCAGCATTAAATCAGCTCTAAATTTATTAGATGATTTTGTAGAGATAGGGGTAAAAAGTGTCTCACTTATTTCAGATGGAGAAAGCACACTATCAAAAGCGTATGTGCCTTTTATTCAACATGCAGCAAATATAGGAATTGATGTAGGGAATGCAACGAACGGGTGGGAATGGGAGCCGGAAAAGATAGATCAAGTTTTGCCGCATTTGACATGGGTAAGATTTACGTGTGCATCTGGAACACCAGAAAATTATTCTAAAATTATGTTTAAGAGTCACGAGCACACAGAGGTATTTTATAGAGCCATGAAGAACATTAGATATGCAGTTGAATTAAAAAAAAAATTAAATTTAAAAGTTACTCTTGGAATTCAAATGGTATTAATGCCAGATTTTAAAGATGATATAATTCCATTTGCAAAACTCGCGGTAGATCTTGGTGTTGATTATGGAGTTATAAAACATTGTTCAGATGATGAATTTGGAACATTGGGAGTAGATTATTCAAAGTATGAGGAAATGTATCCACTTTTACAACAAGCCGAAGGATTAAGTAATACAAATACAAAAATTATAATTAAATGGGATAAAATTAAAAATAGCAAAGCAACCTATAAAAGATTCTATGGGCCACAATTTTTACTTCAAATAAGTGGTAGCGGACTAGTGGCTCCGGCTGGCATGTTTTTTAATGCAAGATATTCTAAATTGCATATAGGAAATTATGTAGATGAAAGATTTAAAGATATATTTAATTCTGACAGATACTGGAAAATTATGAATTACCTTGCATCCCCTAATTGGGATTCCCAAACTATGATGGGCACACTGCCTATTTCTCACTATGTAACTGAAGCTTTAGACAATCATATTAAGGGTGTAAATAAAATCATTCCAAAAATAAATAATGAAGAAAGACCTCTTCATGTAAACTTTTTATAGTTATAATTAATCCTATAATTTTAACTTATTTTTATAATAAAAATTTTTATATTTTTTTCATTAACCAAAAAATCATCGATACAATCGGGTAAAACTTAAGTCCTTTTTTGTTAATAAATATTTTATTATTTTTAAAAATTATTTCTTTATTCGTTAGAAGCCTTTTTAATCTATTATTTAAAATCGTCTTTTCGTTATATTTTTTTTTATAATAAATATTTTTATTTATTTTTTTATATTTAAATACATCAAGTAAAATTTTTGTTCTAGGAGAAGTGCTTATCATTGAACAAATACTATAAAAAATAAAAAAAAGACCAAAATTAATTATAACCACATTAGTTAGTATATTAAAATTAAAAAAATATAATGATAATAAAGAATTAATTATTAAATTAGCGATTAAATTTAATACTTCAGCAATTCTTACAGGGAAAAAATATTTATTATTAGTTATAATAAAAAAAATTTTTAAAAGCAAAGCATATAGAAGTAGATTTATAATGAAAATATATAAAAACATTTATCCTTCATTTTTTATTTTAAAAAAAAACATTAGTTTGCAATAGATTTTACAAAAATTGTATCCCAATAAAGTCAGAAAAATTTCATTTTTTTCTTCTTTTATTAGTTTTTGATTTTT
>Ga0114976_10000285_pt1 | contig 31069 bp, 26 predicted proteins | sample S_130805_EF_Meta_FD_87319 | JGI IMG/M metagenome (GOLD analysis project Ga0114976, IMG submission 87319) | Freshwater microbial communities from Lake Simoncouche, Canada to study carbon cycling - S_130805_EF_MetaG | ecosystem: Environmental > Aquatic > Freshwater > Lake | place: Lake... | reverse complement strand
TTAACAATCCGATTGGCATGGGCAATAAGCTCAGATCGGTTTTGAGTGTAGAAGGATGAAAATTGGGCAACGCTCCAAGAAGCAGGAGTTGAAGACTCAACTGCCTTAGATTTTTTGGCCTTAAATGCCATTTTGTTTTGCCCCTTATTACCGGTTTTGTATTACAGAGTCAGCCGTCGCTGCCTCTATTCACCTCTACGAATGTTGCCCCTATTTGTCGCGCGGTAAGGACAAATCGGACATTCCACATTAAAAGTATACAATGCCAATAACAGTCTTTCTCAGCCATTCATTCCACCCAAGATCAAGGAGGCTGCATTTGCATTTATCGCAAAAGTTTTATGCTTTCAAACCCAAACTCTCACTATTTCTGACTTTTTGACATTATGCCCTCTTCTATTACCTGAGTAGAAAATCCAAGTTTCTACTAACATCTATAATCGTTCTACACTGCTCAATAACTTTCAAAGATGGAACAGTGAAGTCGCGCTCAATTATTTTTGCAACCGCACTAAGGTTGCTCCAGTTGACCTCTGTAATTATTCCAAAATCAATTAACTCTGGCCAAGTATCTGCTCCACCCTTGGTAATCAAACTAGGAACCCCCAGACAGGCCATCTCTAAAACATTGATACTTACGCCCTCAACAAAAACTTCAGACTCGGTGGCACTAGGGTTCGCTGGGAATATATGAAGATCGCCTGCATGAAAGTTGATTTGAGACAACGATTTTCCTACCTCACAAAAAATTCTATCCGTTAAATTTTTCTCTATATGAATCAAAAATTCTTTAGGTTCAGTTGGAGTTACTAATAAAATTTCGATATTTTTAAATTGCGGCAGCTGGGCAATATCCAAAAAAGTTTTCAAACCCTTCCATGCTGTAAGTCGGCCAATAAATACAAATCTTTTTAGAATTTTAGGTTGTGATTTAAAATTACTTTCCTTTAAAGGAAGTCTTGGTAAGAAAACACCATTTCGGCAAAGTTGAATTTTTCTTCGACTTGAAATAAGCCATATAAAGGGATTGTGCTTTCTTCGGAAATTCCAGTCTTTTTTTGCAACTGCAGAATATATATATAATTTATCTGAAAATTGAGAATAAATAAACCTTCGAACTCGCTGTATTGGAGCCGACATTGAAGGTAGCTGATGAATTGTTGTAATAATAGTTGGATTACAATTAAGAAATAATCGAATAAGACATATAAGTACAGTTCCACGCAATGAGTGCCCCAAAACATAATTATAGTTTTCTTCGGTTAATAATTTTTTGAGCCCTGTAAACTGTCGAGTTCTAGATCCAGGCAAATAAGTAATTTGAATAGCCAAACTTTCGATTAATTCTTTTTCGCTTTTTTCAAATGAGGCAGTTGAAGAATTAGGCTTCGCTCGTAAAACTAGAATCTGACTGGACACTCCGCGACGGTTTAATTCATATGCTTGATCAAGTGCAAGCCTCTGAATTCCGCCTATTTGAAAGTCATCACATATAATCAAAATCTGAGGCATAAATTCTCCTAACTTGATTTAAATCATTACTATTATTCTCAAACGCATGTACTTCAACAAATCTGATGACTGCAGCGGGGTGTCTTGAACACATGTCATCAATTCATGTATTAACGGCTCTTGCTAGAGTGAAACTTAGAACTACGCTTAATATTTGATCGACCTCAACATAATGTAGATTACCACACGCAAATTTGATTTATATCAATATTTACTCTAATATTTTTTACGAACGAAAAATGGTAAGTTAGTGCGATCCAGCAAAGCTAATTTGGCAGACCTTGTATTATTTGATTTCTTGTCGGTAGCGGGGCAATGGAATAACTACGGAAGCCATATGTTTAGGAAGCTTTGACAGAACTATCGTTGCATAATTCCATGCCAAAACAACTACGGCGTCGTATTGTTCACTCGCCATTTTAGAGAAAGAAATTATTGGGATATTTGTAAACCCCATATTTCTTCCAATTCGCTCGGCAGACTCATCAAATATAATTTCGATGATTCCTGCCTCTTCTCCCAAATATCGCAAAAGCATGTTTGCTCGACCAGAGGCACCAAAGCCAACCACGCGCTTGCCTTCACTCCTGCACTTACTTAAAAATTCGCGAGTAAGTTCAATTTGTTTCATAAATATTTCAATTCCTGCAATTATCACTTCTTGACTAACCAATTCATTTTCTTCTTCTCTTTCCATAGCTTCCAGGTTTGGCGATTTGGCTTGAAAATGCTTACTGAATATCAGCCTATACGATCCGCCATGAGTACTGATTTTCATGCCGTCGATCAAATGCAATCCAAATTGAATTAATAAGAATGAAATACTCTTAATTGAATAGTAGTACTTGTGTTCATGATAAATAAAATCAAATGAGTTGGTCTTAATCAGATCCAAAAACGACTGAACCTCCACAATAAATATGCCCTTAGGTCTTAAAGTCTGACTCACGGCATTTGCAATTCCTGAAATATCTGAAATATGGGCGAATGAGTTGCAAGAAATCACAACATCTTGGGAATTTCTTAAATTATATTTTTCCAAACTCGATTGATTAAAAAAATCATTGATGACTTCAAAACTTTTAGCTTGAGCTAATTTAACTATGTTTGATGCTGGATCAATACCCGTAGGATTAAATCCTCGCTCCAACAACGCTTGCAAAAGCGGGCCATCGTTGCAGCCTATTTCAAGAATATCTAGCGTTTTACTCGCGTTAAGTTCATTCGAGAACCAATCGGCGAATTGATTAAAGTGTTCCTGCATTCCGACTGAAGATACATATCTGTAGTCTGAAAAGAGAATTTCTTCTGCCACATCTGGAGATATTTGTACAAGGGAACATTTAAGACAAAACAATAGTTGCATTGGTATTAAAAAATCTCTATTTTCTGATCCTTTCTGAGGAAAATAGCCAGCCAAGGGAACGGTTCCAAAATCGTAAAGTTGAACCAACTCTGGTGAATGGCAGGCTCCACAATATGTAACTGGGTTAATTATAGGGCTGGAATTTAGCTCTTTGCCCTTTGAGTTCTTCATAACGCACTATAGTAATGATTTATATTTTAATTGCCAAAATAATACCAATCAATGGTTTAGTGTAGAATTGAAATTAAATCAGATAAATAGGGAGTACTTAATTCACACGACTATGTATGCTCGTTTGCGAAATTGGTATTATAACTTTGGATGCATTTTCAAATTCTTGCCCATTGAGCAAGATCCCGGTAGCTGTAATTTTGTTAATAGATTCAATTAAGTCTGTAGGCAAATCTGAGTGTCGAAGAATTTTCTTGATCCAGTACTTAAAATATGTGTTTATAAATCCAAATCTCATCAGTTTCTTGGATTCTTCGTGAATTTCTATGGACTTGCGTTTTGATACAATTAAAGGAAGAAAAAACTGCAAATTTATGTCAAGATTAAGTTCTCTGAAACATTTTGTTAGACTTGAGGTCCATACCTCTCGTTCAAATTCAAACTCTTTACCTTCAAACCATCGATAAAAATATAATTTTCGATTCCACTGCTTTCCCACGACTGGCTCATTTACCCAATTTCTGATCCAAAAAACTTCTTTAGTGTAAATGGATTTTCCAATTGCAGTAATCAATATTTCACCGGTAACTTCGTAAATATATGGGGTCGAAATGGTAGCTATTTCAGAAAATACTTTGAGTATACTTTTTAAGGTTTCAATCCGCATCAATCGATACATGCCACCAATCTTGTAATCATGTACTGGATTAAAATGAAATTTTAAGCGCGATTCAGGGTTTTCATACTTATTCTTGTAATAGACCATGTTTGAATATACTTGAGTTGCCGTAATAATTGGACCATATTTCCCAAGAGCAATAGCTTGTCCTCCTACACTTTGTGTATCTTGATTTTCATCAAGCATTTCACACATTCTGGAAAGAGCAGAAGGTAAAAAGATTTCATCGTCTGCACAAAGAATTCCATATTTAGTTACAAGTTTTTGAGAAGCAACCCCACATCTAACTCCGTAATTGGCTCTTAAAACAAAATACTTAGATTCAACATTTTTGGAAACGTAATTAAGGGGCTTATCTGTATCATGTAGCACGAGAAATGAAACACCAATTTCATCCCAATATCTCAGGCTCCCAAGTAACTCACTCTTTCGATCCTTAGAAAGTATGACCACAGTTATATCCGAAAGGGGCATCGTTAAAATTCACCTCTCTTAAAGTCAAAGATCCGCTTTTAGCGTGTATATTCGGACTCTAGTTTAGATTGAAGTGTAGTGAATCTGGGGGCGAAATGTTTGAAGGAAAGACTTTCTTGATCACGGGTGGCACTGGATCATTTGGTCATACTTTGGTTGAAAAGTTATTAACAACTGAAATCAAAAAAATTGTTGTGTTTAGTAGAGATGAGACTAAACAACATCATATGCGCCAAAATATTCCTGATTCAAGACTCGCATTTATACTAGGAGATGTGCGAAATCCCGAATCCATTCATGGTGCGGTAGTAGATGTCGATTACGTATTCCACGCAGCAGCTTTAAAGCAAGTACCCACCTCTGAAAACTTTCCCTGGGAATTTACTCAGACAAATATTCATGGCAGTCACAACTTGCTAAAAGCCTTAGAGAAATCTAATGTAGAAAAAGCTGTGTTTCTAAGCACGGATAAGGCTGTCTATCCAGTGAACGCCATGGGGGTATCAAAATCGATGATGGAAAAACTTGTGCGTTCTACGAATTACAACTTAAGTTCAATCCAAACCATTACACGATATGGAAATGTTATTGGTTCAAGAGGTTCAGTAATCCCACTTTTCATTGAGAGCATCCAAACTTCAGGAAAAGTTACAGTGACTGATCCAAAAATGACTAGATTTATGATGTCACTCGAAGAATCAGTTTCTCTTGTTTTATTTGCTCTTAAAAACGGAAAATCAGGTGATTTATTTGTTCAAAAATCTCCCTCGGCATCGGTTGAAACTATAGTTAATGCACTAGGCCTTATAATGAAAGTCCCAAAAATTGAAATTCAAACAATTGGTATTCGCCCGGGCGAGAAAATACATGAAACTCTACTAACAGCTGAAGAAAAACATTTTTCTAATGAAACTGAAAAGTATTTTCAAGTATCGAGTATAGTTCGAGAAATGCCTGATACTTTTAGTTCTCGTTCTGCACAAGGTACTGACTATACTTCAGAACAAACTCATGTATTAGCTGTCGAAGAATTGGCAGATATATTGGTTAAAATTCCTTTGATTAGAAAAATGATAAATTAAGTTTTTAGATTAATGTTAAAGTTTACTAGTCCAAAGGTTTTGCTGCTTGGCAAAGATGGCATGCTCGGTAATTCGATATTTAGCAGACTTAAACTCGAGTCGAATATAAGTCTATTCGCCACAAGCCGCCGCAGTTCAGCACCGTACTATTTTGATGCTCGACATTCAAGTTTAGAACTTATTCTTGACGAAGTGAAGCCCGATTACATTATAAATTGCATTGGATTTATTCACCCGAGGTTAAACCTTAAATCAGCGTTAGAAGCCCTTTATATCAATACTGTGTTTAGCAAAAGATTATCACGGGCATCAAATGATCGTGGTATATTTTTAATTCAAATTGGTACGAATGCGGTATTCCACGGCCGTAGCGGCCACTATCTTGAGAATAGTACCCGTATACCCAAAACTTTTTACGGATTAACTAAAATGTTGGGCGAAAGACCAACCCAAAAAAGTTTACTGATTAGATGCTCCATAATCGGTAAGGAAAAAGTTTCAGCACCTTCTAAATCCCTCTTTAATTGGTTCTCGAATTTACCTGTAGAATCAAAAATACAAGGATATTCTAATCAAATTTGGAATGGCGTGACAACTCAAGCTTTCGCAGATCTTTGTAAAGGAATTATTAAAAATTCGTACTGTATGGGAGGGGTGCACCATTTTATTCCAGCCGATAGCGTTTCAAAAAATACTCTTTTAAATTACTTTCGAGAACTTCTTAATAGAAATGATATAAAAATTTGCCCTGATAATAAAAAAAAGAAAACAAACCTCACTTTAAGCACTGCAAATCAAAAACGAAATGAATACTTTTGGTCCCTAGCGGGTTTTGATTATGTCCCAAATATCAAAGAGTTAGTTCTAACTACATTAGTTTAGTTTTTCAAATCACTCCCTATATCTTGATTCTTATCGCATGTGGAAATTAGTTTCTTACTGATGGTTTATTGCGTAAATTTCTTTCTAAATCTTCGGAAATTTTTCGATGGCGCACATAACATCAAAAATATGACAATCGCCATTAAAAACTTCTGGGTTAATTGTTTTGTTTAGTAACACCGTCTAATCCGAGTCGCTTTTTTAAGTAGTTTTTGCAAATAGTCACACAAGAGATGAAGCCTTTGGATATCGTTACTCGACAAACATCATAGAAATGAAGAGTTTTTGAAGTTGACAATTATCCTTTCGACACTGCTAATAGATTATCTATTAAAAAATATACATTAAGCGCCTTTAATCCTGCTATAGGTTACTTATGTCTGCATATTTCTACCCTAACATGTACAAATTACTTCGAAAAGTGTGAAAGGATTCATTTGTGCCAACTCAACTTCACGAGGTAATTGAAGTACCAAGCAACTGCAGTAGATATTTTGAAAATCGAGAAGTAGCTATTAGTCAACCAAGAGCTCGAGTTCAACTAATTTTAGACCAAAAAAATAAATTTCTTCGAAATCAATTCTATAACCCTGAACTAATAAAGCATGACCAATACTACTGTACCAGTAACACTTTCCACTTAGGAGAATCAGTTGCTGCTCTGAAGATAATCCCAGATATCTTTTTCCCAAATACTCAGATCATAGAAATTGGGTGTGGCCAAGGAGAGTACGTTAAGGAACTAGAGAAACTGGGATTATTAGTGGTGGGTTATGATCCTGTCTGTAAAACTAATAGCAAGAATTTGTTCCAAACTTACTTTGAACCCGCTCTACATATTGAAAAAAATTCACTTCAAAAGTTATTTGTAATGAGATGTGTTCTTCCACATATTCAACATCCTTTTGATTTTTTGAATGAAATTTTTTCTTATGAGCCAGATGCAAAAATTTTGATGGAATTTCAAAGACTTGAATGGATTTTAGAGAACGCCGCCTGGCATCAATTTTCTCACGATCACGTAAACTATTTCTCCATGGATTCTTTCGATCTTGAATTTGAAGTTATTCATAAGGGAGTGTTTGCGGATCAAGAATGGGGTTGGGTTTTAATATCTCAAAATAAAAACAATTTGGCCAATAAATCAATTATTGATTATAGTGAAAAAATTTTGGAAGTTATGTCAGTTCGAGAGCTACATTTGAAAGCGGTGTCTAATTTAAGGAAGCCAATAGGAATTTATGGAACCGCAGGAAAAGGCATTATTTTCGGGGATGCAATTAATCAAACCGGCGTAACTAGGTTATTTGGAATAGATGAAAATAATTGCTATTGGGGAAAATTTATGGAGGGGTCGGGGATTGAGATTGTAGGCCCTAAAGCGCCTTTACCTTCAGATAGTAAAATAATAGTGATGAACCCTCGCCACTATGATCAGGCATTGCTATCGCTGCGGAAATCGTTCGAAATCATAAATCTTTTTGGGTGAATCTATAAAAGTAGTAGTCGGAGTAAGTTCTTTATGAAATTCCACCACTCATAGTCATACTTACCTTATCTCCTTTCTTAAACTTAATCGCAGAAGTACCTTACGTAAACTACGGGAAGGATTTAAAATTGCACGAGAGATCCGTTTAATTTGATACCTTCTTCTTGACTTAACACCACTTGACACTCCGCGAGTTACACCCTCTAGTTTCCCTATGTAAACAAAACCTTTATCTGCGGGTTTGGCCCGATTTTTTGACCCCAGCTTTAGCAATTTTTCTTGTGTTGTAAATTCTTGATAGGCTTTTAAATAGGGCTCGTGATCGAGTCTATACTGATGTTGCACAGGAGCTTTTGAGGTATCAGATCCGATTTGAGATTGAGCAATAGTTATCGTGAGAATTGCTTTAGACTTGCTAATACTTTTTGGAAACAAACTAGAGGCAGATATGTAATCTGAACTACAATAAACTTTATAAGGACCAGTCCAAATATTTGCTTGAAAAAAAACGCAAGTATAACTTTCAAATTTAGCAAAGTTATTTATGGCGTAATAGTCAAAAAACCATGCCTGTGAAAACATTGAATACGCCTCAAAATCTGGACTTGCAATTTCCATGGTCATAATTCTGCCACCCCGCTGCTTTAACATTTTACATGTATTTTTCTGGGCGCTGCCAGAATCAAAAATATTATCGAGACACGAACCGTTCCAGATAAAGTCAAAACGGTTAAGCAATTCTTCAGGTGGTGGATTCTCCAAGTTGTGAATTATATCGGCATTCTCATAATCTGTTACATCTAAAAAATGTAACTCTATGTCAGAGAATAGTGCAAAAAATGAAGAATCTGAAATGTAATTTCCATAACTTCCACCTCTCGTGTCTATATCAACTTTAGACTCCACGTTTCGTAATTCAATTCCTTCTTCTAAAATCATACTCTTTGCTTCTTCGATAGTTAGCCTAATAGTTTGCCGGCCAACTACCAATCCAACACCGGTCAATGGATTTCGCTTATGTTCTTTAAGAATAAGTCTAGCGACTGGTGACATGATTCCCAAAATGTGCTCCTTAAATCGTTAGTTAGTTGAACTATAGCGTATTGAGTTGCATAATCTGAATTAAAGTACTAACTTGTTATAAAATAGCGCGGGCAAGTTGCAATTTTTACCACTAAAAAGTGTAGGGTAATACGTAAATCTAAAATAATAAATTCTAAAGTTTAGTATGATGAGATTTGCAGATTAATATTCTAATAAAAGGTCTTTATACTTCCTTAAAAAATAAGATGAGATTTTTGTTTGCGAATAAAAAGAATAATTTGTTATGTTGAAAAGGGAATTAAACTTGTATTGCAGTTCCCTATCTATAGGTGACTCTTGAAACTTTCCATTTAATTGATCAATCATTTGTTTTACAGCCTCTATAATTTCGTCTTCGGGAGTTTCATTTAAATACACTCCGGCTTCACTAAACATTTGTGTTTTATAGAAATTTGCAAGTTTAGAATGAAAGATTTCCTTAAAGGGTATTGCTTTATTAGTACCCTCTCTTAAATATAATTTAGGTACACCGATATCATTCGGGGACCAGAATTTACAAAAACCCATAGCTGCCAGGTTAACTCCGACTACAGGTATTCCTTGCGAACTGGCCATTTGATGAGCCCCTGAAGTGTTCCCCAAAAAAAAACGGCAATTGGCACTCAATAATATGTCGTTCATTTCCGACTTAAATGGGCTATGAGCATAGTCAACTAAACCTGGAATGTTGGGAAAAGGAGTCATGGATGAGTCTCCCATGCGTACAACAGCTCCGCCTAAATTAGAAATAAAATTTATTGTTGAAATGAAATTATTAATTGATCCATTTCGAAAGTCACTATTTACATCAGGTATTTTATTTTTTGTATAACCATCCTCTCTATTATGCAAACATATATACCAGCTATTATTTGAAATTCCAAGATCTTCTAGAAGTTTTAAAAATACGTCATCATTTCGGCTTGGTAAATCAGAAAAAAATGGTTGAGATGAATTGATTAAATGAGTATATTTGTAGAAAGTAGCCGCTTTATATGGAATCCATGTAGATTCTCTTGGATTGATACCACAAAAAATATTTAATTTAAATAAAGAAAATAATTTACAAAGAAAAACACTTTTAATTACTATAAATTTTTTAGGCAGTTTTTCCAAAGCATAGCTATTCACTGTAATACCATTAGGAATAAAAAGTATAAAACGACTACCAAAAAGTTTGTCATTACGAGATCTAAGATCTAGATAAAGTAAATCTAAAATTAAGTGCCCGATTCTGTTTACGTCGAATGGTTGAACGAATCTGAAACCAAAGATTCTGAATATAATTGCGATTGGAGAAAGAAATAATGCAAACGATTTGCTGTACATGCTAGTTTTTAACTTGTTACACCACTTGCCTATATTTTTCACATGTGTAGTATACACTAATGGCGTTAACAAGAATTATTTTATTACCCGGTTATCTTAAAAATTTTCATGATACCACTAATTGACTTTGCGGTAAGTCAAAACAATTTCCTATTGTTATGTAAATAGGTTTAGCCTTTTGCTTGACGATAACAACTGAATTCACCAGAGAAACTTAAAACGTAACCGTGCCGCTAACATTTATTAGTGGATCGAGTTATCAAAAAAATCTAAAATGATTGAGTCCATATAATTTTTGTCGCATCCTTTTTACTCTATTGATGTCAAGGCGTACTCAAATTGGATCTACGACGTCTTCAAGCCCTAATTTAACTCTTGCGCTTAATCCCACTGTAAATCTGTAAACATAAGTTCTCCATGCAGGGTTTTACAAATAATTAAAATTGCAACGCTGGGGTCAAATTTATGGGAATGGTAGCTGTCTTAATTAATATTTACCTTTGAGATTTTTAAAACTTAAGTTTACTCACCGCTTGAATTAGTACTACCTTTTTATCTGAAAAATTCATTGCAAAAAATTTTTGCATGTTACAATTGAGCCTTAGTAGAAATTGAGGTATTAATTGATGGATCATTCCGCTAATTTCATTCGAGAAGTAATTGAAATAGCTAAAAAATTGGATGTAGCAAAAATAGACGTTTTGGCAGACGAAATTTTTAAAATAAGAGAAAACTCTGGCCGACTTTTTATCATTGGGGTTGGGGGAAGTGCAGCCAACGCTAGTCACGCAGTGAATGATTTCAGAAAACTTTGTGGGATCGATGCTCTGGCGCCGACAGACAATGTTGCAGAAATTACTGCTAGGACGAATGATGAAGGATTTGAAACAATTTTTTCTGATTATCTGAAGGTTTCAAAAAATTCATCAAGGGATGGAATCTTAATTTTCTCCGTAGGTGGCGGTGACATAGAAAAAAAAGTCAGTATTAACCTGATAAATGCCATCAAGCAAGCAAGACAGAATAACACCAGAGTTTTTGGAATAGTTGGAAAGTATGATGGATTTACCGCACAGAATGCAGATGTAAGTATTGTAATTCCCATTGAAAATAAAGATAGTATAACGCCACATAGTGAATCTTTTCAAGGGATAATTTGGCATTGCTTAGTCTCGAATCCTAAACTAAAAATCTACCCAACCAAATGGTGAAAATTTTGAATTCAAAGTCAACTAAAGCTGTTTTCCTGGATCGTGACGGAGTAATTATAAAAACTAAAATTGTTGGAGGGCGCCCCAAAGCTATCAATTCAGTTCTCGAAATAGAACTACTAGATGGTGTTATAGATGGATTGAAACATCTAAAGTCCTTAGGATTTTTGCTTTTCATTGTCACAAATCAGCCCGATGTTGAACTTGGTACCCAAACGAAGGAATCTGTTGAAGATATCCATGAGTGGCTCATGGATAAGTTGCCATTAGATGAAATTTCTGTGTCATATTCGAGATTAGAATTGAATGGAAAAAGCCGTTATAAACCATCGCCAGAAATGCTTAGAGAGCTCACACATAAATACAGCGTTGACTTAAATCAATCTTTTTTAATTGGAGATAGATGGAGAGATATTGGGGCTGGAGAAAACGCTGGTTGTAAAACTATATTTATAGACTATGATTATAAGGAAATAAATCCTTTTAACCCAACATGGACGGTAACAAGTTTTGTCGAAGCAATTAAGACTATAAAGGTAGAGGTTGAAAAATGAGGCGCACAAATTAAAAATCGAGTCAAAATCTACGCTGATTCGGCAGATTTCGTCCAAATAAAAAAGTATTCCGATGATGATCGAATCTCGGGTTTTACTACGAATCCAACTTTGATGCGCCAGTCCAAAATTGACAACTATCGTAATTTCGCCGATAAGATTTTAAGTCTGGTAGAAGACAAGCCAATCTCATTCGAAATTTTTGCAGATGACGAATATGAAATTCAAAAACAAGCTGAGATGATTTCTGCATGGGGCAAAAATGTATTTGTTAAAATTCCTGTTATTAATACTAAAAATGTCTCCTTAAGCCAGTTAATTGGACGGCTCAATAAGATGGGAATCCCTATAAATGTCACAGCAATTTTTACGGTAGCGCAAGTCAGAAAAATTCTTAATGAAATTGGGAACGGGGAAGCACCTTTGATTTTATCTGTTTTTGCTGGGCGAATTGCTGACACTGGAGTGGATCCAATTCCATTAATGAAAAAAATCAGTGCAGAGTGTGCCGGGCTTAGGAATGTTCAGACGCTATGGGCAAGCCCAAGAGAAATTCTGAATTTAAAACACGCTGAGGATTGTGAAATAGATATAATTACACTAATGCCAAGCTTATTAGACAAACTCGCGCTTTTTGGTAAGGATCTAGAGCAATTTTCTTTGGAAACTGTTAAAATGTTTTATCATGACGCCGCAGAATCTAAATATTTTTTATAAATAAATGAAACCTTCTTTCAAAAAAGTTTTAATCACTGGAGGTGCGGGTTACTGTGGCTCAGAATTGGTACCGATACTTTTAGAAAGAGGCTACTCTGTAAAGGTTTTTGATATTGGATACTTTGGCACAGAACACTTGCCAAAGCAAAATCAAAATTTAGAGATTGTATTAGGTGATATCCGTGATACTAAAAGCTTCTATAATGCTGCTGTTGGATGTGACTATGTAATTAATCTTGCTTGTATATCAAATGATGCAAGTTTTGAACTCGACGAACATTTATCAACTTCGATTAATCTACAAGCCTTCGAGCCTATGGTCCTTGCAGCTAAAAAGGCTAAAATTCGTAGATTTATTTACGCATCCTCTAGTTCAGTTTATGGCATTTCCTCTGAGCTAAATGTAACTGAAGAACACCCTCTGGTTCCCCTTACGCTTTATAACAAATACAAAGGTTTATGTGAACCACTACTTTTTAAGCACACAGATTCAGATTTTGTTGGAACGGTTTTTCGGCCTGCAACGGTTTGTGGAAAATCTTTAAGACAGCGCTTTGACTTATCTGTAAATATTCTCACAAATCATGCTGTTAATAACGGAGTAATAAAAGTTTTTGGTGGCACCCAGTTAAGGCCAAATCTTCATATCCTTGATTATTGTGATGCCGTCATAAAATTATTAGAGGCAGAGGACTCATTGATTGCTAATCAAATTTTTAATGTAGGAATTCAAAACTTAAGTTTAAATCAAATCTCCATTATAGTTAAAGAAACCGTTGAGAATGAATTCCCTGCTCTTGGTAAGATACCTATTGAAGTAGAATCAAGCAATGATAATCGCTCCTACCATATTAATTCTGAAAAGATTAAGCGGGTTTTAGGGTTCGCTCCAGAAAGGACTGTGGCTAACGCGGTGCAAGACTTATGCAAAGGATTTAAACTAAATCAATATCCCCATAGCATGACAGATGTGAAATACTTTAATGTCAAAAAACTAATGGCAATTTCAGCTAAATGAAAAAGTCTCAGTTAGCTCTAGTTACAGGAGGTGCGGGCTTTATTGGTAGCCACACAGTAGACTTGCTCATTAAGTTGGGTTACAGAGTTCGCGTCGTAGATGACTTGTCAAATGGCAAATTAGAGAATTTAGATCAGCACAAAGGTAATCACAACTTAGTGTTTGAACAAGAGAATATTCTTAATTTTACAGAATTTTCTAATATTATGAGCGGTGTCGACTACGTCTTTCACTTCGCTGGCTTAGGAGATATTGTTCCTTCCATTGTCCATCCAGAGAAGTATTTTACTATTAATACACTAGGGACAATTAAAATGTTAAAGTGTGCAATGAACTTTCATGTCAAGAAGTTTATTTATGCAGCATCCTCGTCATGCTATGGCTTGGCCGAAGTCCCCACCACCGAAAGTAACCCAATTGACACACGGTATCCATATGCTCTATCTAAATATCAGGGTGAACAGATTGCTCTACATTGGAAAAAAGTATATGGATTACCAGTGACGTCTATTAGAATTTTTAATGCGTTTGGACCAAGATCTAAAACTTCTGGTACATATGGAGCAGTTTTTGGGGTTTTTTTAGCACAAAAACTTGCAGGTAAGCCATTTACTGTCGTTGGTGACGGAAGCCAGTCTAGGGATTTCCTTTATGTAACTGATGTTGCGCGGGCTTTTGTTTCTGCTGCTGAAAATGAAACATCCTTTGACTATTATAATCTTGGTTCAGGGGCCCCTAAGACAATAAATCATCTGGTTAAACTCCTGGGTGGAGATTCCATAAACATAGCAAATCGACCCGGAGAACCATCATGCACTTGGGCCGATATAAGCAGGATCTCGACTGATCTTGGTTGGACACCTGAAGTCTCTTTTGAGTCAGGTGTTCGAAGTATTCTTGACAACATTGATTATTGGAAAGATGCTCCTATTTGGACGGAAAATTCGATTAATGAAGCTACTTCCGAATGGTTCAAATACTTAGCTTAGGGGATAATGATGAAAATTAGTGATCTAGAAATAAAGTATAACAAAAAAATTATCTCGCCCGATCAGGCGATAAACTTACTCGGAGAACCTCCGCGACTAAAGACTGTAATACAATGCCATGGAACCTTTGATTTAGTCCACCCTGGCCATATAAGACATTTAATGTATGCTAAAACTTATGCTGATATCTTGGTTGTTAGCATTACTCCAGACCGTTTTATCGAAAAAGCGAACTACCGACCCTTTGTGCCAGAAAAGCTGCGGGCGTTAAATCTTGCTGCATTAGATTTAGTCGATTTCGTGATTATTGATGATAATTCCGAATCTCTAGAACTTATAAGAAAAATAAAGCCAGATTTTTTTGCAAAGGGATATGACTATGAATCTGAACAGCTAAACCCAAAGACTACTCTAGAGCAAAATTGCGTGGAAGAATACGGTGGAAAATTAATATTTACTCCTGGAGATATTGTTTATTCTTCTTCTAAAATAATTGAAACTGCTCGACCAGATATTTCTCTCGAAAAGTTACGTTCACTCATTTTGGCAGAGAACACTTCTATAACTGAAATCATTAATTCATTAAAAGGGATTGAGGAGGTAAAGGTTTTAGTGATAGGTGACACTATTGTTGATACTTACATCGACTGCTCTATGATTGGATCGAGCACTAGTAAGACTCCTACACTTAGCACCAAATATGACTTTGAAACTAATTTCCTTGGGGGTGCTGCAATAGTTGCTGCCCATTTAGCGGCAACAGGAGCAAAAGTGAAGTTTTCAACTATGGTTGGAGCTGATGATTTGGGTGATTTTGTTATTGAAAAAATCGGAAAGTATGGGATACAGTCCAAAATTATTAAAGAACCAAATCGACCCACAACAAATAAGTCTGTATACGTAGCAAATAATTATAAACTACTAAAAGTTGATAAGGTTGACAATAGGCCTGTTGAATCCAGCACTCTTAACCAATTTAGTTCTTATATAAATAATTCAGGTGTAGATGTTGTGATTTTTAGCGACTTTAGACATGGCATATTTTCGAAGTCTTCTATTTCAACTTTAAATAAAAGTATCAAAGAAGGAACTTTTAGGGTAGCCGATAGCCAAGTAGCAAGCAGATGGGGAAATGTACTTGACTTCAAAGGTTTTGATTTAATCACGCCAAATGAAAAGGAAGCAAGATTTTCACTTGGAGATCAAGACTCTACGATTCGCCCACTGGGTTCCGAATTGTTCTCGAAATCTGGCACAAAATTACTCATTCTTAAAATGGGTGATAGAGGAATAATGGTTTTTAGAGACGATTCAGGCAGTGCCCGTGATTTTTTCCAGATAGATTCTTTCGTAGAAAATTTGATTGACCCTGTTGGAGCAGGTGATGCATTATTAGCTTATTCTTCAGTAGTTTTAAGACATACGAAAAGTCCACTCGCCAGCGCAATTGTTGGTTCGATTGCAGCATCAATTGCATGTGAGAAAATTGGAAATACTCCGGTCAGTATCGCTGAAGTTCTGGATAGATTAAAAATGCTAGAGAAGAAAATGCTCTCATCGTGAAAATTGCAATTTGTGGACTTGGGGTACAAGGAAGAAAAAGACAGGCATTACTTGACAAAAACCAAGTTATTACGATTGATCCATTCAATAACAAAGCTGACTATACAACGTTAAGACAGGCTAATGAAGAGAATTTTGAGGCTGTGTTTATCTGTACGCCAGATAGCGAAAAATTTACATTACTTATGGAATCTTTAACTCTAGGAAAACACGTCTTAGTTGAAAAACCTTTACATCTAAGCCCAAGTGAATTTCTTATGGCTCATAACCTTTCAAAAGCCAAGAATTTGACCATTTACGAAGCATACAATCATAGATTTGAACCACACATAGAGAACGTGAAAAGAGCGCTAGATAACTCTATTATCGGTGATATCTATAAAGTAAGACTTTTTTATGGAAATGGAACAGCTCGATTGGTCAAACAGAGTTCTTGGAAAGATAGCAAGGAAGGTGTTTTAACTGATCTTGGAAGCCACTTGTGTGATTTGCTCCTTTATTTTTTCGGAAGTCAAAATTTTAAAGTTGACTATGTTCATCGAGAAAAGTTAGAAAATTTATCATCAGATTATGCCTTAGTTCAATTATCTGAAAAATTTACTGTACTGATGGAAATGTCATTACTAAGTTGGAAGAATACATTTACAGTTGAAATAATTGGTACTGCTGGGAGTATTCATGTTGAGGGCCTTTGTAAATGGGGGCCCTCAATTTTTACTATTCGAAAGCGAAAATTGCCTTCTGGTGTCCCCGAGGAAGATATTGAAATTATAGAGATGACTGACCCTACTTGGGAAAGAGAATCTAATTATTTTTTTGATTTGGTCAATTCAAATAATAGTGGAAACTTAAAAAATTCAGAATACTTAACAAATTTAATGAATACCATCAGCCATTACCCTAAACCATCATAATGCCTCTAAATATAGGAGTATTTGGCTTATCACACCTTGGAACTTGTTATTCAATAGCTTATGCTAGTAAAGGAGCTAATGTTATAGCTTTTGATTTTGATAAAAATACAAGAAATGAACGCTTTTTGGGCTATTTTGACCCTGCCGAACCAGATATATTGCAATTTTTACAAAAGCCTAATAAAAATTTTAGAATAGCAGATAATATTCTTGAGTTCGAGGAATGTGATTTGTTGGTATATGCAAAGGATACCAACTTTGATTTAGAAAAAGATTTGGCTTTAGGTTTAATCTCTGATGAAATTGAATTAATCTCTACAACTATCAAAAATGATGCCCCGTTAGTAATTATGAGCCAGGTGCCTCCCGGATTTACGAGACAGCTCGAAAACTTGAAGAGGGATATTATTTATCAAGTTGAGACGTTGATCTTTGGTAATGGGTTAAATCGTGCACTCAAACCAGAAAGACTCATCTTTGGAAAAATCAATCAAGAAGCGGTTTTGCCTGAGGTGGTGAGAAAGTTTGCAGAATCATTCAATTGCACCATTTTTGAAATGTCTTACGAATCGGCCGAACTTACTAAAATTGCAATTAATATTATACTCTCGGCAAATATTACTGCAGCTAATTCATTAGCTGAACTTGCAAACCTAAATGGAGGCAACTGGAAGCATATTGAAAGAGCGCTGCGTTTAGATCAAAGAATTGGTGAATACGCATACGTGTCTCCAGGTTTAGGTTTAGGAGGCACTAACTTACAACGGGATCTAAATTTTGCCACATCATCCGCTGAAAAAGATGGAATTAACGCAACTTTTTTTAAATCCTTAACAGATCATTCACTTCATATGCAAAATTGGCTAGTTCGAGAGATTACTAAAATTAAGCAAAATGGAGAAAAGCTAGACACGGTTACAATTTTGGGTTTAGCATATAAACCGGGAACCCAGTCCACTTATGGGAGCGCTGGTTATCAATTACTAGACATATTTGATTCGAACGTAAAGATTTTTGTTCATGATCCTGTAGTTCGTTTGCCGACTGAAAAATCTTCACGTAATACCGTACAAATCAATGATCCCAGAGTTTATCTGGGCGATAGTGATGTTGTTGTTTTAGCAACTGCCTGGCCAGAATATCAAGGCATTATTGAAGAGTTTCTCGAATTGGGGAAAATTGTAAAAATATTAGACCCACACCGAATGGTTCGTACGAATTCAAGCAACTTAGGCAAAAGTAAGTTGATTCAATTAGGTATTTATGAAAAATAAATTTGAAAGTCGAGTAGTTATTTTGGGAGCTTCAGGATTTTTGGGAGCTGAAATTGAAAAGCAAGCGCGTGAAAAAGACTGGAATGTCCTTGGTTTATCCTCACGAGATATCAATTTGCAGGAAGCTGACGCCGAAAAACAACTCTTAAAAATTTTACGCGATGGTGACACACTTATTTTTTCTGCTGGAAAAGTTCCAGTCCGTAATTCAAAAATGTTTTCCCAAAATTTAGAAATATTTGAAAAAGTCTGTTACGCCACTTTAGGTGTCGAACTTGCACAATTTGTATTGATTAGTTCAGACTCTGTGTATGGAAGTCAGAGTGGTTTATTCACCGAGCTCTCAATTTGCTCACCAGATACGCTTCATGGACTTATGAGTCTTTCAAAAGAAGTTATTTTCAATGGAATAAATTGTAAAATTAAATGTATTATAAGACCAACGCCAATTTATGGAAATGGTGATCCACACAACTCTTATGGGCCAAATCGTTTCTTAAAGCAATCTATGAACGAAGAAAAGATAACGATATTCGGAAATGGAACATCTATTCGAGACCATATCTTTAAAGAAGATGTCGCGCGTATCGTGAATGAAACTATTGCGATAAAGTTTTCAGGAATTCTAAATGCGGCCTCTGGTCATTCTTGCTCCTTCCTATCGTTAGCAAAAATCGTACAAAGCCTCTCACCTAACCATGTATCAATTGAACAATCGGGTAATGAAAGTACTCCGAGTTTTGTATATTACGATATATCTAAAATTACAAAAGTAATGCCCAATGTCCAGATACATGGAATTAAGAACGGACTTCTAAAGATACTTCAGAAATGATCCACAAAGTTGTTCGAAGGAGGCTTACTAATAGTATTTCTTATTTTCGATCAATACTTGGAGTTAGTTTCCTAATGTACAATTCAATTCTAGGTTTGGAGATTAAGAATGGGTCTGCAGCTAAATTTGATGGACCGATATCCTCGTACTAACAATCGCCTTCAAGAGCGAACAGCAATTAGCGATTTAGATCGAGAGATAGCCAGAAAATTTGATTTTGATTACTTTGATGGTCTACGTCAGTATGGGTACGGTGGTTACTACTACGACCCAAAATATTGGAAAGAAACTGTAGAACTATTCACTAAGCATTACAAACTCAAAAGCAATGCTCGAATTTTAGATATAGGCTGTGCAAAAGGTTTTATGTTAAGAGATTTTTGTGAAAAACTTCCTAACGCTTTTCTATGTGGCGTTGATATTTCAGAATATGCAATTAGAAATTCTGACTCTTTGATTAAACATTGTTTAGTAAATGGAAATGCCATAAGTTTACCGTTCTTGGATAATTCTTTTGATCTTGTAATATCAATTAATACTCTTCATAATTTACAAATAAATGACTGCATTACAGCTTTAAAGGAAATTGAGCGGGTAAGCCGGGGTTGTTCGTTTGTAATGGTCGATGGTTGGAAAACAGACGAAGAAAAAGATTTGCTCGAGAAATGGGTACTGACTGCTAGAACTATTTTGTCTGAAAGTGAATGGGTAAAACTATTTAAAAAAGCAGAATACACCGGAGACTTCCAGTTTTGGAAGGTTTGAACACAAAGAAAAGTATTTCAGTATGGACCCTTGAAAGTATCTTCGGCAGGTATAAAATCTATGTCAATGTCATTTCTATTGAGCATTTTTCGGACAGCATCGATAACATCTAACGCGTTCGGATAAAATGTGTCTTCAAGTACTTTTGCAACAGGTGCTGGACAGTCAGGCAAACCAATTCGAACGGGACTACATTTCAAAGAGGAAAATGCTTTTTCGGTAACCATTGCTGTGACCTCGCTAGTAACCCCAAAACGAACCCAACTGGTATCAGCAACTAACAATCTTCCTGTTTTGATCACAGAATTAAGAATTGTTAACTCATCAAGAGGGCGAATAGATATTAGATCAATAACTTCAACGTCTATTCCAAAGTTTGACAGATACTTAGCAGCTGATAGAGCTTCGAGTACCATAATTGAACATGCCACAATTGTTACATCGGCTCCTTGGCGAATAATTTTGGCTTTACCAATTGGCGTTTTAGTTGGTTCTAGTGGTACGTTGCCCTGAAGATCAAATAAACTTCGATGCTCTAGAAGTACCACTGGAGATTTAGATTCAAATGCACTCAAAAGTAAGCCTTTGGCGTCTTCTGGAAAAGTAGGCATTAATACAGCCACTCCTGGAAAATGAGCTAGAACAGACTGCAAGCTTTGTGAATGGGTCGCCCCTTGACCCCAGCCTCTCCCAATTATCGCACGAATAACAACAGGTGCTGCGGGCGCATTCCCACCATACATGTAATTCCATTTTGCAGCTAAATTCATTAGTTGATCTAAACTCAAAAGCAAGAAATCATTTCTGTAGTGAACTAGTAGTGGGCGAGAGCCTGAAGCGGCAGCACCAATGCATATTCCTGTAATTGCATTTTCCATAGCAGGAGCTTCAAAGACTCTTGCCTTCCCGAATTTCTTAAAAGCATCTTTGGTTGTTCCGAACACACCTGACGCATAATCAACTCCAATTCCTGTTACAAAAATTGAAATATCTTTATCCATAGCCTGAACTAGGCCCTCAGACAGGGCATCTGAAAATGATAAATTTCTAATCATAATTCACCTGAATTCAAAAGTAGCTCGCTTGGCTCTGGTTTATCTGCCCTACTAGCACTATAAAATTCTTGCTTAATTTTACTCTCTAAATCTAAAGTTATCTGGTTAAGATAATCATCTGAGCAATAATCCAATAACTTGTGTCTAAACGTTGTGATTGGGTCTTTCCCTTGCCAAAAGAGGAACTCCTCTTTTGTCCTAAATTTTTTACCAACCTCATGATCAAAATTAGGGCCAACATGTTCGCGTAAACGATATGTTTTTGCCTCTATATATATTGGTCTTGGATTTTCTCTTATATCTTGAATTAATAGCTCAGCTAAACTTGCCACTTTTAAAATGTCATTGCCGTCAACTTCAAATGACTCTACCCCAAAGGATTCTGCTCTACTTTTAAAATTTGATTTTTTACTCTTACGTGAGTCTAATGAACTTTCCGTCGAATAACCATTATTTTCACAAACAAAAACCGATGGTAAAGAATGAATTGATGCAAAATTTAATGATTCATAAATTACCCCCTCTTCCCAAACTGCATCTCCAAAAAAAGCCACACTAACATTGTGCTGATTTTTTAATCTAGAGGTTAACGCACTGCCTACTGCTAGGGAAACACTCTGACCGAGTATTGGTGTAGATGCAAAGAATATGGAATTACTATGAGTTAAGTGAACTGAACCTCCTCTGCCACCAGAACTTCCAAATTTACTACCATGTAATTCTGCAAAAAGACTGAAAACAGATCCTCCGCTTGCTAAAAAATGATTATGGCTTCTGTGTTGTGTGTAAACGGAATCCAATTCAATGAGGGCTGAACAAACACCTACTGCAATTGCCTCTTGCCCAGTGCCTAAATGAATAGCTGTTCGCATTTGCTGTTCACTATACTTTTCCGAGATTAAATCTTCAACTAACCTGATTGTGATCATTTTTGACCATAATGAAATTAACTGCTCGGGAGTAAAAAAGTTTGTATTATCTTCGCGTAACATAAAGCAATACTACCAATCTATACTTGAATTATCTACAAAAGAGTTGATTTATTGGTTTTTACACAATTTATAAAAGACTCTCGTAGAGGCAAATTTCTATTGAATTTTTTGCGAAAGGGCTGATGCTAGAGATAAAATTACGGAGAAAGTGTTATTCAAATTCCTGCTAAAGTGCGCGACTTGCACTAAATTTAATGCTACCGCTCTGGTTTGGAAATATCCTTTGGTGTTATGATCATATTGGCGAGAAACTCGTGACGCTTTAGTGGGGGATCAGCGTCTTCGATCGGATAACCAAATTTAGATTGTGGATAAACCCCTGAATCCTCCGCGATTTCTACATCAATAAAAAAGGGTCTACCACTTTTAACCAATATTTTAAGTTGAATTTCCAAATCAAAACTGGTTGCAACACTTACGTACGGGATTTCAAATGCTTCACACAATTTAGAGAAATTAGGGAAGCTTAATCCTTGTTCTCCTAAACTGGTTCCTAAATGAACACCCCCTAGCCATTGATCCTCTGTTTGACGCACCATCCCGTAGCCTGCATTGTTTATTAAAATTATACCAATAGGGAGTTTTTGATTTTGCACTGTTGATAATTCTTGAAGGTTCATCATTAAACTACCATCACCAACTACACAAATGACGGGTAAATTTCCCAGCGAAATTGACCCACCAATTGCCGCTGGCAATGCCCAACCCATTGCAGTGTTATTACAATCATGATGAATTCGTTGCCCGAATGATACTTTTAGGCCTTGCATAACCCAAGCAACTGCGCACCCTGTATCCAAAAAAATATGGTGATTGCCAAACCATTTATTAAAAACAGTCACCATGTCTGTAGGTGATATACCAGTTTTTTTCTCTTTTGGCCCTTTTTCGATACTTGGATAAGAATTCTTTAATTTAGTTATGTACTTTTTCCAATCAAACCATGAATTTCTGAATCCTAATCCTTTAGGTAACTGTTGGATGAACTCCTGTAAAAAAATAAATGAACTTGTATTGACTTTAAAGTCGATCACCTTACCAAGGGAATCAAATTTTTTAATTTCAAACTCGTCTATATCTACCATCGCGATTGTTGCAGATCTTGCCCAATCAGAAATTGGAGTGCCGGTCTCTTTTGTGCTCAGACGCGAGCCAATTGATAGGATAAAATCAGAATTTTGCACTACAAAATTTCCAACTCTTGTACCATGAGTTCCAAATGTTCCACAAAGCCATTCATAATGGGAGTCCACTAAGTCTTTACCGCGCCAAGTTGTGAGTACAGGTATACCAACTTGCTTCAATACATCTTCAATTAAAGGTCTATTTTCAATTTGGTTTGCACCAGCGCCAAGAATTAGAACTGGGCGTTCAGACAATAAAAGTTTATTGATAATTTCACTAATTTTTTTTGAAAGTACGCTTTCATTATCTAATTGACTAATTACACCTAACTCTGCAAAAGGATCAAAACTTCGCAATAAAAAGGTATCTACTACTTGACGCTGTATGTCATCAGGAATATCAATAAGCGCTGGACCTGGGCGGCCAACCTTCATAAAATATAGTGCTTTCTCTAACTCATATCTTACTTCTGTACTCGAAAGCACCAGTTTTGAATATTTAGTAACGTCTTTTGTCATTGAAATAATGTCGGTTTCTTGGAAACCAAACTGACGTACTCCCATTTTGTTTTTCATTCGAAACGTAGCTACTTGGCCGGTGATATGAAGAACTGGGATGGAGTCAAACCATGCTCCAGTTATGCCTGTAACAAGGTTGGTTGCCCCAGGGCCACTCGTGGCGACAGCGCATCCAAAATTTGAATTGACTCTAGCATACCCATCAGCTGCCATACTCGCCGCTTGCTCGTGATGACAATGAATTGTTTTCATAAGTGGATGGCTGTTAATTGAATGTAAAAAATGTATCGATGCCCCTCCCGACACAATAAAAACATCACGCACACCATTCTTGAAAAGAAACTCAGCAACATAGTCAGATACCTTCATAAATCTATTTTTATTATTAGTCACTTTTTGTACCTCACTGAATACGTCTTAGTCTAAAAAAATTTGAATTTTTGGTCAAGGTTTCCAATAAAGTACCTTTTTTATCTCGCCATCGATCATGCACTGTTGACAGATTCCGCCCAGAAACTAGAAGTTCATTCTTTATGCACCATTGAATATGCAGATAAATATCTTCTAAAGCAGTTCCCGGTGTATTTTGAAAATCAATAGTTTTATTGTAGTTGATGCCAGCTCTTTCTCTCGCATTTAACGTTTCCTCGTGAATTTTAGTGTTTACAAACCCTGGTCCTATACTAAAAAAATTACATTCCGAATATTCAGAGTCTAGTAACTCTGTAATTTTAATTAATGCTATTTTAGAAACACAATAAGCACTGTAACAATCAAAAGAACTATTTGTCCCGCCGCCGGCAAAAAATACCACGGATGGTTTATTGTACTTAGATCTAATACTCCAAATTCCATGTAGTATGTGAACTGGACTGCTAAAATTGACATGAAAAGAATCTGACCATTCTGAAATAGGAACTTCAAAAAACTTACCAATTGGCTCCATGGTGCCAGAGGCATAAATTACCAAGTCCCACGCAAAATTTGCTTTCTGTAATGTTCTAACGCAATCTTCAACCGATTCCTTGGAGCTCAAATCACAATGTATATCAAAATCTGCATAATAATTTTTGGGTGCATAAATCTTTCTATAAGTCCCAAATACGATCCACCCATCCTCTTTATATCTCTTGGATAGGAAGCCACCAATATCGGAATTAATTCCTACAATTAAAACTGTCTTACTTTTCATTAGCTATTTATCACTCTTTCTTCCTCGTGAGAGGTAAATCTATAGTGATCTCAAATAAATCTATAGTCTAGTTTAACCCTAAATACGTCCTTGTTGATGTTTATACGCAATTAAAACTTAAGTTTTTGCTCAATACTTTATCGTCTCACCTTATATTTCGCCCAGAAAATTATTATTTGTTCCTAACCCCAACATCAATGCCAAAAAATGCTAGTCTTGTACTGAGGCCTTAAACAAATTAAAGAGGTAAGGCTGTTGTGAATCCATGGGAAAAATATAATTCGGAGAGCATTTTTTGACTTAAATCATAATGATAATCTAATTGTGTTGAATGCCGTAGATTTTTAGTATGGTACATTTCTGCTCGCAATGGAAAATATGATTGAGAGACCAGATTTGCTAGCTTTTATTGCCAAAAATTTTTACATGCACTCGCGCAAAAGCGAATGGTGGGGAACTTATTCCGAATTGCTCTCTATTGATATAAAAAATCTAAATACTCCGACTAATGACACATTCACTTTCGGTGAAATTGGTTTGATTAATTTTCCATTTATAAGTTTCGGTTCAGTAAACACCACAAACCTCTTTAATTTGGATGAATTAATTATATTTAGTTGGTATTTAAAAAATAGAAAAAAATATACGAGAGTTTTAGATCTTGGGGCGAATGTAGGACTACATTCATTAATTATGTCTAAAATGGGATTTTCGGTCGATGCTTATGAGCCTGATCCAGAACATTTTAGGCTATTGGAAAGAGTAGTTTCACGAAATTCTCCTCTAACAGCAAGATTAATGGCACACCAGCAAGCTGTTAGTAACGTTGCAGGAAAAGTAGAATTTATTCAAATGTTGGACAACACAACTGGTTCACACATTTCAAATGCGAAATCTGCACCATATGGGAAGTTAAAAAAAATCTTAGTTGAAGCAGTGACTATTGAATCTATTCTAGAAAAAAAATTCGATTTTGTGAAAATGGATGTTGAAGGGTCTGAAATCATTTTGCTTTCTGCTATTTCTAAAAGAAATGTTCTGAAAACTGAATTTATGGTCGAGATTGGAAATCCAGAGAATGCTAGACTTTTGTTTATAGAGATCAAACGTTTAGGTTTAAATGCATTCTCTCAAAAAAATAATTGGGCTCGAGTTCTTTCGGTCGAAGATCTTCCGACTTCTCATAGAGAAGGGAGCGTATTTCTCTCATCAAAGTCTCAGATGGACTGGACTTGATAAGAATTTATCTTGAATAAGACGTCAAGTATTTTTGCGGTTAACTTTATTATCCTTATAAATCTACAAGTAGGACTTAAATAGAATTAATTACTTGTTAATATTATTTGCAAACATTTAAACGAAATTTATATTATTAAAGTATAACTTGCTGGGTTCAGTAACCATGGTAGTGCTTAAATATAGATTGTTTTCTGCTTAAAAAGCCAACTTTTTTACAGATGAATGTAAGAAGTATAATTAATCCCGAAATTTTTTACGAGAAAAGAGTTAGAATTGAGATTTTAACTACCAATATCAATTGGAGGAGAGGTATAGTCCGACATATGAGAAAAGTTTACCGACCCTATATTCGGCTATTTTTACTCTGGACTAGACAATTTGCACGGCTAAGACTTGAAGGTTTACATTGGTATAGCGCAAAACCCATAATTGATGGAGGACTATGGTCCCCCAAAGATAGTAGTTTGACTAAATTAGAGTTGGTATACTCCAAAAGTTTCCAAAATAAAACTAAAAGTTTTTCCTTTGCTCGTCAAGTTCACCGATTATGGAATCAAGCAGAAATTATTGAAGTTGAAGGCAACTTTCACACTGCGGTAAGCTTGAAGCAGGAAATTCTCGAAATATCATGGCAGAAATATGGACTTAAGAAGGGAGAATTTGTCCCGCCATTTATTGAATCAGATTGGTTGCATGCTTTTGGACACCAAGCTTGTTTAGGATTTTTCTCACTGGCGCAACAATTTGGCTTTGTCCACCCAGAACGAAGAACTATTTTAGACCTTGGGAACGCAAATCTTAACAGACCTATACTCCATGAGATTTTGACAAATTTTAATGTTTGGAAATCAAAAGGCAAAGCGAACATTCTGGAGCACCCAGATCTATTTTGCTTAACTGAAAAAATGACTATTCTGTCAACACCTGATGGGTTTAAACACTTTAATGAGATTATGGACAAAGTACTCTTGGCAATGAACACTCAAGATACCAAACAAAATTTCGGTTTAAGTGAAGAAGAGGTTGCTAACGCCCGTAAACAGCTATCAATTCTTGGACTTCCTGACGATGCTTGGTTTGTAGGATTACATGTTAGGCAAGATTACCGAATGCAAGAAAGAGATTCGGATATCTCTAGTTATATAGCATCAATTAAGTTCATTACTAGTAAAGGTGGGTGGGTTATTAGAATTGGAGACTCACGCCAACAACCACTTCCGTACTTACCGAATGTTATAAATTTGATTGACGAATCTAAAAATATGGCAAATTTGCATGATTATGTTCTCACTAAATGTAGATTTTTTATGGGCAATACTTCTGGACCTGTAATGTTTCCCTTACTATTCGGTATTCCGACACTCGTATCAAATGCTGTTGCTATTGGTAAGAACACCTGGCGTGGAGCCAGCCCTACTATTAGTATTCCTAAAGTCTGGGTTGATTTAGAATCAAAACGTGAGCTTTCCATTCTCGAATCTCTTGAATTGGGGCTAGGATTCGTAGAATTATCTTCTAGTAAAAATGGAAATTTTAGAACTAGAAATAATTCATCAGAAGAAATCCTGTTGGCAACGGAGGAATTATATTCATATCTTGACAATAAACAGATCATTTTAAGTACCACCCAGAATTCCTTGTTAATGTTAAGAAAAAAATTAGGAGCCGTCAGTTTTGGATTAATTTCCGAATCATTTCTTGCAAATCACTAATTTGTCCATTACCTAAATTATCAATAAGGAATATTAAACTTAAGCACAATCTAAGGGGTGATTTATGAAAAATTACCCCTAATAACGAATGCTCATATAGTTATGCTAATTTAAAGAATAAATCATTGAAGTTAGTGGTTTTGTGTGGCTTTAAAATGGACACTCAAATTTATATTGGTAAATCGCCAAATTTTCAGACGAATGCGGTTAAATTTTAATCAAAAGAAAGTCTCGTGTTATTGAATAGTAACTAGGTACACGAAGTGCTAGACATAGAAATTGATTCTATTTCGTTGATGAACACGCAAATCCCCTTTTTATCTAAAAGTGATGAAACAGGTATAGCTACGAGGGCTGCTTTTAGAATGCTCACCTGCCTCCTAAGCACAGGAATAGACACTACGATATGGAATTTATTTTGAACCAAACTTTCATTACAGAATTGGCTAAAATTGGGGTCATTATTTTGGAATTTACGGGTTTAGTATTTACTATATTAATCATGAGCAATTTTTAAAAAAGCCAAAAAAATTTAACCTATTTAATTGCCAACTACTTCAATGTTCGGTAAAGGAAACAAAAGTTTACCTCCATTAGATAAAAAATTTTCTGCACGATCTAAGATTCCCGACCTAAAATGCCAAGGAAGAACAAGTGCAATAGATTTCTTGTTTCCCATTTTTAGAATCTCTTCTTCAGGGACTATTGGTATAGCTGAGCCTGGAGTAAGTTTTCCAAATTTTTTTGGATTTATATCACCAATTGAATTAATGAAGTTACCATTCAACTCGGCCCATTGAAGCAAGACATTTCCCTTAGTGGAGGCTCCCAGACCAAAAATATTAAAATCTAAAACCTTGTAATTATTAACGATATCTTTTATATTATCTCGATGGGTCAATGCTTCATGTACAAATTTTTCCATCGCAGATCCATTCTGAAAACCAAGCTTAACTTCACGGGCTAACAGAAAATCTACAAATGGGTCAACTGGTTCTATCAAATTAGATTTTTTTGCGGTTATTGCAACACTTCCCCCATTTGTAGAATTCAATGTTGCATCAATAAGCTGAAAACCTGAATTATTTAGCAAAAATCGAAGATCATGAAGTGAAAAATAAAGTAAATGCTCATGACATATAGTGTCGTAAGAGGTGGTAGCCACCATAGTTGGCAAGTAACTCTGTTCGAAGTGCCAAATTCCGCCATCTGATAGTATTTGAAAAACATCGTTAGCAAATTTGATTGGTGCCTCTAAATCATAAATGACCGACACACTAGTAACTAGATCCGCAGGTTCATTAAAATTTTGCCAGTATACACTCGCTGAAAAATATTCCGATATTTTTATTGAATCAGCAGGATAGTAATCGTCAAGGATATTTATAAGGGGGTCAATTCCAATTTTGATAATATTTTTATCTTGATAACCACTCAATAATATTCCATCATTACTAGCAATATCCACCACAACAGCTTGCTTCCTTGCCCTAATATATTGTTTTTCAAGATTTTTAGCCTTAGCTTGTAAGTGACTCACCATATTTAGATTTAAATGTGACTCATAACCGTAGTTAGCGCCGTAAAGAAGTTCTGGTGGATAAGAATGTAGTAATTGAACTAAATGACAATTGGAACACTGAGCCAAAACTAATTCTGCTTTTGGAGCGTTCTCACCTGGAGCTAAAAAAACACCAGTCAAACTTAATTTTCCTAAATCCATCAATGCAGATAGGTTAGAAGTTCCGCATAGGCGACATAATTTTGTTAAAGTAGCAATTGGATTCACATATGAATCTTATCCATTATTTTACAATTTTTGTTAAAATGCGACATAATATTGTATATGCGTGCATTAATAATTGGTATCAGAGGGCAGGACGGAACTTTCCTAAAAAAAATTTTAGTACAGAACGGATATTCTGTTTTTGGAGTTTTAAGGCCAGTAGTGCATATGGGCTTAAATTGGCAAAATGATGTAATCCAATCTATAACAGAAAAACAACAAGAGAGAGACATTGAAATTGATTTAGCAGATTCAAATTTATGCAATCAATATCTAAATTTAGTAAAACCAGATCGAATTTTCCACCTCGCAGCAGAACATGCACCAGCTTTAGAAATGGCATCTGCAGAAAATAACAAATCACAAGAAATGTATAAATGCCATGTTTCTTTAACTCAAAATTTACTAGAGTGGGTTAAATTGCATACAAAAACAAGGTTAGTAGTGGCTCTAACGTCACAAATGTATAGTCCCTCCTTGTTTCATAGTAAAATAACTGAAAAACATGTTTACTCACCGCAAAATCTTTATGCTAAGACGAAGCTGGAAGGATTTAACCTATTAAAAAAATACCGACAAGAATATGGTTTGTTTGCTAACGGTCTGATCTTATTTAATCATACTTCAACGATTGCAAAACCAACTTATTTATTTGGAGAAATAGCACAACAATTAGTTGACTTTAAAAATCAGGAACGACAGTATATTGATATTCAAAATGCACTACAAAAAATAGATATCTGTGATGCGTCTGAAGTATGTGAAGCTATCTATCGATCGATTGAGTATGATTTTCCTAAAGACTATGTAATATCCTCAGGTAAAATAAATAGTATAGAGTCCATAATTGTTGAGGCTGCACAATTACTAAAAATGGAGTTCTCTAAAAAAAATATACGGTCTTTGCAGAAGAAAAAGAAATTTGCTTATATTCATGGTGACCCCACGGAAGCTTTTAAACATCTAAACTGGAGGGCACAAAAAACTCCAGCACAAATTTTGAGGGATATGGTGAATTCTATAATTTCAAATCAATCTGCCTTGGAGAATAATAACTAAATTAAATGCCATTTAATTGAACCAAGAATCAAGAAAAATTCATATAAATTATAATTGAATCAATATTACATTTTACAATTAAATATATTAATAAATTCATTTTTGTCAACATGAGTGGATGTTTTTGTATTTATGAACCCGCTAGACACGATCATGTACTTTTTGATTAAATGCAGGAGGCTAAAAATCATGAGTTTACTTTGGATATGCCTACAATCTTTATTTTCCGATATTTTTAAAAATCGTATACTTAGAGTAATAATAAATGTTCTATCTGATCAATTTACGAAATTTCCTTTAAGCTCCCAAAATCTATATATAATATATTACATCAAGTTATTGATTTATTGCATTTTTAAGCAATTCCATGAGATAATTGTTTCATGTTATTGAAGTCAGATGCAAATAAATTTATAAGGCCATTTGTGTATAGTGATTTAATTAGAGTCGGAAATCTAGCAGATGGTGGATATGTAATTCCAGA
>Ga0114976_10000284_pt1 | contig 31089 bp, 33 predicted proteins | sample S_130805_EF_Meta_FD_87319 | JGI IMG/M metagenome (GOLD analysis project Ga0114976, IMG submission 87319) | Freshwater microbial communities from Lake Simoncouche, Canada to study carbon cycling - S_130805_EF_MetaG | ecosystem: Environmental > Aquatic > Freshwater > Lake | place: Lake... | reverse complement strand
TATACCTATGCGACTTTGAATAAAAAAAATAGGAAAAACGTCTTCTATAAATATCGCTAAACCAACTAATAGAAATAATGGGAAAAGTAAAAAAAATAAAAAAAATGAAAAAATACGATTAAGCATTATAAGTAAAAAGAATTAACGATTTTAAAATAAATACATGTATATTATAGTGAAATATGAATTAGTATTCTATGAAAGAATTTAAATGGTAAATTATAAATTTAGTTTATTAAATATTTGTATAAATATCTAAATTTTTATAATCTTTAATATGCCAATCAATCCCTTCATAATCTTTAAAAAAGATGCAAGGACCATCTGGGTTGTTAATGATTTTAAAAACGGTAACTTCTTGGATAGCTTCAATATGATGCATAGCACCCTCCATGCGAAAACAAGGTAGACAAAATCCTACATATGTGTTAATATCAAACGTATGCTCAAATGATTTGTTTTCTTTTATTTCAAATCTTATTCCATCTCCAGTTAAGAACATATAAGTATGGTTCTCGGAAATTTTTTTAAATCGACTTACTGGGAATAATTTTTTTAAAAAAAGTACATAATTATATGAGTTTTTTACATGTATTTCTATATGATCAAATTGAATCATTATTTTATGTTTAATAAATTTATATTTTGAATAACAGAGTTAGAAGACCAGCCAAAGTTTTTTCTAGCTAAACTGTCATTAAATGTTAGTGAGGAGGTTATTTTTTTTAATTTAATTGAATTTAATGGGAATTTTTCTCCAAAAAAATCACCAAATTTTGCTATGATATAAGCCAAATAATAGGGCAAGTTGGGTGTAAATATTTTATTTAATTTTTTTGAAATGCTTTTACTTAAATCATTAAAAGTAGGATGAGCCCCATCCGTTAAATTGTAAATTCCGCCTACATTTGCAACTATTATAATAAAATTTGCAATGTCCGAGGCTAATACCATACTTTTTTTTGCATTCCCACCGGCTATGTTAAAATAAAAACCTTTTTGAATTCCTCGAATCATAGAACCTAGATTTCCCGGTGGATTAGGGCCCACAACAAGAGGTAACCTAAGAATTGTACATATTACATTGTGTTTTTCGCACCATTTAATTACAATATCTTCCGCCAAAATTTTGCTTTTACCGTATGGGTCTTCAGCAAGTAATGGAAATGATTCATCTATGTTTTCACCTTTTATTAAACCATAAACACTCACTGAACTTATAAAAACGAATTGATTTGGTATGTGTTTGGACAAACCTGATAATAAGTTCAATGTTCCAACTACATTTACGTCGTAGAAAGAAGCTATCTGTTCATTTGATTGTGGAATTAAATGTGCTTTACCTGAAGCGTGCACTACCAAATCAAATGAATTATTAAATTCAGGAATTTGCTTTGATAAGTCTATATTGTAAAATGAGGCGCTCCTGGAAAGCGTTTTAATGCTGTAATTTTTAAGATGACTACCTAATTCTTTGCCAAGAAATCCATTTGAACCTGTTAGAAGAATATCCATAAAATGTATTAATTCAAATGTTCTTTATATTTTTTTAATACTATGTCTTCTGTGAAATTATTGGTTACAAAGTCTCGTGCATTTATTCCATATTGTATAAATTCCTTTGGGTCGTTTAAATTATTTAATAAATGTAAAATTTCTTTTTCATTATCCCAACTAAAGCTCCATCCTATGTTATTTTGATTAATATAATTATCAATTTCAGATTTTTTATCTCCAATATAAAGAATTGGCTTTCCAGCAGACATAATATTATATACTTTAGAGGGAACACCAAGTCCAAACATTCCTTCACAAAGTGTTACCAAGCCTATGTCACAACAATTTAAAAAATTATTCTGTTCAATTCTTGGTTTACTATTAAACATATATACATTTTTTAGATTTTTGTCTAGAATATATTCTTCTATAATTTGTTTATTAGCACCGTCGCCTATTATTATTAAAACTAATTTATCATTATTGATTTTCCCAAATAAGTTTAGAAAAATTTCTAACCCTTGTACACGTCCAATATTTCCCGCAAACTCTATTATAATTTTATCCTTAAAGTCAATATTAAAATATTCGTTTCTATCTATATTGGAATTAGGAAAAATTAAATCATGATCAGCCCAGTTTGGTATAATAGAAATTTTTTGTGAATTAATCCCTTTTGAAATAAAGTATTGTGCCATATCTTCACCACAAGCAATTAATTTATCTGCTTGCTTATACCCAAAATTCACAAATTTTAATATTAAATTATAAATAACTGATTTTTTTTTGAGGATGCCAGAAGCCACAGCATTTTCAGGAAAAATATCTTGTAAAATTATAATTAATTTAAATTTAAAAACTTTCTTTAAAAAGCCAACTACAAATAATAATGTTGGCGGATTAGTAACTAAAACAACTGTTTCCTCTTTTTTTACTCTAATTATTATTTTAAAGAATACAGAAATAGTGAAATAAAAAAAAACGAAAACCCTATTTAGTAATTTGTTCTTATCTAAGCTAGGTGTTTGTATTCTGAATAAATTAATTTTTTCATTTAATTTATCTTTCGTGCTTAAGTTTCTAGATTGATAATCGGAAGAGCCGCAAATGACATTTACTTGTCCAATGTTAGTTAATGTTTCTGCTATTTTAGTCATTACATAACCCGTTGATGTCTCATCAGGATAAAATAGCTGTGATATAATCCAAAAATTTTTCACTTATCAGAAATTATACCTTATAAAAATGTTTTTTAACTGTGTCTTTCTTCCAAACTGTTCTATTTACAAAATCTATGTAGCTTAAAATAATTCTTACAACTTTAATTGAAACATTATCGACATTATAATCATTAATAATTCTGGTAGTCTGGTTGTTTTTAATAAACTGTGAAACTACAACATCAATTGATTCAATAACTCGTTCTCTTTCTATTCCAGACATTATAACAGTTCCTTCATCCATTCCTTCAGGTCTTTCATGTGCCATTCTGATCATTATTGCAGGAAAATTTAAAATGGATGATTCCTCTGTAATTGTTCCGCTATCTGAAATAACACAACATGCATTCTCTTGTAAAGAAATATAATCAAAAAAACCCATTGGTTTCATATAATTAACTAGTGGATTTAGTTTTATATTATCTTTTATGTCGTCTAATCTTTTTTGTGTCCTTGGATGTGTTGAAACTATAACAGGATATTTATACTTCTCGGCTAATGCATTTAATGAATCTACAAGTTTTTTAAGATTTTCTGGATAATCCACATTTTCTTCTCTATGAATTGAGACTAAAAAATATTCACTTTTTTTCAATGATAATTTTTTTAAAACTCCGCAACTATTTATTTGAGGGCGATAGAAGTTAAGTATTTCTTTCATGCATGAGCCAGTTTTAATAATAGTTTCAGGTCTTACACCTTCTTTAATTAAATAATCTCTAGCTTGTTCAGTGAGAGGCATATTAATATCACTAAGGTGATCAACAATTTTCCTATTAAGTTCTTCTGGAACTCTTTGATCAAAGCATCTATTTCCAGCCTCCATGTGAAAGATTGGAATTTGTCTTCTTTTTGCTGATATAACAGATAAACAAGAATTAGTGTCTCCATATAATAAAACAGCATCCGGTGAAACTTTTTCAAATACCTCATCAGATTTTATCAAAATATTTCCTATTGTTTCTGCAGTCGTGCTTCCAACAGCGTTTAAAAAATAATCTGGTTTTTTTACTCCTAAGTCATTAAAGAATATTTCATTTAACTCGTAATCATAATTTTGTCCAGTATGAACTAAAATGTGTTCAACACAATTGTCTAGCTCAGCCATAACTCTACTTAACTTAATGATTTCTGGTCTTGTGCCAACAATTGTCATTACTTTGGTTTTCATATTTATATCTCTTTTAATAATATTTTGAATTTGATTGAGAATCAATGAACAATTCTTCTACAAGCTCTTTCCAATTTGGCTTTATGAGACCTGTATCTTTATAAAATTTTGATGAATCTAAGTCTTTATTTGATGTATAGCTGTTGTCTGGTATGATAGAAGATTCATTATTAAAGTAGGAATTAAATAGATTTACTAATTCATATTTTGTAATGCTATTAGAGGATACATTATAAATACCATGCATGTCAGGAAAATCTCTTATTATTTTATCAACATAATTTGCCATCCTAAAAGTTGTAATACCAGAATATATGACATTTGTATATCCATTAACTGTAGTTTTATTTTGATTTAAAAACCATTCTAATAGTTCGGTTTTATTCTCTAGCTCTCTTCCAATCATCGAGCCTCTTAGGGTTACAGAATTTTTACTAACCACTTCTCCAAGTGCTTTTGTTTTCCCATACGTATCCTCTGCATCCGTTACACTTGCCTCTGTATAAAAATCCTTTTTTCCTGAAAAAACACAATCTGTACTAAAATGGATTAGTCTTTTGTTGTTTATTTTTGTCCAATTATCAAGAAAATGGGGTAATGCAGAATTTATAAGTATTGATTTATACATGTCATCGTTTATTCCTCTTCTAATAGTGACACCAGCAGCATTAATAATTACATCTGGTGATATATTATCAAGAATGATTTTAAGTTTGTCAAATTGAATTAAATCAAAATTTTCAATAACTTTATCCTTATTAAATATTTCGGAAAAGTTAATTTGATCTATCTGCTTTTTAAAAAGCACCCAAGTGTCTAGGTAATTCTTAGATAAAACTTGGTACATTTTATGTCCAATCATACCATTACCACCTAAAATCAATATTTTCATTTATAGTAATTCATTTTTGACATATTCTAACTCTGACAATATTTTTTCAAGTTCAATATCAGATAACCTATATGTATTATGTGAATGATACTCTTCCATTTCTGTCACCTTGCTATCTCCTTCCTCAAAATATTTACCATAATTTAAGTCTCGATTATCTGCCTTGATACGATAGTGTGATCCCATATCTTCAGAATTAGCAAACTCTTCACGTGTTAACAAAGATTCATAAAGTTTTTCGCCATGTCTTGTTCCAATTATTTTTATATTTAATTTGCTATTAAATATATTCAACATAACCTTTGCTAAAGATCCTATAGTTGAAGCAGGAGCTTTTTGAACAAAAATATCCCCTGGCATTCCATGTTCAAAAGCAAAAAGTACTAAATCAACCGCTTCCTCTAATGTCATAATAAATCTAGTCATATTAGGATCTGTCACTGTAATATCATTATCGGTTTTAATTTGATCTATAAAATGTGGCACTACTGATCCTCTTGATGCAAGAACATTTCCGTATCTGGTAATAGTAATTATTGTATTAGTTTCCATTCTAGATTTAGCAATAGCAACTTTTTCCATAACACCCTTAGTCATACCCATAGAGTTTATCGGATAAACTGCTTTATCAGTACTTAGACAAATTACTTTTTTTACATTAAATCGAATAGCAGAATCAAGTACATTTTCAGTTCCCAAAACATTGGTCTTTACTGCTTCTATTGGAAAAAATTCACACGAAGGGACTTGTTTCAATGCTGCTGCATGAAAAACATAATCTACACCAGTCATTGCAGCATCAATACTTTTAATATCTCTTACATCTCCTAAATAAAATTTGACTTTATTTGAATTTAGCAATACTCTCATATCATGTTGCTTCTTTTCATCGCGACTAAAAATTCTTATTTCTTTAATATCGGTATTGAGAAATTTTTTTAACACTGCATTTCCAAAAGATCCCGTTCCACCTGTAATTAACAAAACCTTATTCTTAAACATATTTTGGCTGTTTTAATTTATAAACAAAGAAATTTATGTAAAATCCCAATATTATTTGGAATACAGTAACCAAGCTGATGAAATTATCAAAAAAAACACTTGTGAATAATGCATAAAACAGAACTGAATAAGAGACTATACTGCCTAGCTTACCTGTTTTTGCAGAAAAATAAAAGAGTATACTTATTAATTGTAAAACGGAAACAAAGATTACAGCTCCAATTAGGCCAAAGTCATGCATGTAGTTTGCAAAAAAACTTGACACATTAAATGCCTCATCATCTAGTTCAACAGAATATTTGTCAGTTTCATCATATATTTTATCTCTAATAAAAGAAGGGATGAGCCCAACTAATGAATACTTAAATGAATACTGAGGCTTCAAATTATTAACATTCAAAACTATATTATTGATAGGTGTAGTTGCATACAAATAAACCCAAACAAAACCTGTGGGAATATTTTCTGCTATACCTTGGTACTTTTCACTAACAAAAGTTGAAGTAGTAAAATTATCAATCTCTCCTCCTCTAGTATCTCCTAAAATTCCGAAAATAATGACAAATCCAATAATACATGAAAAAATCAGAAAAAGTTTCTTCAAATTAATCAGATTCATTAGAAAATATACACAAAGAATTTCTACTAAAACCCACAGCATTGCTGCTCTTGACATTACTAAAATAGGCCAGAGTAACATTATTATGACTCTCTTTAAATATTTGTTCTCCTTTTTGAAACGGTAAAGAATAAAAAAACCAACAACACTAGTATAATAACAAGCATTCAACAAACCATGGAGTGTAGGTATCCCAAACGCTTTATAGTCTAGGTCATATTGATGAAGAACTACTACTGATATAAGCGGAATACCTTTGAAAAATATTATTTCAAAGATCGTGAAAATAAACCAAAATTTAAAAATTCGATTTATTACTTTTTCAAATCTTAAAATAGTCAATTCTGTATTTTGTTTGGTAGCATTTAACAACCGATTTTTCAAATTCCTAGTTAATAAAAAACGTATGGCATAAATAATGCCATAAAAAGTGGTAAAAACAACGATACTTGACCAGATCAAGAGATTTGTGCTTGAATTCAGACCACTTATATTATTTGTGAATTCAATTGAATACAAATAAAGCGTCAAAATCCACACTAACAAATAAATTATGAGTGGATTTGAAAAATCAATAGAAAGTCTATTTTGATTTTTTTTTTGCATTATACACGATTCCTTTTTGTAAAATGTACCTTATTCCAAAGAAATACAGGAAATAGAGTCAATATAGTAAGAATAAAATACCTGGCATCTAATAGTGCATATTTTGACAAACTCCTAAAAGCCTTGAAATGATCTTTGTTATACATGTGCCAACGTGAATCATAATATGCAGCTCTTGCATAAGCTTCTTGAAATTCTTTTAAAAATTTGTCTCTAAGTGTCGGCTTTTTTTGAAGAATCAAATTAAGAGTATACCTTCTCTCGTATCCAAGAATAGAAAGTGATTTAGAAGTAAGTGATGATGTATGTACTCTATATTTTGTCATTACATTTTTGCTTACCCCAATAGGATAAATGCTTGCAATTTGCATAAAAAGACAATATTCTTCCGAGGCCTTGATTTTTATATCGAAACTCAAGTTGTTTTCCAAGAGGACTGAACGTCTTAAAGTAGTGGTAATAATTGGAATCTCAAACTGTAATAATAAATCTTGAAAGATATATCCACTTTCAAGTTTATTAATTACAAACCTAAAATGCGACTTATCTATTAATACTTCCTCAATACTACCATAACACAAAGCATAATCTGGGTTATCCTCAAGCATCTTTACTTGTTCGGATAATTTTTGATTACTACACCAGATATCATCGCAATCCAAAAAGGAAACATATTTCCCATTACATTGTTCTAATGCCCTTTTTCTTGCCTCTCCTAATGGCGTATTTACTTCAGATTTGAAATACCTTACCTTTTCAGAAAATGATTTTGCGATATATGCACTCTTGTCAAGGGAACAATTATCCCAAAAAACAATTTCCCAATTTGTATAATCCTGATTACCAACAGACTCTAAAGCTTCCTGCAAAAATTCGTCGCCATTAAAACAATTAATTATAATACTGACTAAAGGATTTTCTATTTGCATTCTACCAACTATAAGGAATTTTAGAAGAAAGCAAAGTGTCCGTTTCAGATTCATCTTGAGCATGAATCTCATTAATTACATTTGCCAATAGAGAATAAGTAGTAGATAAAGACTTAAATGAATACCACACTTTAGGGGGTATTGACAGAAGATTATAATTCGCATCATCATCTAAAATTACTTCTGCTATCGTTCCTCTTGTAGAGGAATTTGGCCTATCATCATAAATGACAATTTTGACAATTCCAAAGGGAATACAAAATAATTGTGAGATTCGGTGATGTAATTTCCACCCTTTTACTACTCCCCCATTAATTTTGGAAAAATAAACCTCACCGAACTCCTTAAACTCGCTTGCATCCTTTCTAATAAAATGCATAACGCTTCCTCGATGATCTTTAATTTGTCGTAATGGTCGTAAATTTAAACCTTCAATTTTATTCATAACTTTCATTTAAGATAAAGCCCAATCAATGGCTCTTTCTTTTGCAAGACTACAATACTCCTTAATTTGACTGCTGGTAAGATCACCAACCTCTTTCTTGTCATAGAAGAATTTGTACCAATGAGATGTGAATCGAATTGTTTCCTCAAAGGTTAACACTGAATACCACTTCAACTGAATATTGGCTTTTTCACATGACAATTTTAGTAAAACGGATTCTTTTTGCTGTGTTATCAAAGGCGCATGAATCATACCAGGCGCATTAGCCCAATTCTTTTGTAATTCTTCAATCAATTCTCCTACATTTTTATTCACTTTTGAATCAGGTCCAAAATTGAAAGCCTCATTCTTAAATGGAGACGCTTGATCATACAACTTTGCACCCACACATAGATAACCACTCAATGGTTCTAATACATGTTGCCAAGGCCTTGTACTTGAAATATTTCTTACTTCTACTTTATTAGACTTTGACCAACTCCGAACAATATCCGGTATAATCCTATCTTTAGCCCAATCACCGCCACCAATGACATTTCCAGCTCTGGTTGTCACAACGTTTGGAGTACCTTCAGTAAAATAAGACCGCATATAAGATTTGGCGATAATTTCTGCACCACCCTTAGATCCACTATATGGATCATCCCCCCCTAAGCGATCATTTTCTCTATAACCATAAATCCATTCGACATTGTCATAACACTTATCACTTGTGATTAGGACCCCGACTCTAATAGTATCTTTTAACACACGGACTACTTCCAATACGTTAAGGGTGCCTAACATATTCACTTCAAAAGTTTCACGGGGATTAAGATAAGAATCACGCACTAAAGGTTGTGCCGCCAAATGAAAAATAAATTCAGGTTTAAATGACTTACAAACTTTGAAGAAGTTGTCATAGTCACAAATATCACCAATCAAATGAACAATTTTAGACTCAAGTCCTAACTCAGTAAAATGAGATGGATTAGTTGGAATACCAATAGAGTATCCAGCAACTTCAGCACCAAGATCTAACAGCCATTTAGTAAGCCAAGATCCTTTGAAACCAGTGTGGCCAGTTATAAGCACTCGCTTACCGGCATAAACATTATTAAACATATTTTACCATTTTTTCCAGGGCGCATTACCTGATGCCCATATTTCATTAAGATTTTCTTTATCTCTTATTGTATCCATACAGTGCCAAAAGCCATTGTGCTTAAAGGCAGCTAATTGATTATTCTTTGCTAAGGTTTCTAAGGGATTTCGTTCTAGAATAGTGGAATCATCTTTTAATAAATCAAATATATCATAGTTGAATACAAAATATCCTCCATTTATCCATCCTTCTCCAATTTGAGGTTTTTCTTTAAACTCATTTACAATATTATCTTCATCTGCAATGATTGAACCGAATCTTGCTGGAGGGCGAACGCAAGTTAATGTAGCTATTTTTCCATGAGATTCATGAAATTTCAAGAGTTCCTTAATGTTAACGTCTGCAACACCGTCTCCATAAGTAAGCATAAAAGAGTCTCCTGGCTTGAAAAGTTTTTTTAAACGTAAAAGTCTTCCACCTGTCATACTTCCAGCTCCAGTTTCATGAAGACCAACTTTCCAATTTTCAGATTGATCATTCTCATAAGTTACGATACCTGAAGTCAAGTCTATAATCATATCACTTTTATGCAATTTATAATTGCAAAAGAATTCTTTTATAACATATCCTTTATAACCTAATGCCACTGCAAAATCATCATATCCATAATGTGCGTATAGCTTCATTATATGCCAAAGAATTGGCATGCCGCCAATTTCTACCATAGGTTTTGGCTTAATTGTGGTCTCTTCACTTAAGCGAGTACCTAGTCCGCCTGCTAAAAGAATTGTTTTCATTTTTTTAAAAAATTGAGGATTTCGTTACAAATAATTTTTATATCGTTTTCGCTTAGCTCTGGATGTAAGGGCAAAGAAATAATATCTTGATAAATCTTCATAGTAATTGGAAATTTCTCCCCTTCCTTTTTATAAATAGCTAGTAAATGGTTGGGCTTATAATGAATGCCTGTTTGAATATCCTTCTCGTTTAAATATTCTCTAAGGGCATCTCTTTGCCCATTTAATATTCTAACGGGGCAAATATGAGGTATTATATCATTTCCTGATTCTATTCTCTGCATGACAATCTTATCAGAAGTAGATAAAAGTTTTTCATAAAGAGATAAGAATCTTTTTCTCTTTGGTTTGAACTCATTTTCCAATTTGGACAATTGAACCCTGCCGATTGCCGCAAAAATATTACTCATATGATAACGGTAACCCTGCCGAGTAACCTCAAAGTCCCAGCTTCTTTGACCAGCAAATCTCATCTCTGTGTCTTTCTCAACACCAAGAAGCCTTGTGTCTTTGATAATAGCTAAAACCTTAGGATCTCTTGAAACGATTGCCCCCCCTTCTCCGGATGTTATATTTTTAATTCCGTCAAAAGAAAAACATATTATATCCCCTTTTGCACCGATCTTAACACCGTTTCGAATACAACCAAATGCATGAGCAGCGTCCTCAATAACTCTAATTTTATGTTTTTCCGCAAACTCATAAAGCTTTTCCAAATTAACAGGATTACTTGCATAGTGAACTGGCATAATCGCACATGTGCGATCTGTTACTAAAGACTCAGCTTTCTCAAGGTCTATTGTCCAAGTATCTTCATATATCTCACACGAAACAGGAATAGCTCTTGCTCCACTAATAGCTTGAAAAGAAGAAAGAAAAGTAAATGAAGGAACAATTATCTCATTCTTTTCAGGAGAAATTATAGCTTCTACTGCAAGGTGCAAAGCTGCAGTACCTGAACTAACACAGACAATCTGACTTTTTTCAAGTCCAAGATAGTCTCCAATTTCTGCTTCAAATTTGGCAACTTCTGAGCCCATACCAAGATAACCATCTTCATTCAAGACTCTTGATACTGCGTCACTCTCCTCTTTACCAACAATTGATTTAGATAATTTTATTAAAGGCATCAGTAATATTTTTTTTTAATATTTTTCAAATATAATAAATATGCTCTTCGCATAATACTAGTTTTAGTAAGTATCGGTGGAATATCTTTAACATAATAGCCTTTACTCTCACCCAGTTGAATTAATTTTTTTGCAGTTTCTTTTGTTGAATGATTTACATTGTAATACTCAAGACATTGTGAAGATATAAATGCATAATTACTTACTATATCACCTAAAAGTATATCAAATGAGTTATTACCTTCTTTACAATCACTATCTGTTATTGGATGACCTAAATCGTAATTTTTTGTGTGTTGCAGATATCTGAAAACATAAGGAACTTTAACCGGCGTATAAGTATAGTCCAAGAGAACTACGGGTAATCCAACTCTTGCTCCATCTATTGATGATGTGCCCATTGCAAAAAGTATATGAACATGATCAAGGGTATATTTATCAGAATCATTTTTCTCCAAGCCCCCGACATTTATTATTGAGAAATAATTATTAGAGATAATAGTATCTAAAATATCCCCAAATTCACCACCTCCGATTATATGAAATCTTGTTTTTCTTTTGAGTTTTTCTGCCCAAGCAGCAGCTTGGAGGATTGTATAATTGAGAATGTGAACCTTGAAATCACCTATTCTTCCAACCCAAGCCATTTCGACCGTTTCTTCAATTTCAGCTATTTTCCTATCAAGGACACTTGATGTGAATTGGGTTACACCTCCACTCACCAAAGGCAAGAATGTCATCTTATCAGACTCAGAAAATCGCAGGTACTTGGCAGTTACTTCGTACATCTTTCTGCTCATAAAAACAATTGACCCTTCTTCAATTCTATCTTTCACCCATCTAGAAAGTGCTTTTGCTCTTCCTAAATCTAAGTACCAAAAGATCAAGTATAAAGCGAAATACTTTTCTTGTAATTTTCTGAAAGCATTTACCTGATAAATGTAAGGGACCAAATTATATTCAAATGCTGCCCATTGCAATACTTTAACCTTATCTCCAATTATCAATTCATTTCTCAATTTATAGGGTATTCCAGCTTGAAGCACTAGCAGTGTTTCAATTTCTAAGTGTAAAGGCTTGAAATCCTCAAAAATGATATGATTTAGCTTGAACGATTTATTACATGTTCTGGCCAAGGCACCATCTGAATAATCAATAATGTTTATTTCTATATCTGAGTTCTCTAATAAATAATTAGCAATGTTAGCAAATAAAATAGGAACGCCGCTTATATAGGGGTATGGGAAGAAGAATGTAATACTTTTCATTTACTTAGGTATGTAATATTACTTATTCAATGAGAAATACCACATACTTAATTCTAGTAAGCCTTGTTTTAAAGTAACTGTCGGTTCAAAATTGATCATCGATTTTGCTTTACTAATATCTGCAATTCTTTTACTTACAGGATTTATAGAATTAGCCTCTTTAAACTCTGGTTTTAGTTTAGCATTGTTAACTTCAAGTAAAACTTCAAGAAGCCCCTTTAGTGAGGTCTCCTCGCAATTACCAATATTAAATGATTCATCATACACTTCTGAAAGTAATGCATTTACATTTGCTTTTGCAATGTCCTTCACATAAATAAAATCCATAGTAGTCAATCCATCTCCGAATATTACTGGATTTTTTCCATCCCTAATACAATCAAGCCATTTGATCATAACCTCAGTGTACTTTCCATCTGTGTCCATTCTGGGACCATAAGCATTAAAATAACGAAGAGCCACGTACTTTAATCCATACATGAAACAATAACTTCTGAACAATTGTTCTCCCCAAAGTTTTGCGCCACCGTAAAATGTTTGATTATCATATGGATTATCGGATTCAGGTGTCGGAAAATGTTGAGCTAACCCATAAACAGAAGCACTTGAGCTATAAATAACCTTTTTGATTTTATGTTTCACACACAACTGAGCAACTTTGAATGTGGCCTTAACCATAACTTCAAAACCATCTTCCGGATTAGCCGCACATGCATTTATTCTAAGAGCAGCCAGGTGAAAAACATAATCGCAATTTGCAATTGTTTTATCTAATAACTCAAGGTCTCTAATATCTCCTTCAATAAATTCAATAACTTCGTTGCCTTCAAACGATTCCATATTCTTATGAGATCCTCTGATAAGGTTATCTATAATGTAAATTCTTTCTGGTCTATGATTTAATAATTCTTCGATCACATATGAGCCAATAAAACCTGCTCCTCCGGTTACTAGTATTTTTGAGCCATTAATAGGATTTGACATAGTTAAACATTTAATTTTATTTGATTGATCCCCCATTCAAATGAGGTTAGCTTTGTTCTATCAATATGTTGGAAAAGCTTATCGGTATTCCCGCAAATTGGGCTAGTTAATGTGTCATTTATTAGAGAATCTTTGAAAGAGACTTTTGCTTTTTGATAAAGCATTTTAATTAGTTCTGAAAAAGCCAATGCATCAGGTCCTGCAACATTATATATATCTGAAGGTATTCTATCTTTTAGAAATTTACATAGTATAAAGTAAAGATCTGTAATAAAGAGTGGATTAATTAAGACAGAGTTATAATTGGGATTTACTGAAATATCCTGTCCACCATTGATTCTTGCCAATAATTTAGCTACCAGATTTTCTGCAGGTGTATATTGATCAAAACCATAGGGATAAAATAATCTGAAAATTGTTAGATCCTTTATTGAATTACTAAAAGCTTCTTCAACTCTAAGCATTGAAGCTCCATATGGATCTTCAAAATTCAATTCTGAATTTTCATTTAATATATCTGCAGAAGGCCCATATACCGAACCTGTTGAAAACAAGAATACCCGCCCTTTATACCTTATCAAACTTTTCGCAATTGACTGCGCGATTGCATCGTTCTGACTGAATTCGATTTTCGATTTTGCAAATTTCGGAGTTACTGCTGCAGTGTGAAAAATCACATCATACTTGTCAAAAAAAGAAGGCTCAGGCGAATTTTGTATTAAATCAATATTATACGTATTAATATCAGGATTTAATTCCAATAAGTGATAAGGTTGTCTTGACATCCCATCCAAAATAAAAGAACCATCCATACCAAAAAGCCTAAATAAATTTCCACCAACAGCACCATTTATCCCTGTAACAAGTATTTTCACTAATATCTGTTTAACACTTCGATTACTTGATCTACTTCGGAATCGCTTAATTCCGCATACATAGGAAGAGAAAGACAATTTGAAGCTAAATATTCTGCATTCGGAAAATCACCAACCTTATATTGAAGACCAACATAAGCCTTCTGCAAATGGCATGGCACTGGGTAATGCAGTCCGGGAAAAATATTATTAGAATTAAGATACTCAATGAGGTGCTGTCTGTCAGATACAGTAATTACAAACAAGTGATATACGGAATCAGACCATTCAGGCTGATTCTGCAACTGCAGTTTATCATTCTTGATCTCATTCTGATATCTTTTAGCAATTAATTTCCTTCTTAAATTCCAACCTTCCAGATATTTCAATTTCACTTGTAATGAAGCACCCTCTAAACCACCCATACGCATATTAAATCCAACTTCATCATGATAATATCGCACTTTACAACCATGGTTACGTAAACTTAGAATGTGTTCATAATAAGTCTCATTATTAGTTGTAAGTCCTCCTGCTTCACCACATGCACCGAGGTTTTTACCAGGATAGAAACTAAAACAAGCTAATTCAGCCAAACCTCCCACTCGTTTCCCTTTATATCTTGCACCTTGTGCCTGAGCGGCATCTTCAACCAGAAAAAGATTATGTTTTTTACAGATTTCAGCTACTGCATCCACGTCAAATGGTTGACCATAAAGGTGTACTCCGATAACTGCTTTTGTTTTTGGGGTAATCTTTGCTTCTATCAAACTTGCATCAATTTGCCAAGTATCACGATCACAATCGACAAATACAGGAGTTGCTCCTGAATAAGTTACACCCCAAGCAGTTGCTATAAAAGTATTTGCAGGAATGATCACTTCATCACCTTGGCCAATTCCTAATGCCAACATAGCTAAGTGTAAGGCTGAAGTGCCGTTATCTACTCCAGCAGCGAATTTGACCTCACTAAAGTCAGCAAATTGCTTTTCGAAATCTTCAACAAATTTTCCGCCCGAAAAAGCAGTTGCTTCATACACCTTTTCAAACATTTCAAATATTTCGCCTTTAATTGCTTTGTGTTGTTTACTTAAATCAAGGCATGGGATCTTTGTACTATTCATTCTATCTATTTTATATATTTAATAACTCTTGCCGGATTACCAGCTACGATTGCATTGTTTGGTACATCTTTCACTACAACTGCTCCAGCACCTACTAATGCATTTTCTCCTATAGTGATACCACATAAAATTGTTGCATTACTTCCTATTGAAGCACCCTTTTTTACAAATGTTTCAACAAGATGCCAATCAGCGTCAGTTTGAGGAGAACCATCAGGATTAGTGGCTCTTGGGAATAGGTCATTTGTAAACATTACACCATGACCGATAAAGACCTGATCACTTATATGAACACCTTCACATATAAAACTGTGACTAGAAATCTTGCAGCTTTTCCCGATTGTAGCTCCTTTTTGAATCTCTACAAAAGTCCCAATCTTGGAATTATCATCGATGGAACAATTATATGCATTTACAAAACTGAAAATCTTAACATTTTGACCAACAGAAACATTGTTCAAAGTTTTAAGACCGGTGTTTTCGTTTATAATTGTCATTTTGAAATATTTGTTTGTTTACCCATATTTTTAATTGAAACCTGAGAAGCCTCAAGAATTCTCACAACATCCATACCCAATTGTCCATTAGCTATAGGTTGCTTTTTTTGTAAAATAGACTGTATGAAATCTTTTGCCACACTTGCTAATGCTTCTTTTGTTGATACTTTTGGAATTTGAACATCTCCTGTTCTATAATCAACCATGATCCTGTTCTTTTCTTCGTCATTCTGATGATTATAACTTGTATCGTAAATTCTTATCTTCTCAGTAGGTTCCAGATCATTGTACACAATCATTTTTTTATCACCACCTATAAGCGTTGATCTAATTTTAACTGGGGAAGTCCATGAACAATTAAAATGTGCAATAAAATCATTCTCATAATTGATCGTCAGGTAAGCAATATTCTCAATTTGATTGCCGGTATGAGAGATACCAACTGCATTTACACTTACAGGTTTATAAGGAACTAAATGGAAAAGTATCGAAAGATCATGTGGTGCCAGATCCCATAAAACATTAACATCTGGCTGAAATAATCCTAAATTGATTCGTGTTGAATCAAAATATTTTACTTTCCCTATACTATCAGCTTCAATCAATTCTTTCATTTTGTCTACCGCACCAGTATACAGAAAGGTATGATCAACCATTAAAGTCAAATTCCTTTGCTCAGCAATATTCAATAAAGTTTCAGCCTGCTTAGTGCTGCTTGTCATCGGTTTTTCAACCAAAACATGTTTACCATTTTTTAAGGCAGCTTCCGCCAAATCAAAATGTGTAAATACAGGCGTGGCAATAATTACAGCATCAATATCGTTATTATTAATGATATCTAAGGGATCGGCTGTGATCTCAACACCAGGATATAATCTGCTTATGTTAGCGATTCTATCTATTCGAAAATCAGCAACCATTTTAACCTGACAATTGTCTGCTGAAGCGAAATTTCGCACCAGATTAGGACCCCAATAACCAAAACCAATTAACCCGACCTTTACCATATGATTTATTTAAAGATTATAACAATATTCAGGCAATGCCTGTTCGATTTTTTTTATTGAATCTTGATCTTTTAGACCTTTCCATAACCCGATATTCTTTTTAGACCTAGATGGATCAAAAAAAGCATACTTTGATTTATGTACATTACTTGATTCACCAAGAAAATGTATAATTCTACCTACACTTTCTTCATAATTTATAACAACATCTTCGTACCTCATTCTTAAAACTCGATTATCATCAGCAGCATAATTAACTTGATCATAATACAAATTTTGTCGTTCTATAAATCGTTCAATATTATCAATATTCAGAAAATTTCCTTTTAATTGCCAATGGCTCTTAATCTCATATTCGGGTATATAGCCATTCCCGGGTGAAGCAGTGCTTGCAAAGATATCTCTGGGATCCCTTTGAATAATGATAACCTTCGCTTCATTTCCAAATAAATCAAGAGAAGGTGTAGGATTAAACGGTTCAATTGCATTATGCATTACTACCGTCGTCTCATTTTCTGCCAGGATTTGACCGAAAAGGGTCTTTAAATAAATTGAAGTTACTTGATCGAAATTCTTGGGTGCCGCTACATAAACATTTGTGTAGAATTTCTCTTTTATTTTAGCATAATTCAGAATCCTCTGAAAGAACTGTTTTGAATTAGGTTCTGTGATCATAGGATATGGCCATTCACCTTTATAGGTATAGTTCACTAACTGATTTACATATTCTAAACTCAATTCAGTGAATTTCCTATTGAACTTGTTATCATAGTTCATTCCATTTGCATGAAATAAACTTAAAGGCTTTGATAATTTTGCAGAAGGACCTACTCTTTTAATTAAATGAAGAAATGATCTAATTGCTGAATCAGCCCTGATAGGAGACCAATTATTCACCAAAGCATTCTTCAGATCCAATAAACCTCCATTAATCCTAATGAGGTTAAATTCAAAATTTGAATGGGGTACATTATATCCATCAAATTCTCTTAAAAGATCAGTAATAATCCCCTTACCAGAATGACCAAATCCCGAGATATCAACAAATTTCATCATTACGGTTTACGGCAAGTGATCATCATATGAGAACTCAATCCAGCTGAAGCAATAAACTCCTGCAGAGTTGCCAACTGGTCTTCATTATAATAGGTCAACACATTTTTCCAAAAAGGATCTTTTATATATTGTTGATTCTTCTTTAAAATATCTATATCTAATTTCCCCGGAGTAATTGCTTCCAATACAGTAAAACCATTTTTTTGTAATAAAGCAGAAACTGATTTTGGATTTAGAAAGTTAAGGTGATGAGGTGGTGATAAAGCTTTTGCATGATCCCCTAGTAATTGGATATCAATTCCCATACTACTTAGTGTAGTAAATATGAAAAGATCATTTTTCTGCATGTTATTAAAAACGGTTTCTAAAAAAACAGTTGCATCATGCAAATGCTCAAACAATTCAAAACTTACATAACACTTTCTACCTTCTGGTAATTCACCCGGCTTTATCTCTTCCATGAATTTTTCAACAACACTCAATCCTTTTTCTCTACAGATCTTAGCAAGGTGAACAGAGGGTTCTATAATTATTGCTTCGATGTCCATGATGTTTTTGATCTCTTCATCAAATACGCCATAACCTCCTCCAATATCAATTATATATTTTACCGGATCGTTATCTTCATAAAGTTTGATCCTATCCTTGATCATTTGTGCTTTAGGTTTCCATAATTTTTCACGTCTTGCAGCCTCAGTGACTTTATAAAAAGTAGTAGCCCAAAATTTAGTTGACGGAGAATCAGTATAATAAGCATTAAATGCATCCATCACCGGTCTTGGACTTACATAAATACTCAGACAATCGGGGCATAGTTTATAGGAGAATCCGGATTTTAAGGCCCAATGATCTCCTTTTCCTCCACAAGCAGGACAAAGGATGTCAAATCTCTCGGCCTTCTCAAAATAATTCAACACATCTTTATTTGTAAGTTGCAGGTATTCATCAAATACCTTTTCAGGACGGATTTCTTCTTCAGTAACTTTCATTTGTAGATTTTAAAATGATAAAACATTGCATGGAACTCCATCAGCAATCTGAATCTGCAATGGGGCTATTACCACCAATGAAGGTGATACTTCTAAAAAACGCAAATCCATATCCTCCAAAACAAGAATGTCGTTATTAATTAAGAATTCAATATGAGCTTTTTTACCTTCTGCCCTATCTAACTTGCTAGTAAGTGAAATCAAATCAAAACCAAATACTCGAAGTTTGGGAAATTTCATTCTAAATAATTTAGCAAGAGTTGATGGTATTACAGGCTGTGAAGACCAAAATTCAGCAGTACCTCTTTTATTTCCAAAACCGGTTTTTATAATTAATAGTTCAATATCCTCTGATAGAGTTTCTATTTTATTTTCTATATCTTCAACAGAACAATTCAAAAATCCTATTTTTTTGAAAATCCAAAATGATGCAGGATAATCACTACATTTTTTACCATTATTTGAAAAATGTAAAGGGAAATCAATATGTGTTCCTACATGAGCAGGAAAAGTAAATTTCAAATTATTGGAAGTGTCACCTTTAGAAATAGCTCGATCTTTCTCAAATAATATGGTTCCTTCTGCTCCTCCATATGTCGGTGTATCTTCATTAAGAAAATAAGATAAGAAAAGAGGTTCCATTATTTTGCAAAAGAATTAGAATATTCTAAAATTATATTCCTGAGAGTAATATCCAATTCAATAAAAACTTTCTCAACTTTTCCAGCTCCAAAAGTAAGTATACAACCTAATTGAGCCCCTTTGTTCTTTTTATCTTTCGACAAAGCATTAAAGTAAGGTTCAATATTTTCACTTGTGAATTTAAAAATGGGAATATTTTTTTCCAATATTGAATGCATTTCCTCAAACTGATCCTTTGTGATTATATTTTTTTGAAGTGAAATATAGTTGGCCAGATCCATCCCTAGTGATATTGCCTGTCCGTGTGGAATAGTATACTCTGTTATTGCTTCAAGAGCGTGACCAAAAGTATGTCCGTAATTAAATATGTGTCGGATAGAGCCATCAAACTCATCGATTTCTATAATTTTCTTTTTTATCCTTAAACTGTTTGAAATAAAATAAGGCAAACTATTTCGATCAGATATTAAATCTTCGAATTTATCTGAAACTTCTTGTGCTAAATTTATCCCTTCAGTAAAAAAATAATGCAACATCTCTCCAATACCTGACCTTATCTCACTATCAGAAAGTGTATTTAAAAATCCAGAATAAATGTAAATTTCAGATGGCGCATTGAATGTGCCAACAAGATTCTTATACTGATCAAAATTGATTGAACTCTTACTTCCTATACAACTATCACATTGTGCCAAAAGAGTAGTAGGATAAAATTTCCAATCAAGACCACGAAATAAAATAGATGAGATAAATGCAACAATGTCTTGCGTAATTCCTCCTCCGATAGCTATCAATGAATCATCCTTGCGAACATTTACTTTAATTAATTCTCTGATAACTTCTTGCGAATAATTTATTGTTTTATTTTCCTCACTACTTTTAATTAGTACGTATCTACTATTAAACATGATCACAGAAAGTTCATCTTTAAACAAGTCACAGAGTTTTTCGTCAATGACAAAAACAAGATTTTTTCTTTCAGTTAAAACAGTCAAACTTTTCCGAATGTCATCAATAAAATTGACATAGTATAGACCACGTAACTTAGAGCTAACAGAAAAAGACTCAGACATTTGTAAATCCCCCATCAACTACTATATTTTGACCTGTTAAATATGTATTCATTTCGCTTAGTAAAAAGACAGCGACATTTGAAATATCTTTTACATCTGCAAGTCTTTTTGCTGGGACTTGATTTGCGAGTTGTTCCATTTCAGTTGCCGACAAATTTTTTCGAGTAAGATCAGTCATTACAAATCCAGGTGATAATGTATTAACCAAGATATTGTGACGTGCCAGATCATTAGAAACGCCAACTGTTAATCCATGCAACCCAAATTTTGTAGCAGAATAAGCGGAACGCTTTTCTTTACTAATTGTACTGAATATTGATGCAATATTAATTATCCTACCGAATTGGTGTACGATCATTTTTTTTGAAATAGCTTTTAATAATCGGAAGGGAGCAGATAAATTAACTGCTATCATTTCATCCCAGTCATGCTCTACTATATCGTTAATATAATTAAGTCTGTTAATACCAGCATTATTAACGAGGCCATCAATTTTCGGATGATCACTTAATTTTTCTATAAAAATATCCAGACTTTCTTTATTGAGCAGGTCTACGCAATAATAAGTAGTGTTAAGATTTCTATTTTTTGCATAGTTATTCAATTCAAGTATCTGATCAGGGTGAGTTCCAGTTAAAATTAGTTGGGCATTAAGCATTGCTAGATCATCAGCAATCTGTTTTCCTATTCCACGGGTTGCACCCGTTACTAAAATGGTTTTACCTGTAAAGTCTATAGCCATATTTATAAAATTCCATCTTCATGCATGATATGATACTGCATCCATGTAACAATTATATGATTGATCACAAGATGCAGGTCTTCTACAGGTGCATATTCACCTTTTGGTGACTCTACTACAATCGAAAGGTCGACTATGTTTTTAAGTTTACCTCCGTCAAAACCTAGCCATCCAATAACAGCACCTCCTTGTTTTTTGAACCATTCTGAAGCTACAACTAGGTTTGGTGAATTACCACTGGCTGAAATTACAATCAGTTTATCTCCTTTTCTAAAATGTACTTTAAGTTGATCAACAAATATGTTTTCGAAAGTGCTATCATTACCAATTGCAGAAATAACCGAAAGATTATCTGTAAGTGCTAATGCACGATATGATTTATTTTCAGTTTTATTAGATTTTTTCAATACAGCTAAACCAAAATCATTTCCAATATGTGAGGCGGTAGATGATGAACCTCCATTGCCTACTACAAAAATGGTATTATCGTTTTGTCTTGCTTCCTCAAGATGTGATATACACGTTGCAATTTTTTCATGATCTAATTGCTGAATAAGCGTTACTAAATAATCAGCATATCCTTTACTAAACGCAGCAGCATTCAAACCTTTTTCCTGATAAATTTTGTCGAGATTGTTCATTGTTAATAATTTTCCGGGTTTTTAATATTAAATTGATTTCTCCATTCAGAATCGTTGTAGTAAATTTTGAACACGAGTTTCATTGTTTCTAAAGCATCAGTACTTGTTCCAGAAATGATGGGTTTATCATTTATTACTGCATCAGCGAATTCGAAGATCTCATCCTTCCAAGAATTATCCTGAAGAAACTTAATGGTTCTAATTTCCATCTGACCGTTATCAGAGGTCTCATCTCTTCTTCCAATAACTATCTTCTCTTCACCATAACTTTTCGAGCCTGAAAGAATTCCATGTAACTCAATATAACCTTGTGATAACGTTATTTCAAGATTGAATTTATGCTGCCATTGTGTAGCAGTTGAATTCAGCATTGCTATTCTACCCTTGGTATCTTTGAGTAATGCATAGGCATTGTCCTCTACATCATGTTTCCAAAAATCATTTGAAATAAAACTTTTTACTTCCTGGAACTCACCACAAAACAATCGCATTAGGTCAACCATATGTATACCCTGATCAAGTAAAATACCTCCTCCTGCCATTTCTCGTTTTGATCGCCAACCACCAGAGAATGGTATGACCCTGCTTTTCCCATATACTCCACGAAGATTAACTACCTCCCCAAGTTCACCCGATTGAATAATTTTTAATGCTTCCCTTATTGAATCATGGTAACGATGATTAAATCCGTATTTAAGCTTAAGTGATGAATGCCTTTTTTCTGTTTCAATGACCCTTAAAATATCATCAACATCTTTACCCGGTGGTTTTTCGCAAAAAACATGCAGACCCTTTTTCAGCCCTGATATGGTTACTTCCGCTGCAATATTATTCGGTAGGCAAACAAACAAAATGTCTAATTCAGTTGCAAGTAGATCTTTATAGTCGTTAAAGCATGAAATTCCAGGCAATCCCTTGAAATCATTTGAAAGACTCTGATCACAAACAGCAGTAACATGTAAATTTGAATGTTCATTTATATACTGATGCCTACGTTTACCGACTATCCCATAACCGGCAATGCCAACTTTAAAAATCTTCATATTTATTTTTCTTTATCTCTATAATTAACTAAATGTGAAATGGCAGACATTCCCATTGCAACAACTGCTTCATAAGAGTTACCACCTGTATGCGGCGTACATATCAAATTAGGCATAGAAAGTAATTCTTTATTTACAGGGGGTTCTGTTTCATAAACATCTAAAGCAGCACCAGCAATGATATTGTTCTCAAGTGCATATTTCAAATCATTTTCATTAACAATTCCTCCCCTAGCTGTATTTATTAAAAATGCATTGGGTTTCATTTTAGCAAATACACTTGAGTTAAAAAGGTTAATAGTTGATTCTGACAATGGAGTATGAATACTTATTATATCAGCCTGACTGAACAATTCATCTTTAGAAACACAAGTAATCCCATTTGAAATTGCATATTTAGACTGATCAATGATATCATTTATTAATATGCGACAATTGAAAGGTTTTAGTAATGTTATTAACTCTTTCCCTATAAATCCAACCCCAATAATACCAATTGTCTTGCCTGTTAATTGTGACCCTCCATTCTTATTCCAATGTAATTGTTTCAGTTGGTTTGATGTAATATATAAATTGCGTGAAAGAGATAACATGAATCCAATTGCCATTTCAGCAACAGAACGTTTATTGACTCCACCAGTCCAGCCTATTTCTATATTCCTCTGCTTACAAGCTTCCAGATCGATATTATCAAGCCCGACCCCATACTTAGCAATTATGCGAAGATTGGTTAGTTTATCTAAAAATTGCGATGTGATCAATTCTAAACCTACTATAGCTGCATCAGCATCAGAAAAGAAATCAATTAATGATTCGTCTTTCATCCTTTTCCCCTCTTTGTTAACCTCAGCATTAGGGAATTCATGTAAAAGAGCCTTTACTAAATATTCGTTATTAGAAAATGCAAGAGTGGAGACCTTTACTTTCATGCCTTAATTTGGTTCTTATAGGTTTGAAACAAAATGTCTTTCTTCATTTTTTCTTCCACTCTTGCTAAATCCTCTACTGTATCAACAGAATCTGCGAGGTATTTAGTAGCTGTCATAAAAATCGGAACTCCATTCTCTATCAAACGGTTCATGTCAACGGATTCAATGATTTCTAAAGGAGTTGTAGGTAAAGCAACAAATTTCAACAACGCTTCTCTTGTAAAAGCAATAAGGCCAAGTTGTCTGAATGCAGGAATTTCACCTTTGAATTTCTTACTGGAAGGAATTGGTTCTCTAGACATGTAAATGGCTTCGCCTTTAATGTTAGTTACCACTTTTACATTGTTTGGATTTTCATGCTCGTCCTGAGTGGGTAAAGAAGCCATAAGATTCGATACCATTTTGTCTCCATTCAATAAAGGTTCTATCGCTTCTCGCAACATATCAGGGTCAACTAAAGGTTCATCACCTTGCACCATTACAATTATGTCATATTTTGTACCAGGCTGCAAAGCTTCAATGTTAACCAATGCTTCAGCTGTTCTTTCAGTAGCACGCTCATGAACATCAGCGGTCATTATTGCTTTGCCTCCAATACTTTCTATATATTCTTTTATTTCTGTATCACAGGTAGCTACATAAGTTTCATCAAGTAACGTACATAATTTACTTCTAATGTAGCAGTGCCCAATCATTGGCATTCCCTGTATCGTAGCCAATGGTTTATTAGGAAACCTAGTTGCAGCTAAGCGAGCAGGTATGATGGCAATGGTTTTCATTCTGAAATACTATTTATTTTTCAATGGTTTTAATTGCTCTCTGATTTTATGACCGAGAAAATATGCATCAAAGCTAAAAGCGATAAAATTGTATCCCTTATTTTGCTTTTCAATAACTAAATTATAATCAGGAGGAACTACATGAAAACCTATAAGCTTATCATACTTCTTTACTGTTTCTTCATATATTTTCAGTGCATTGACTACTTCTGGTTCATCCCATTGTCCGGGCTTACCAATAGAACCCGATAAATCATAAGGACCAATGAAGGTCCCATCTACTCCATCAATACTTAGTATTGCGTCAAGTTCCTTAATTGCATTGATATGTTCTATCTGAACGATTAGCTTTATTTCTTTAGATTTTTTATCACGATATTCATCGAAACCAAAACCATAAGACTGCGCTCTTGCAAGACCAACACCTCTTGTCCCTATGGGGGGATAATAAACTGCATTTACCGCTTTTTTTGCCTCTTCGGCGGAATTAACAGAAGGAACAATAATTCCGTCAGCTCCAGCATCCAATACTCTTTTTATGATCAGAGCATTATTTTCGCCCACTCGAACATATGCTTTCAACCCTTTACTTTGAATGGCCATAATAATTTGTTGTGCCTCCGCATAATCAGTGATTGAATGTTCCATATCCACACATAGCCAATCAAACCCAGCGTCAGCCATTATTTCAGCGATGGATGGATGATTCAGTGTGATCCAAGATCCTATTTGCATACTATTTTTTTTAAAGAAAGACTTATTTAAAAATTCACCATACCAATATACTTAATACGGAATTTAGAAATAAAATAAATCTAAGTAAAAGACTAATTAAACACTATTTTGAATTAATTGCTTCTCGAGTAATTTCAATCACTAATGGAAGATTAAGCATTTCAATGATTTGATCTTCAGAAAATACAATATCAAATTCTTCTTCCAAAGAGGTTATCAAATTTAGGTGTCCAATTGAGTCCCATTGTGGTATTGAATCTGGCGAGGCATTTTCTTTAATATCTGACGCTTCAATCAGAAATACATTTGCCATAACCTTTTTTATTCTGTTTTCCATAGTACGTTTATATAATTTACTGGATTAGTATTGCCAATGTTATTCAGATTTATTTCATAGTCTTTTTGATCATTATCTGATTTCAAAATTGAGAATCCGTTTGATTCATAAAATAACTCTACCAGACTATTTTTATGCGTTTTGCTAAATGAAGAATGAATAACTTTTAGTCCTTTATTACTACAAAAATTAAGTATCTCTAATAAAAATGCTTTTTCAATGTTTCTTCCTAGTACCCTGCAACTCATTAAAAGTGTGTCTAAAATTGCAGTATCCTTTTCATATCTAAGAATACAAAGGCCGGTAATTCCAAAACTTCCAAATTTGTCATCTACAGAAAAACTAAGTATATCGTATTGTGAAGACTCAAAGAAATATTTAATATCACCATTACCATATCTATTAGTAGTAAGATTGAATTGATTTGTCTTTTGTGTTAATTGCGCGATCCTTTCTAAAGATTGTTCATCATTTAGAGTAATGTTCAGCTTAATCTCCAATGAAGCTAAATAGTCTTCAATATTTCCAGTTGTACTAATTGCTTCAGCTCTTTCAACATTCTGTTTATACATTTTTATTCTAAGGGTATCTTCAGTTGTTGTATTTAGCGAAAAAAATAGATCCGTATAAGACAATAATAATCTAGGATAATCATAAAGTTTTTGGGGTACAAGTATAGTATTTACCTCTGGTAATTTATCATTTATTAAGTTTATCTCAAATTCAGAATCATCTACAAATACGAAACTATCAATCCCTATGTTGAGTTCTTTTGCCATCTCTTGAAGATTAGAGGCTTTATCATTCCAATTGACTTTGCTAACTATTAGGTCATCCTTTCTAATTAAAAAATCATTCCTTTTTTCGAAGACCTCATCAACATCGTTTGCATTATTTTTACTACAAATACCTAATATTATCCCCTTCTTTAACAGTGATAAGGCTAATAAATGAATCTCTTTAAAATATGTTCCATTTTTATCTTTCGCCGATAACTCGATTTTTTCTATGCCATCTTCTCCAACAATTCCTTTCCAAAGAGTATTATCACAATCAAAAATCAAAGTCTTTTTGGATTTACCAGATTTAGAAAGAATTGCAGGTTTAATAAAACCGGCATATTCTTTAAAATATTTCACCGAATACAAACTTTTAGAAGAGTAAAAGCCTCTCCAATCAATAGCTGATTCCTTAGAGATCTTTATCAACGGCTTATCAATATTGATCAGTAAAACATTTAGAGGGGCTTTTTCGTATAAAAACTCATTCAATTTGTTAACAAACCTTTCGAACTTTGTTTGTCTAATTGAATCTGCAGAAAAAACAAAATGAGAAAAAGTATTAAAAATCACAAGTCCTGATGAAGAAAGATTATTAAAAACGATTGATATCTCCTCCTGTACTTTATGAAGAAATTTATTATAATAATTGTCATCTTCATATTCTAGCTCATAAACAAACCCTTCCTTTAAATTACATAACTCCCATATAATGACCGGAATAGTACTTGTATTTAAACCGGAAGATTCTTGAATGATATTATCATATTCTCCAGTTTCAACATATGCATTGAGACCGTCCTTTCTTAAGGTATATTCCAATATTGGCACTAATTGATTTACGGTGATATTAGATAATATTCTCAGATCCAGCCTTGGATAACCAGAAAGCGAGCTATTCAGTAATGCATTAGCCCTTACTAATTCAGAAAAACTTAATTCAATCATATCATCACCTGGCCTCCGTTAACCCTAATCGTTTCACCTGTTATGAAATTAGATTTATCAGACATTAAAAAAGAAACTGCTTCTGCTACATCTTCAGTTGTACAAAGGCGTTTTAGAGGTGTTTTTGCTTCGGTCAGCATTTTTACTTTTTTAGGTATATCGGCTACTAAGTCAGTATCTATCATACTTGGAGATACCATATTAACATTTATACCTCTACCTGCATATTCTATAGCTAAAGATTTTACAAATCCAGATAGAGCAGATTTTGAAATTATATAATGCATCCATTCACTACTAGGAGTTTCTATTGCTTGAGTTGTCAAAAAAACAATTTTTCCGTACTTCTGTCTTGCAAAACCCGGCAGTATCTCTTTTAACAAATGGAAAGAACTTTTGATATTAATATCTACGTGCTTTTGTATATCAGACCATTCCAGATGTTCAAATTTAATATTAGGAAGATTAACAGTACTACAGTTAACAAATCCTGTAAGGTCCGGATACTTTCTACTGATCTTATGTGAAAATTCAGTTACCTCAATCTGGTTCAAGAGATCAGCTTTAAATAATGCGACTTCTCTACCTAAAGCAGAAATTTTTAAGCTGAGTTCTTCTACTTTTGATTTATTCGAATTATAATGCAAGATCAGATCATACCCGTCGTTGGCTAGTTTTGAGGCAACAGCTTGTCCAACTCCTCCTGATGCTCCAAGAATGAGTGCCGATTTTTTCCTGTCAATTATATTTACATCTCCTGACTCATTTATCGTTTCATCCAAAGGAATAACTTTTACCTTGGATATTCCAGTTGTAACAACTTGCCTATTTTGATTGACTATTTCAGTTTTTAATTCAATCGAATTAGATTTATCATTTTTGCTGATAACTTCTGCATTAACCGTAATTGTATCACCAACTCTAACAGGTCTTAAAAACTCAAGTGTTTGTGAAAACCAAAGTGCACCATCTCCTGGAAGTTTTGTACCGATAAGTGTTGAAATAAAGGACGCTCCCAACATTCCATGAACTACCGGCTTTTTAAATTCAGTCTTTTTCGCAAATTCTTTGTTAATATGCAATTTATTATCATCACCAGTTAGATCAACAAATTTTTCAATATCTAAATCGGTAATAGTATGAACTACAGTTGCGGTATCACCGATATTGATTTCGTTATATTTTTTCATTTTGTTCTTGTGCTTTTTTAAGTCTATTCGCTACCACACGGCCAGGATTTCCTACAACTATTGAATAGGGAGGAATAACACTTGAAACCACAGCTCCAGCTGAAATTATTGAACCCTTCCCGATCCAGGCACCTGATAGAATAATCGCTCTTGCTCCAACCCAAACATTATCATCAATAATGATACTATAAAGCCGATTCCTATAATTCAATTCGGCTGCAGTGTGACCCTGTTTCTGTATTGAAATATCAATTCTATTAAATGAATGATTAGCAGATCTTAAATATGAACCGTCAGCAATGGCTACATCGTTCCCTATAAAAACCCCATTACAAAGACCAGCATTGATGTTCACATTCCTACCAAAAATACAATTATCACCGACCTCGATTTTTTCAGGCGCCCCAAATCTTACGCCTGATTCGAAATAAGGTTTTACACCAATAGACTTCAACTGATGCGTATAAAGATATTTTCTTAGAAAGTTTCCTACAACTGTAGTTGGCCAGAAGGTTATTATCTTTATGAGAAAAGTCTTTATTTCAGAAATTGGAAGCAAAAGGATTTTCATTTTCAATTGATTTTATTTCTACACTTTTTCTGAAAATAATTTTCTAAATAACACAACCACTTGTTTTTTTTCTGTTATGCTTAGCCAATACTTTACAATTAATATCACTGTCAGAATCAAAATAAATATTTTTTTACTCAACTCATTTTCTTGAAAGAAATTAGTGTTATGCACCAAAAAATATCCTGAAATGACAAAAACAAATGGAATTATCATGCGCTTCCAGTCAAACCCAATTTTATAATATCGATTTGAAATAATATATATCAAAGAGGTAGTTAACAAATAAGTGAATAAGGTAACGTAAGCAGCTGCAACATATCCAAATTCTGGGATCAAAAGATAGTTCATTGCTACATTAAATAATAATCCAATCAAAGAAATGATAATGTAATAGTGTAGTTTTTTGTGAAAATAAATTCCAAAATCTACTATATTCTGTAGTCCGAAAGTTAATGAAGCCAACATCGTAATTGGGAATACCATATCTGCACCAGAAAAATCTTTATTAGTAAAAAATAGGTTCATAAAAACATCACTAAATAATGTTGCTAAGAAAACGAACAACATTCCCAACATTAGAAAATAGGAAGTGACTTTTTGAACAAATATCCGGTTGTTTTCATTTTTTGCATATTGCATTCGAAGCGGAGCCCAAACTAAACTAAAAGGCACAATAAGAATTACGTTAATCATTGAACCAATCCTGTATCCTAAAGAATAAATTCCTACATCAGCCATAGGTAAAAGATCTTTAATTATAAGTCTATCTACCCAATCAAGCAAGAAAAAAAGTATACCTGTTACTGAGGATTGTAAACCAAATAATAAGAGAAGTTTAATATTTGATACATAAACGGATCCAACCAATTTTTTGAAATAATATATAAACAAGAAAACAAAAGAAGCAAGATTACTAAACATAGTCCCTAATATCGGGGCCAAGATGCCATAATGATATTGTGTCAGTAGAACATATGTAATAATAAAATTGATGCATACACCTGATATGGTCACAATCATAAACAAAATAGACTTTTTGTCATACCTAAGTATCAATGTTAGAATATTTAACAAAAAGCTGAAAGCTGTTCCTGCAAAAGCGAATAACAAATGCCTCGAATAAGAAATATCATTAAATAGGTAGGTAGATAACTTTCCTGAGAAAACAAATGCCAATGTAATTAGAAGTAATGCTCCAAAACCAGTGATCAGAATAGTTGTAGTAATAATATTCTTACGGAATTTATCAGAATCCTCTTCATAATAATACCTTCCAAGTGCAGATCCTGCCCCTAAATAAAATATTGCATTTGCAAGCGTACCTGATAATAAAATAATACTATATATGCCAAATTCTGCAGGTGTATAATATATTGTAAGTAAAGGAAGTAGAAAAAAGGCAAGTAGATTCTGAAGTGAAGAAGTAACCCCGTATATTATGCCATGCTTAATTAACTCTTTCATTAGTTATTTTATTTTGCGCACAAAACTGCACACATTTAACCT